>ERZ761609.1984-NODE-1984-length-16352-cov-54.295392_pt1 | contig 16352 bp, 9 predicted proteins | sample MGYA00511163_ERZ761609 | MGnify/ENA primary metagenome ERZ761609 (study PRJEB28899, sample SAMN02445070) | bioreactor sludge metagenome | biome: EBPR sludge | place: Australia: Brisbane, Thorneside Wastewater Treatment Plant | collected 2011-12-16 ... | reverse complement strand
CGGCGGTGATCAACATCATGGCGCTCGGGATGACGGTGATCATGGTGGCGGGCGGAATCGACCTCAGTGTCGGCTCGATGATGGCATTGAGCGGGCTTTTGGGGTGCCTGGTGATGCAGAACGGCGGCGGCGCGGGCGCCGGAATCGCCGCGGGGGTGGCGGCGGGCCTGGTTTTGGGCACATTGAACGGACTGGGCGTGTCGCGGTTGCGGATCAACCCGTTTATCGTGACGCTGGGGGCGATGGGCATTTACCGGGGCCTGGCGCTGATCGCCTCGGACGGGCTTCCGGTGCAGAATCTGCCCGCCGGATTCAGTTTTCTGGGCGAAGGACGGCTGTTGGGAGCGCCGTTTGTGCTGTGGGTGCTGGTGGCGTGCGCGGCGGGCGTCCATATTTTGCTCGAACGGACGCGAATGGGCCGCTATGCTTTCGCGATCGGGAGCAACCCGGAGGCGGCGTACTATGCCGGGGTGCCGGTGGCGTTTCACACGACGGCGGTGTACGCGGTGGGCGGCCTGCTGGTGGGCCTGGCCGGGATGATCGAATCGAGCCGGCTGATGACGGGACAGCCGACGGCGGGGCAGGGTTACGAATTGCAGGCGATCGCGGCGGTGGTGATCGGCGGCGGCAGTCTGCGCGGCGGCGAGGGCAGCGTGATCGGGACATTGACCGGCGCTTTCATCATGGGCCTGCTGGCGAATGGCAGCGACCTGCTGGGCATTTCGCCGTACCTGCAGCAGGCGATCATCGGGGCGGTGATCGTGCTGGCGGTGTTCGCGGACGAGTGGCGGAAGCGCGCGGCGGCTCAGCGGCCCGGGCGTTCGGAACCGTAGAGCAGCAGCAGGGGGTGTTTGATGACGGCGCGGAATTCGTGGGAGGCGGGGTCAATGCCCGCGGGCCAGGGGGCGGTGAACTCGCCGGGCTGGCTGACGGATTTGAGGGGCATGGCGATCCAGGGTTCAGTGCGCTCGTAGAGGTCGGTCAAGCCCTTGCGCGGGCGGTATTCGAAGCCGGCTTCGAGTGAAGGGGCATCGCCCATCGTCGCAACGCGGCCGCGGAGCAGGCCGGGGGTGGCATCGAGGGTGATGACCTGGGGGGGCGCGAGCGCGGGGGCGGCGTGGGTGATTTTGAGGACGACGGGTTTGTCCCAGCGGCGGTCGTCGTACATCCGCTGCGCGGTCATGGCGGAGATGACGAGGCCTTCGGCGGTCTGGCGGAATTCGGTTTTGGGGATGACGTCGGGGCGGTATTCGAGGAGTTCATCGGACTGGCCGAGGACGGAGATCTTCGTTTCGGCCGTGGCACGAACCGAGCGCAGCGTGATCTCGCGGCGTTCACCCATTTTCCAGGGGCTTCGGGTGACGAAGGCGTAGACGGTGCCGTTGGACTTGTGGCGGGTGAACCAGATGTTGTCTTCGTTGGTGAGGATCCAGGGCCGGACGGAATCGAGCGCTTCGCCGTTGACGAAGTGCCAGAGGGCGATGTCGCGGAGGCGGCCCTCTTCTCCGTGGGAGAGTTCGCCGTCGGGCCGGGGACCGACATTGAGGAGTAGATTGCCGCCTTTGGCGCGGATTTCGACGAGGGTTTCGATCAACTGGCGGGAGGGTTTGGGGATGTCGGCGGGTTTATGCTGCCAGGCGTCGCCGATGGTGATGCAGGCCTCCCAGGGCTGGTCCATCGGGATGCCGGGGACGTGCTGCTCGGGGGTTTCGATGGCGCCGCGGGTGACGACGATGGAGGGTTGGCGGAGCCAGGCCTGTTCGCGGATGCCGAGGGCGGGGCCGTCGATGAAGAGGACGTCGATGGGGCCGTAGTTGGAGAGCAGTTCGTCGATCTGGCGCTGGACGTAGCGCTTCATTTCGGGCAGTTCGCGGGTGGTGGTCCGGGGCGCGGGGGGCCGGGCGATGGGGAGGCCGTTCTGGTGGAACCACCAGAAGTCGTCGGGCGAGATATAGAAGCCGATGGCGAGGCCCTCGGCGCGGAAAGCGTCGACGACTTCGCGGACGACGTCACGCTTGAAGGGCGTGTTCATGATGTTGAACGGCGTGGTTTGGGTGGCCCACCAGGCGAAGCCGGAGTGGTGTTTGGTGGTGAAGACGACGTATTTCATGCCGGCAAGGCGGGCGAGACGGGCCCACTCGCGGGCATCGAGTTTCTTCGGGTCGAGGTAGCGGGGGAGTTGGTCGAAGTAGCGTTCGATGTAATCGCGGTCCGCGCCGGCGAGCGAGTGGGAGATGACGGAGCCGAGGGTGACGTCCACATTCCAGTGGATAAACATGCCGAAGCCGAGATCGCGGAACCATTCGAGGCGTTCGGGGCGGTTGAGCGAGGCGGCTTCGAGGGAGTCGAAGGTGAACAGTCGGGAGGGGGCGTCCTCGGGGAGCAGGTGGAGGGTGCCGTCCTGGGCATCGAGGCCTTCGTTGACGAAGGGGGTCTGGCGATCGGTGACGCCGGCGTGGAGAACGCGGCGGGGTTGCAGGGTCTCAGGATCGAGCCAGTAAACGGAGTGATCGGGGGAGCCTTTGGGGGCGACGCCGCCGGCGACGAGCAGTCCGTAGCGAAATTTCATGTCCTGGTAGCGGGCGGGCAGCGGATTGTCGCGGACACGGAGGAGGCGTCCGTCGAAGGACCATTCGTAGATTTTGCGGGCATCCCAGTTGGCGCCATAGAGGCGGTCGGGGGCAACGGCGACGGCGCCGATGTGGTCGGCGACTTCGAAGGAGGAGAGGAGGGCGAGGGTCTTGGGGTCGCGGCGCTGGATGACGGAACGGGAGGACGGGCGGTATTCGGCGACGGGGATCCAGAGGGAGGCATCATCGGCGTCGAAGCCGCCGGGATGGTACATGGCGCCCTGCTGAATTTCGACGGCACGGCGGCGGGCGCCGGTGGCGGAGTCGTATTCGAAGAGCCAGCCCTTCTGGCCTTCGCGTTGCACGCTGGTGATGAACGCGGCGCGCAGTTCGGCCTGGATGAGGAGTCCCTGAACGTGGAAAGTGTCCCCTTCGAGGGTTACGACGGAAGTGGGCGGGAGAGTGGAGAGCGAGGCCGCGGCGAACAGGACGGGGGCGAGACAGAGCAGGCAGAGGAGGCGTGGCACGCACTCCAGTCTATCGGTTCCGGCTCCCGGGTTTGGCTCGCGGATGGCGGGGTGGAGCGGCGGTATGCTATGCTCCCGGAGACTCAATGGAGCAGGTGGGCCCAGAAGGACTGACCCGGCAACCGGACACCGAGGAGAGGCTCCCGCTGTGCGTGGACCTGGACGGGACGCTGACGGCGGCCGACACGCTGTGGGAGTCGGTGGCCTCGCTGCCGGTGGGGCGCGCCGGCGCATGGCTGGACATCGGAGCCGCGTTGACGCGCGGCCGCGCGGCGTTCAAGGAGGCGGTGAGCCGGCACGCGGCGCTGGATGTGCAGGCGTTGCCCTGGAACGAGGAATTGCTGGACTGCCTGCGGGCAGAGAAGGCGCGGGGCCGGCGGATCATTCTAGTGACGGCCGCGCACCGGTCGATCGCGGAGGCCGTGCAGCGGCATCTGGATTTGTTTGACGAAGTCCTGGCGAGCGGCGACGGGCGGAATCTGAAGGGCGAGGCGAAGGCGGCGCTGCTGCGGGCGCGGTTCGGGGAGCGCGGGTTTGTGTACGCGGGGGACTCGTCGGCGGATCTGGTGGTGTGGGCGGCGGCGGCGGGGGCGGTGCCGGTGGGCGTGAGCGGAAGCGTCCGGCGAAGGATTGGCGCGCCGGTGGAACGCGAATTCGCGGCGCGCGGCGGGAGGTGGGCCGCGCTGGCGGGCGCGTTGCGCGTCCATCAGTGGCTGAAGAACGCGCTGGTGGCGGTGCCGCTGGTGACCGCATTCGACCTGCGAAGCCCGGGGACGGCGCTGAAGGTGCTGCTGGCCGCGGTGGCATTGAGCCTGGTGGCTTCGGCGCAGTATCTGGTGAACGACGTGCTGGACCGGCAGGCGGACCGGCGACATCCGAAGAAGCGCGGGCGGGCGGTGGCGTCGGGGCGGCTGTCCATTCCATTGGCGCTGGCGGCGGCGGGGGTGCTGCTCGCGACCGGCGTGGCGGGGGGCGCATGGACCGGCGGCGCGGGCCTCGCGCTGCTGCTGGGCGGCTATTTCGGCTTGAGCCTGCTGTATTCAGGCTGGGTAAAGACGATGCCGCTGGCGGATGTCTTTCTGCTGGCGGGCCTGTATGTGTACCGCCTGGTGGTGGGCGGCGAAGTGAGTGGACACACGGTCTCGGTGTGGCTGTTGAACTTCTCGTTCTTCTGCTTCCTGTCACTTGCGTTTCTGAAGCGTTATGTGGAGTTGACCGCGCACGAAGGGCCGCCGGAGGTTGCGCTGGCACGGCGCGGCTATGTGACCGGGGACGCGGCGATGCTGGGTGCGATGGGCGTTGGCAGCCATTTCGTCGCGGCGGTGGTGCTGGCGCTGTATGTCCACTCGGAGACCGCCGGCGCGATTTATCAGCGGCCTCAATTCCTGTGGGGCCTCGTGCCGGCCTACCTGTTCCTGCAATGCCGGTTGTGGCTGTGGGCGTCGCGAGGCTGGATCGAGGAGGACCCGGTTCGCTTCGTGCTGCGCGACCGCGCGGGCTGGATGCTGCTGGGCGCGGGGGTGCTGGTTTACCTGTTGGCGGTGGCGCCGGCGGGGCGCTGAACCTTCGCGGCCGCGCATCAGCGGCGCAGGCGGAGGTTGTTCTCGAAGAGCTTCAGGATTCGCTTGTACTCGTCGGCCCAGGAAGCGGGCTGATCGAAGGCGTGGTCTTCGACCGGGTACATGGCCACTTCCCAGTTCTCCTTGCGCAGTTCGATCAGGCGCTGCGCGAGGCGCACGGTGTCCTGGAAGTGGACGTTGACATCGACCATGCCGTGACAGATCAGCAGCGCGCCCTTCAGCCCGGAGGCGTGATAGATGGGGCTGGAGCGCTTGTAGGCATCGAGATCTTCCTGCGGGATGTTGAGGATGTTGGAGGTGTAGCCGTGGTTGTAGTGGGCCCAGTCGGTGACGGGGCGCAGGGCGGCGCCGGCGGCGAAGACATCGGGTTGCGTGAAGAGGGCCATCAGCGTGATGAAGCCGCCGTAAGAGCCGCCGTAGATACCGATGCGGCCTGGATCGACGCCATGCTCGCGGACAAGCCAGCGGGCGGCGTCCACCTGATCGTCGAGGTCCTGCCCGCCCATGTGGCGGTAGATGGCGGTGCGCCAGTCGCGGCCATAGCCGGCGGAAGCGCGGTAGTCGAGATCGATCACGAGGTATCCCCGTTCCAACAACAGATGGTGGAACATGTATTCGCGGGCGTACTGCGACCACCAGCGGTGGACGTTCTGGAGGTAGCCGGCGCCGTGGACGAAAACGACGGCCGGGCCGCCTTTCTTCCACGTTTTCGGCTTGTAGAAGCGCGCGGGGACACGGGCGCCGTCGCGCGCGGGCACCTCGACGATGGGCACGTCGAGCCAGGGATAGCTGGCGAATTCGGGGGCGGGCGAGGTGGTGACGCGGGTCATCGCCGCGCCGGGGCGATTGTCCATCACGAACAGTTCGGGTGGCCGGTTGGTGTAGCTGTGGATGACGGCGAGGGCGTCTTCGGCGGGCGAGAGCGTGGCGGCATGGTTGCCGGCTTCGGTGGTGACGCGGCGGAGAGCGCCGCCGGTGGCGGGCAGTGTGTAGAGGTGGCGTTCATGCAGGCTCGACTCGCTGGCCGTCAGGCGGAAGGTCTGGCGGTCGCGCGAGAGTTCGGCGCGGGCCACCTCCCAGCGGCCGGACGTGAGTTGGCGCGCCTCGCCGCCCGCGAATGAAACTGCGTAGAGATGGCTCCAGCCGTCGCGTTCACTGAGGAAGTAGACGGTCTCGTGATCGCCGAGGAAGCCGAACGCACGCGCGCCATAGCTGTTGATCCAGGCTTCGTCGCGTTCGTGGAACAACACGCGGGCTTCGGCTTTTTCGGGGTCGATGGCGAAGATCCAGCGCTCTTTGTTGTCCTGGGAGTCGCCGGTCATCGCGAGGCGTCCGCCCTGCTCGCTCCATTGCGGGTTGCCGAGCGAGACGGGGCGCTCGATCTCCTTGCCGTCCTTGTCCTTCGTCTTCTGGCCGTGGTTGATCCACTTCCATTCGCCGGTGCGAACGCTGACCACGGCATGGCGGAGGCGCGGCAGCACGTCGCCGACTTTGGTGCGGGTGCGGATGTCTTCGGTGTAGCCCGCTTCGGTGACATAGTTGGGGACGATCGCCGTCAGCGCCTGCTCGGGGCGCGTCGAGACGGCGGCGAGGACGTAGCTTTCGTCCGGCGCCAGCAGCAGGACGGCCACCGACTGGCGCGCCTGGAGGCGGAAGGGCTTGCGGGGATTGTCCTCCTCGCGTTCTTTCTTGCGGCGTTCGCGGAGGCGGGCGCGCTCATCAATCACCTCAAGGAGGGCGCGCTCTTCGGCTTTCAGTTTTTCCTGGCTGGCGGTGAGTTTCTTGTCATCGGGGTCGGGCGGCGAACCGGCGGGGCGGATGTCGGTGAGTTGCTCGATCACGCCGGTTTCGAGGTGCAGCGTGTAGAGGTTGCCGGCGCGTGTGAAGGCGACGCGGGTGGCGTCGGCGGTGAAGTGGGGGTTGGACTCGGGCTCTTGCGTGCGGGTGAGACGGCGGGTGGCGAGCGTGGCGCGGTCGTAGAGAAACAGGTCGCCGTCGCGGGTGTACACGACGCGATTGCGGTCCCGCGATTCAGTGCCCGAGGCGGGCGGCGCTTCGTGCGCCTCGGTCCGCGACAACTTCCGCAGTCCGGAACCGTCGCGGTTGACGACGTACGTGGCGAAGTCCGCGGTGAGTTCCTCGGACCACTGCTTCCACTCGAAGAAGACCTGGCGGCCGTCGCCGGACCAGCGCACCGCGCGGGGCGCGTGTCCATAAAGGCCGGGCCCGCGCATGATTTCGTCGACAGTCAGAGTCAGCCGGGGCTGTGCGAACAGGGGCGCCGCCACGAGGGCGGCCAACAGGAGAAGGGCGGATCGGTACATTGCAGTGAAAAAGGTATTTTGGCATAGCGCTTGCGGGCGGTTGGGGCCGTGGGCGATGATCGAACGGATGTCTGCATGGCGAAGAGCAATCATGGCGGGGTGGCTGCTGGCGGGATTGGCGTGGGGCCAGTTGACCGAGGATCCAGCGACGTGGCTGCGCGCGCAAGGCAATCTGACCGGCGACGCCCGGCCCGCCGACCTGATGGCCGTGCTGCAAGCCTCCGCGCTCGCGCTGCGTTCCGCCGCCCTCGCGGGCAAGCCCAGGAACGAGGCCAGCGCGCTCGTGGCCGCGTCCCAACGAATGCTCAAGCAGGGCAATGTGAACTGGACCTGGCGCGTCGCGACGCGCATGCTGGCCGTCTCCGAAGGACTGACGCCCGGCGAGTGGCTTGAGCTCGCCACCTCGTATGATGTTGCGCTCGACCGCGCCGTGCTGACGCCCGGCTCGCGACTCTACGTCCGGCTGTCGCCCCTGTTCGTGCTGACGACGCCGCTTAAGAACAGCTACTCCGTCCGCTGGACCGTGTTGGATGAGGCGGGCGGCGAACTCTCGCGCCAGGATGAACCGCTGCCCGGGACCATGGCTCCGCTCGAGTCCTCCATCGACACAGCCAAACTCCCCGAGGGCCGCTACCGCCTGCGCTACGAACTCCTCGAAGGCGAGCAACAGCGCGCCACCTGCGAGCGCACGTTCTTCGTGGACGGCCGCCTCCGCGCGCGCCTCGCGGAACTCCGAGGCCACCTCCGGCAGGCGCAACTCCGCGGCGCCACCAACCCGGGCGAAGCCCTGGTCCTCGCCGCCGTCGAGGCCGCCGCGGACGACATCGACCGCTGGCTCCACGCCGGACCCGCCGGCGAGACCGGCTGGCGTCACCCCTTTGTCGAAGGACTCGCCCTGAAGCGCCTCCCTGCCCTCGGCTCGCCGCGCCCCGATTTCACAGGCTGGCAGCAGGCCGAACGCTTCGCCAGAGCGCTCGCCGAAGGACGCCCGCCGCTCGATGCCGAGACCGGCGCGCTGCGCCTCGCGCGCCGGGTCAACGACACCCTCGTCCCCTTCCGCCTCTTCCGGCCCGCCGGCGCCCCGCCCGAGAAGGGCTGGCCGCTGGTCGTCCTCCGCCATTCCTTCCTCGGCGATGAAGGCACCTTCGGCCATCTGTTGGGCGAAGACGAACTCGCGGCCCTCGCGGTGAAGCACAGCGCGCTTGTTTATTGCCCCGTGAACCGCTCCGCCTACGCCGACCCCAACGACCAACTCGCTGCGCAACTCGACGAAGGCATCGCCGATGTCGCCGCGGCCTTCGGCGCGGACCCGGCGCGCGTCTTCCTCGCCGGACACGGCACCGCCGCCGCCGAAGCCCTTCTGTTCGGTCTGGGCCGAGCCCCGCGCTTCGCCGGCATCGGCGCCGTCGCCGGCGCGCCCCCGCGCCTGTTCGACACTAAGCCCGGCGCGGAGGTGCCCGTCCTCTACATCTACTCCACCACCGACGAAATCGCCCCCGAACGCGAGTTGCGCAAATGGGCCGCTTTTATCGACACGCGTCTCAAGAACGGCAAGTCAATCACCCTCGACAAACACACCCACATCGAGGCCGCCAAAGCCGCCCTGCCCCGGCTGTTCGAGTTCTTCCTTACTCCACCTTCGGCTCGCGAATAGCGAAGACGTGCTTCATCCCGCGGACGATGATCATGTCGTCCACCAGCGCCGGCGTCGCCATCAGCACTTCGCCCATCGGATTCGACGACAGCGTTTCCGGCTTCTCGCCCGCCTGCAGGACGTGCACTTCGCCATCCTCGCTCGTCAGATACAGCCGCCCGCGCGCCGCGATGGGCGAGGCCGAGAACGCGCCGCCCTTGCCCGCCACGCGCTGTTGCAGCACCCGCTCGCCATCCGTCACCCGGTACGCGCTCAGCACCCCGTTGTTCGAGCACAGGTACAACAGCCCGCCATAAACCAGGGGCGTCGGCATGTACGGGCCGCCGCGCTTCTTGCTCCACGCCAGCCCCGCGTTGGCCTCCTCGCCTTCCTTCAACGTGATGTCGCCGCGAGCGCCCCACTTGATCGCATAGATCGGCTGAATCGGCGGATATCCGTTCGCCACGAAGATCAGGCCGCCGCCCAGCACGGGCGTCGTCACGGTGATCTCTGAGTTGCCGCCCAACTCCCAAAGCAGCTTGCCCGTCCGCGGATCATGGCCGCGAATGCGCTTGGTCGAGTTCGTCACCAACTGCGCCGCGCCTTCGTGCTCGAGGACGACCGGCGTCGCCCAGCCCGGGATTTCGTCGCGTTCCACCCGCCACACTTCCTTGCCCGTCGCGGCATCCCACGCCGCCAGCCACGAACCCTGCTGCTGGTCCGCCTGCAACAGCACGAGATCCTGCCACAGCATCGGCGACGACGCCGCCCCCCATTGATAATCCGGATCGAAGAACCAGCCCTGGTCCAGAACCCCCGCCTCGCGCTTCCAAAGCGGCTTGCCGTCCATGTCCCACGCGTACACGCCCTCGCTCCCAAACCACGCCACCACGCGCTTGCCGTCGGTCACCGGCGAGGGTGACGAAAAGCTCGACTTCGGATGCCGCTTCACCTTCGGCACGCCCTTGTAGGCCAGCCGCTCCCACAGGATGTCGCCCGTCCGCCGGTCCAGACAATAGATCTTCCACTCGTGCTCCGCCGTGTCCTTCGACGGCTCCACATCGCCGAACAGCCCGTGCCGGAACTCGGCTTTCGGATCCGCCGACACCGACGTCACCACGAATACCTTCCCGCCCCAGACCACCGGGCTTGATGTCGAAATCCCCGGAATCGGCGTCTTCCACGCGATGTTCTCGCCCGTTTCGCCGTTCCATTTGACTGGCGGATTCGCGGCCTCGTTCACGCCCGAGCCCATCGGCCCGCGAAACGCCGGCCACTGCTGGGCGCCCAGTATCCATGTCAGAGACAACAACAGAAGCACAATGCGCGTCATGGTTTCGTTTCCGTTCTTTTGAAGACCAGCGTCTGGCCGGAATTGGTCAGCGTGAAGCCCGTGGCCGGGCCTGTGCCCGCCTCAAACTGAATCTTCGCCGTGGGCGCCATCTTCGGGACGAACGTCCGCCCGTCGATGGCATCCAACTCGAGGCTCTGCCCCGCCGGACCGCCCGTCAGCCGCCCCTCCGTGATCACGAACGTGAAGACACCCGCCGCCTCGTTGCTGAAACTGCCCGTGTACCGCCCCAGCGTCTCCACCGGCACGGTCACGGTTTTCATCTCCGGCGCCTTCGCTCCGGCTTCGCGCAACACCGCCGCGTTCGCCTCGTTCTTCGCCGCAACCGCCATTTGCAGCGCCGCCGTCAGCGCTGCCGCGTCCGGCTTCAACTCTTCGATCAGCAACCGCAGAACCGCCGCCTCGCCCTGCGCCGCCACCCCGGGTAACAGCGTGGGCGGGGGCGTCGCACCCGCCGCCAGCAGCGCCTTCATCACCGGCGTACCGCCTTTTTCCGCCGCCGCCAGCAGAATGTGCATCTTATAAAACGTGTCCGTGACATCCGCCTTCGCGCCCTTCGACAACAAAAACTCGACCACCGGCGCGTGCCCGTTCTTCGCCGCGAAGTACAGCGGGGTCGTCGCGTACCGCGTTGCCGCCTCGATGTTCGCCCCCTCGCCCACCAGCTTTTTCACCTCGGCCAGATCGCCTTTTCGCGCCGCCGCCAGCAGCGCGGCATCCAGGTCGGCCGCCGTCAGCGGGCCGGCCGCGCACAGAAAAATCAGTGTCAATATCAGTCGGAGTAACATCCCGGCCCTCCCGAGCGTTCTCCCATTGTAATCGTGAAAAGCTCGAAGGGTTGTACACTGAACTCTATGAGAACCGCCTGCCTCTGGGCGTCGCTGGCGCTCGTTCTCCCCGCTCCTGCCGCCGATTGGCCCGAGTGGCGAGGGCCCCTGCGCGACGGCCGTTCCACTGAAAAGAATCTCCCCGCCTCCTGGGCCGTCGACGGCTCCAACATGCTCTGGAAGGCGCCCTTCGGCGCTCGCTCCAGCCCCGTCGTTCATAATGGCCGCGTTTATCTGCTGAATGGCGTGGGTGCCGGGCCCACCCTCCAGGAACGCCTCCTCGCCCTCGATGCCGATACCGGCAAACTCCTCTGGGAACACCGCTGGAATATCTACCTCAGCGACGTCCCCCCCCATCGCATCGCCTGGGGCTCACCGGCCGTCGATCCCGCCTCTGGCATCATCTACACCTTCGGCGGCAACGGCACCCTGCTCGCCATCTCCCCCGAAGGCAAGCGCCTCTGGATGCGCTCCCTCAAGGAAGACTACAGCCTCTTCACCACCCACGGCGGACGCACCGCCACGCCCGTCATCGACGGCGACCTCGTCATCGTCAACGCCATCGCCTCCACCTGGGGCGCCATGGCCAACCGCTCTCACCGCCTGATGGCTTTTGACAAGAAGTCCGGCGAAACCGTCTGGGTCTCCACCCCCGGCGGCCGCCCCTACGACACCAGCTATTCCAACCCGATCATCATCGACGTCGAAGGCACCCGCCAACTCGTGATGGGCCTCGGCGACGGCAGTATCGTCGGCGTCAAACCCCAGACCGGTGAACCCATCTGGCGCATGCACGTCGCCCAGCGCGGCCTCAATGTCACGCCCGCCGCCGTTGGCTCCCGAGTCATCTTCAGCCATGGCGACGAGAACCTCGGATCGAATGTCATGGGCATGATCGCCTCTCTCGACCTGCGCGGCAAGCAGGGTGAACTCCCCCAGTCCGCCCTCGCCTGGTCGTTCCAGGGTGTCGAGGCCGGCACCTCCTCGCCCATCGTGGACGGCGACCGTTTCTACCAGCTCGATGTCACGGCCAACCTCTCCGCTTACGACCACCAGACCGGCAAGGAACTCTGGAAGAAGAACCTCGGCCTCGCCCAGCGCTCCTCGCCCGTCTTCGCCGACGGCAAGATCTACGTCGGCACCGAAGGCGGCAAGTTCTATATCCTCCGCCCCTCCAACACGGGCGTTGAAATCCTGAGCGAAGTCACGCTCCCCGAGAGCAAGGTCGGCCTCTATTCCGCCGGCACCCCAGAACCCATTCTCGGCAGCCCCGCGATCGCCAATGGCCGTGTCTACTTCGTCTCCACCGACACCCTCTATTGCATCGGCCCCAAACAGGCCGTCAAGACGCCCGCCATCCCCGCGCCCGCTCCCGGCAAGGGCGCCGGACCCGTCGCGTGGGTCCAGGTTCGTCCCGAGGAAGTCACCCTCAAGCCGGGCGCCACCACCAACTTCCGCGCCCTCGCCTACGATGCCCGCGGCAACCTGATCGGCGAACAGAAGGCCCAGTGGTCGCTCGACGCCCTCGATGCGAAAATGACCGGCGCCCAACTCGCCGCCCCCGCCCAGACCCGCGGCCAGGCCGGCCACGTCAAGGCCACCATCAACGGCGTCACCGGCGCTGCCCGCGTGCGCATCACCCCCGCTCCCGATTACACCGAGGACTTCAACAGCTACGAGGACAACGCCGTCCCGCCCCACTGGATCAGCGCCACCGCCGGCCGCTACAAGGTCATCACCCACGAAGGCGAGAAAGTCCTCTTCAAGGAACCCAACGAAACCCTGTTCCGCCGGATGCGCGTCTTCTTCGGCCCCAACGACCTCCATGACTACACCGTCGAGGCCGACATGATGGCACCCGAGCGCCGCCGCCAACTCGGCGATGGCGGCATCTTCGCCCAGCGCTATGGCCTCGTCCTGTTCGGCAACGGCCAGCGCGTCGAACTCCAACCCTGGCAGCCTGAAACCAAGCGCACGGTCACCGCCAAATTCAGCTGGCAGAAAGACACCTGGTACCGCCTCAAACTCCGCGTCGAAAACCTGCCCGGCGGCGGCGTCCGCGCCCGCGGGAAGGTCTGGAAACGCGGCGAACCCGAACCCGAAGCCTGGCTCGTCGAGCGCACCGACCCCCTCGGCGAACGCGAAGGCAGCCCCGGCATCTTCGGCGATGCCCAGTTCGGCGTCTATTACGACAACCTGAAAGTGACGGCCAACCGATGAAAATCCTCAACGCCTCCCTGATTCTTGCCGCCTCGGCCCTGCTCCTCAACGCAGCCGATCCCGCCAACGGCAACTGGCCCATGTGGGGCGGCACCCCCGACCGCAACATGCTCTCCACCATGAAGGGCATCCCCACCGAGTGGGACGTCGAGTCCAAGAAGAACGTCAAATGGGTCGTCACGCTCGGCTCCCAGTCTTACGGCAACCCCGTCATCGCCGATGGCGTCGTCCTTGTCGGCACCAATAACGAAGCCCCGCGCGATCCCAAGATCAAGGGCGACAAGGGCGTCCTGATGGCCTTCCGCGAGAGCGACGGCGAGTTCCTCTACCAGATCATTACCGACAAACTGGCCTCCGGCCGCGTCAACGACTGGCCCTTCCAGGGCATCGCCTCCGCCCCCCTCGTCGAAAGCGGCACCGGCTGGTATGTGAATAACCGCGCCGAAGTCGTCGCCTTCGAAGTCAAAACCGGTAAAATTCTCTGGAAATTCGACATGATGGAGGAGGTCGGCGCCCACCCCCACAACCTCGCCAACTGCTCGCCCGTCGCCCACGGCGACCTGCTCTTCATCCACACCTCCAACGGCCAGGATGAAAGCCACGTCAATATCCCCTCGCCTCGCGCCCCCGCCATCATTGCCCTCAACAAGAAAGACGGCAAGCTCGTCTGGGAAGACAATTCCGTCGAGGATCGCATTCTCCACGGCCAGTGGGCCTCCCCGGCCGTCGCCGAAATCGGCGGCGTCGTCCAGGTCGTCAGCCCCCAGGGCGACGGCTGGGTCCGCGGCTATGAAGCCATGACCGGCAAGAAACTCTGGGAATTCGACACCAACCCCAAAGACTCCGTCTGGCCCAAGACGCGCAATGAAGTGATTTCCACCCCCATTATTCACAATAATCGCGTCTATATCGCCAATGGCCAGGACCCCGAACACGGCGAAGGCCCCGGCCACCTCTACGCCATCGACGCCACGAAGCGCGGCGATATCACCCAGTCCGGCCGCCTCTGGCACTACGAGAAGATCCGCCGCTCCATCTCCACCGGCGCCCTGCTCGACGGCATCCTCTACTACGCCGACTTCTCCGGCTTCCTTCACGCCATCGATGCCGAAACAGGCAAGAATTACTGGACATACGACATGCTCGCCGCCATGTGGGGCTCCCCCATGATCATCGACGGCAAGATCTACCTCGGCGATGAAGACGGCGACGTCGTCGTCCTCGCCACCGGCAAAGAGATGAAACTCCTCTCCGAGATGAACATGGGCTCCTCGGTCTATTGCACCCCCGTCCCCGCCAACGGAGTCCTCTATATCGCCAACCGCAACCAGCTTTACGCCATCGCGGGGAAGTGACGCCGGATCTGCGGTGGCGACCTGAAGCTTCGTGTCGCTGAGGAGCCACTTCTCAATCCGGCTGCTGCGCGGGCGCCCTGAGTTGCTCCAGGGTCGTGGAACCATCCGGTCGAAGGGACCGGACCTTGACGGTATGGATGTTCAGAACGAAACCATACCCGGGAGCATACAGCAAGTCCCACACATAGATGGGTTCGGGTTGCCGTGTTCGCGGCTGGAACAACTTCTGCAACGCGACGCGGGCAGGTTCGCCGACAGAACTGAAAGCAAAACGTTCGCGCGGCCCGACCAGCATCCCGGGGCCGTGAACCTTGATGCCTGTCGCTTGGGTCAGCGACTCTGCAATCGCCAGAACTGCCCCCATGAACGTAGTCTCCCCCGGCTCGACCGAGATGATCGTATCCAGCAGCGCATTGTGCGCCGGAGCGACTGTGTATGGTGGCCCGCCGGGCCTCAAGGCAAAGAGTCCTGGGTTCTTCCGCTTGAGGTGGTCCTCGATGAGAGATTGGATCGTCTTCGCAGGAACTTGCGTTGATGACGGTACTGCTACATCGATCCGGCCCTTGCGAGGCAGCAGCAGCCGCCCTGGCCCGCGATAACTCCGATGGGTTTGGTCCTCGACGTCGTCGTCAGGGTAGGCTGGATCCTCATAGTTGATTGGATACCCCAACGCCAGTTCCAATTCCCTCACCGCCGCCCGCAGAGGGCGCGGGTCTTCAACCGAGATCCGGATTTCTGCAGCACCCAGGAGGGGGATGAAGTCAAGTAGCAAACCGACGAAAACTACTGACGAAATACCCTTCATAATCCACTATCCGGAGTCTAGTCCCTCGACTTTGCTTAACCCTTACGGCCACATTCTCTGTGCGAAACCGTCTCCTCCTAACCGCCAAGTTGTTGCGACCGACGCCCCCCTCAAGTCCTGTAGCTGCCGTTAATCTCGATATACCCTTCGGTCAAATCGCAGGTCCAGAATGTCGCCTGGCCCTTGGCGGCTCCGGCGATGGAGAGATCAATCCGCACATCCGCCCCTTCCAGCCTCTTCTTCATCGCCCCCTCGTCAAACGCCGCCGCCAGCCCCTGCCGGCACACCCGGACCCCCTGCAACCGGATATCCACCGTCCGCGGATCGAACACCACCCCGGAATACCCCGCCGCGCACAAAATCCGCCCCCAGTTCGCATCCGCCCCCGCAATCGCCGTCTTCACCAGCGGCGAATTCGCAATCGCCCGTCCCATCCGCGCCGCCTCCGCGTTCGTCCTTGCGCCCGAAATCACGATCTCCACCAACTTCCGCGCCCCTTCGCCATCCCGCGCAATCTGCTTCGCCAGCGACTGGCACACCTCTTCCAGCGCCGCCTCCAGCGCCCCCCGCTTCGGCGTCACCCCCGACGCCCCGCTCGCCAGCACCAGCAGCGTGTCGTTCGTCGACATGTCCCCGTCCACGCTCAGCCGGTTATAGCTCGTCTCCACCACCCGCTTCAGTGCCGCCTGCAGCGCCTTCGGCTCCACCACTGCGTCCGTCATCACGAACCCCAGCGTCGTCGCCATGTTCGGATGGATCATCCCCGAACCCTTCGTCATCCCCGCCACCGAGAAACCCGCCCCTTCGGCGAACGCGGTCTTTTTGACCAGGTCCGTCGTCATGATCGCTTCCGCCGTCGCGTCGAACTTCTCCGCCGACAACCCCGCCGCCAACTCCGGCAACGCCCCCGTGATCAGCTTCGCGTCCAGTTCCACCCCGATCACGCCCGTCGAGGAAGGCACCACCTCTTCCACCGCGCACTTCAGCACCTTCGCCGCCGCCTTCGCGGTCGCCAGCGCCACCCGCTCGCCCGTTCGCGTCGCGCAGTTCGCGTTCCCCGCGTTGATCAGCACCGCGCGCACCCGCCCGCCGCTCGCCTGCAAATGAGCCCGCCCAGATCGGAAGAGCGTCGTGTAGGGAAAGAGTGTAGATCTCGGTGG
>ERZ761609.1982-NODE-1982-length-16357-cov-31.631211_pt1 | contig 16357 bp, 14 predicted proteins | sample MGYA00511163_ERZ761609 | MGnify/ENA primary metagenome ERZ761609 (study PRJEB28899, sample SAMN02445070) | bioreactor sludge metagenome | biome: EBPR sludge | place: Australia: Brisbane, Thorneside Wastewater Treatment Plant | collected 2011-12-16 ... | reverse complement strand
CACCGCCGCCGCGGACAAGCTGCTGCGCGGGTTCGCCGCAGGCGCCGCCAATGAGGCCGAGCGCGGCCGCAGGCTCAACGACGTGTCCGGCTTCCTCGCCGGCGGCCAGGACCTCGACAGCGCCATCATCCTCGCGCGCGAGCTGGTGGCGCGTCCGGACGCGGGGCGGGAGCAGTGGTTGCGCCTGGCCGATCTGCTCGCCGAGCAGGCGGAAGCGGAGGAGTCCGCGGAATGGCTGGAAAAAGCCTGGGCCGCCAGCGCCACCGACGAGGAGCGGGTGGAGGTGGACGAGCGCCTGTTCTCCATCCTGCTCGGCGGCCGGAAGACCGAGGCGCCCGCGCGCGCCGGCACGGCGGGCGAGTTTCAACTGCCCGATGCCTTCACCGGCAAGGGCTTTGCCAGCGGCGGCTCCAGCCCCCAGGAAAAGGACCCCCTGCCCGAGGCCGTGGTGACCCGGACACGGGCCTGCCTGGCGGCGGCGGAAGCGCCCGACGCCAGTGACGCCACCCTCTTCCGCGCTGCATGGTGGGCATTGCGCACCGCCCAGCGGGATGCCGCCTACCCGTTTCTGAACCGCCTGCAAAAAGACGCCGCCACAGGACAGCCGCGAGCGCTTTCCCTGGAGGCGGAAAAGCTGCTGCTGGAGCTGGCATTGAGCGATCAAAACCGCCTGCTCGCCATGCGCGTGCTGCGCCGCCTCATCGAGCGGGACGAGCCCGGCCGCACACGCCATGTCCTGCGTCTCAGCGAGCTGATGATGGCAGCCGAGCAGGAGCGCCTGGCAACTCTGGCCATGAACCACAAAGGCTGGCAGCTCCACGGCTCCCTCCCGCCGCCCGCGCAGGAGGCCACCCGCTTCCTGGAGGATGCATGGCGGCGCCACCCGGACTCGGAGCAGATCCTCTCCGCTCTGTCCCAGTGTTACACTCTCCAGCGCCGTCACAACGATGCGACCGCCCTGTGGAAGGAAGCCATCCGCCGCGCCGGGGACGGCTCCGCCATCCCGCTCATGGAGCGCTTTGCCGAGCTGCTCATGCGCCAGCACAGGCAGCAGGAGTACATCGAAGTCCAGACCGCCATCCTGGAAAAGGAACCCGGCGTGAAGCGCCGCCGGGAAATTTACCGGCGCTTCCTCGACCGCCTGCTCTGGACCGAGAACGGCGGCGAACTGCCGGTCGAGGAAATGAAAAAGCGCCTCGAACTCCTGGAAAAGAACCTCGCCACCCTGGCGCGCAAGCATCCGTTCGACGGCTTTTACCACGAGGCCCTGGCCCTCGTCCATGAGCGCCAGGGCGGCCACGATCTCGCCTTCAAGGCCATGAAACAGGCCTACTACACCGCGCCGGACACGCCTTTCTCCGCCGCCCAGCTTCGCGATGCCGCGCTGCGCGTGCAGGACATGGCCTCCGCCATCTATTTCCAAAAACAAATCGCCGCCACCGCCCCGCCCGCCGAACTGGCCGGCGAGTCGCGCCGCCTCGTCGAGATGCTCGAGCAGACCTTCCAGATCGCCGAGGCCGACCGCGTGCGCCGGCGCCTGGAGAGCCGCTTCTCCCAGGACGCGGCGGCTCTGGAAAGCCTCGCCGGGCATTACCGCGCCACCGGCCAGGACGAGGCCGAGCGCCGCGTCTATGAGCAGATCGCCCGGGTGCGCCCCTGGGACGCGCGCTCGCTCTTCCGCATCGCTTTGAAATCGCTGCGCCTCGCCGATGACACCGCCGCCGGGGCGCAGTTGCGCGAGATTTTGGACAAAACCGCCGGCCAGTCCCACAGCCCGCGCGCGCTGCATCCAGAACGCACGCCCCTGCCCGTCTCTGACCTGCGCAAGGATGGCGCGCCCGGCCCCGCCTCGGATGTGGCTGACCTCGCCGGCTCCGCTCCTGGCATCACCCATGAGGAGACCTCCAGGCTGCGCCTCTTTTTGAACCTCCCGCGTCCGGAATTCGCCGTCCTGCCCGACGAGGTGGAAAACATCCGCCTGCGCGCCATCGAGGAGCTGGCGCGGCTGCGCAAACGCGGCGGCGACACGGCGGCTCTGGACGCATGGGTGAAAGAATGGTCAGCCGCCGCGCTGCCCGCCATCGAGAGACTGTGGGCGCTTTATTATTGCGGCGCGGGCCCCGAGTTCCGCGCGCTGCTCGTCCAGGTGCTCGGCGCTCCACCCTCGTTGGAGGCGCGCTTCGCTCTGGTCTGGCTGCTGCTGCGCTCCCACGGCATGGAGGACGCGCTGGCCTGGGCCGGGCAGACCGGGCTGGACATCACCGCGCAGGAGGCGCGCCGCCGCCTGCTCCATGCCTGCGCGGCCATGCTCGCGGCGGACAATGCGTTTCGTTATTCCAGCGGCAACCTCGCCACTCTCGGCGCCTCCCGCCTGCTGCCAAACTCCGCCGTGCTGGAGATCACCCGCTCCCTCCAGGACCGCCAGCGTTACACGGAGGCGCTCGAGTTGGGCGAGAGCCTGCGGAAAAACTCGCCCGGCCTGGCCGCCGACTACGCCTACTTTCTCTCCCGCATCGCCGAGTCCGCCGAGCGCTGGGATCTGGCGCGCGAATATCTCGGCAGAGTCGTCCACGGCCCCGTGCGGCCGGGCCCTTATCGCGGCACTTACGACCCCTACATCTACGGTCTCGCCACCGCCAGCCGCCTCGCCATGTCCGTCCAGGAGCGGGAGGAGACACTCAACACCGCGTGGAAGCATCTTCAGAGCACGCCCGACTCAGCCATGACCCGCGTGCGCAAAACGGTCGTCGCCGGACTCGCCGGCGCCGAGGGCCGCGCCGCCAGCGAGCTTGAGGACCTGGTCACAGGCGACTTCCTGGCCGCGCGCCAGATGGGCGAGATGCGCGGCATTCTCATGCCGCAGGGCTCCAACCGCCACGAGGAGCCCATGCATCTGCGCAGCTTCTGGGAGGAAACGCGCGAAATCCAGGCCGTGCTCGTCCAGCAGGGCCTGGCCGGAGTCGTACAGGAGGCCGGCGGGCGGCTTGATGAGCGCCTCGGCGCCATGACGCTCAGCTCCCGCAGCGGCTTCGAATTTGGAGAATGGCGTCTCGGCCAGCTCATGCGCCGCCTTCGCCTCTCCGACCACCCCACACGCCTGCGCCTCATCCGCGAGCACCTCGCCAGCGTGGACATGCGCATGGAAGTCTCCGTGGACACCCTCAGCGAGCTCGGCGGCCGCCTGGAAAGCAACGGCATGGCGCGCGAGGCCGTCGAAGTCTATCGGCTCCTGCCCGGACGCGCCCCCGCCAACCCCGAATACGCCCTCTGGCTCATCCGCGCCAGCGAGGCCGCGCGCGACACGCCCACCGGCCTCGCCTTCACCCTCCAGCTCCTCCAGGCCGAGCCGCCCATGAAACCCCCGCAACCCGGAGACGAGGTCCTGCGGGAAAAACACGCCCATTTCCTGGCCCAGGACTACGACCTCAAAGAGCTGCGCCGCCTCGGCGGCAAGCCGCAGGCAGGGCGCATCCTTCCCGGCCGCATCCCCCACTCCGTGCCTTATCTGCGCGAGCTGGCCCTGCTCTGCGAGCGCCTGGGCCGCGAGGATGAGGCGCTCAATGCCTGGGAAAATCTGCTCCTCGCTTTTCAGACCAGCCTCGGGGAGGAAAGCCCGCCTCCCGATCCCGAAGCCTGCCTGCACAAAGCCCGCCTCCTGCAAAAACAATCCCTGCCCGTGGCCGCGCTCGCCACCCTCGAACAGGTGGACCTTGGCGGAAAATTGAACCCCTTTTGGAGGGACATCCTGCACCTGCGCGCGGAGTTGCTGGCGCAGTCGGGCGGCTGGGAGGCCTTCCGTCCGCTCATGGCCCTGGCCGTGGATAAAAAAACGCTCGCCTCCATCATCCACCTCGCCGGGCTTCTCAGCCGCCACGAGCGCGGCACGGAAGCGCTGAACTATCTCATCCAGGCCGAGCGCGTCCTCAAAGACGATGCCGACCGCTTCCGCCTGCGCTTCGAGCAGCTCCGCCTGCACACCGCCGACCCCGCTTGGACACCCGACCTCGGCCGCTCCCAGGTCGCCTCCATGTTCCGCGTCCGCAGCCGCGACCGCGAGACCCTCGGCCTTTTCCTCGACTGGATGAACGCCCAGTTCCATGGGCCCAACCGCGACGCCTGGACCACCCTGCTCCGCTCCGAGGCACGCGCCGGGCTTGACCGCCCCCTCGCCGCGCTAGCCCTCAGCGCCTTCGCCAAAGACCTGCCGGAATCCGCCGCCGCCGACCTCGCCGACGGCTGGTCCGCCGCGCGCGAAGGCGACCACACCTGCCTCGAACTCGGCGCCGAAACCCTGCTCGACTCAGGCCGCCCGCGCTGGGCCTGGCACGCCTGCCAGACCCTCAAAGACCTGCCCACCCTCCGCATCGAAGGCCGCAAGCGCCCCCTCATGGCCCGCGTCGCCCACGCCATGGGCGACCACACCGCCGTGCGCGAACTCTTTGCCGAGGTCGTCCGCAAAAGCTTCCCTGGCGGCAGCCAGCCCGTGGAGTGGGCGCGGGCCTTCGCCCAGATCGGCGAGCGCGGCCTCGCCCGCGAACTCTACCAGGCAGCCATCGAACGAAACGACGGCTCCCACCTTCTGCACACCGCCCTCAGCGCCGCCTGGGCGCGCTTCCTCATCGAGGAGCGGGACTTCCCCGCCGCCGAGGTCTTCCTCTTGCGCCAGCACTGGACACTGCCCGCCGACTCCGCCGCCCTCATCTTCGAGCTTTACCAGGCCTGGGACCGCCTGGAGCACCTCCGCGCCGAGCTGCCCAAATACCACCTGCCGCGCGGCACCGAAAAAGAAGTCTTGTTCAATGCCTGGCAGGCGGTCAAAACGGAGTCGCTTTCTCCGGTTCTGAGCGATTGAAATCCAGCGGCGGGAGTGGTTTAGACGGTGTCTCTGCAAATCAGTGGGTATGGATGTATCGGAGAAATGAGGCAAAGACGACAAGCCAGCGAGCGAGGACGCCGTCTTCTCTGCTCTGAGGGCTAAACGTTTGTGGGCTTTGAGGTGCATGAAGCAGTTCTCGACCTCGTGCCGGTGTCCATAGACTACTCGGTCGAAGAGCTGGGGTTGCTCGCTGAGCTTCTGGTAGCCTTTGCGCGGGATGGTCACGCCGGTGGCACCGTTTTTCTCCAGAGCCTCGCGGAAAAGAAGACTGTCGAAGCCTTTGTCCCCACGAAATGGATGTCTTTAAAGCTCGGCGGCAAGGTGAGCACTGGCGGCAAGCTCGTCATTGACGGCACCACCCGGATCAGCGGCACCTGGCCGGTTGACCTGGGCATCTTCAGCGGCAGCAACGGCTGGAACGCCTTCAAATTCGACGGCTCCTCCGGCTACTCCTTCCCCAGCGCCCCGCCCAAGTCGCCGCTGTGGTGATGGCAGAGGCTGCAAGGTTTTGTCTTTCGAATCCCCTCGAAGCAGGATATTCATTTTTGAAATGCACCGCGTCACACTTCCATTGGTCATTCTTTTGGCATCCTGCTCCTCGTCAGAGCAGGACCGGGCGTCGAAGCGCGAGGCCACGCCGCTCATGTCCCAGAATATGGAGCAGCGGTTCGCCGCCAGCCGCAAACGCATGGCTGATCCCAACGACCGCAGCCGCTTTGATCCCGGCGTGCAGTCCACCCTGGCGCGCAACAAAGGCTCCGGTTCGCGCATCACCTCGCAGTCCTACAAGCCGGGCGCTTTCAAAGGCTCCAAAAGCTACAGCGTCACGCCCGGCTACAAGACCACGGACTACTCCGGCAAAGACAAGCAGAGCGGCATGAGCGGGCAGTCCTTCGCCCGGCGGGACCAGGTGGCGAGCGAGTCGGATGATGCTTTCGCCGCGGGCGAGAGCCGCCTTGCAAGCAAGACCGCACGCCAGGCCGGCCAGACCTTTCGCGATGCCGGGGACACATTTGGCACAAGCGCGAACCGCGACGTTTTGCGCAGCCAGGAAAAAAACAACCGGCCCGTCTTCATCGAGCTTGAGGAAAACCGGCGCAACCCAGCCTACAGCGAGGAGCAAGTCCGCCGGCTGCTGGGCAGGTGAGACGTCCTTGTGGGGAGGCGCTTTCCATCACCTCAGGCCGCCACAACAACGCCAGCGAGGTCGTCCGTGCCGCGCTGCGCAAAGTCCAGGAGAGCAAGGGCGAAAGCTTCCCGCCCGGTTCGCTTGCCCACCTCCACATCACCTAGAGCATCCGCACGGAAGGCAAACTCGCCCGCAAAAGCGCATCCCCAGTCCCGATGAGGTATGAAGCCCTGGGTCATCTGCACTTATGATTTTGAGGGGGCGGACGCGCATCCGGCGGTGATAGTTTCTCATCCAGACCGCGTCGCCAAAGCTGAGTGGGTGAACGTGCTGCTTTGCACCACTCAACGGGCCAATCGTCCGCCCAAAGAAACCGAAGTCCGCCTCAACGGCGCGATGGCCTCTGGCTCGTTGAGAAATCCAAACTCGAGGGAAAGCGAGCACCGTTGCCCAAGTCCGCCGCCGCCAGATTTTGGACAAGAACGTGCGTGTCACGGAGATCTTCACGGGCAGGCAGCTGAACCTTCTTGAGGGCCACACGCATCACGTCACCGCCGTCGCATTCCGCAGCGATGGCCGCGTGCTCGCCAGCGCTGGCGCGGAAGGCACCGTGGTGACCTGGGACATGATCATCGGCGAGCGGAAGCGAAAGATCGAAGGCTGGGCCAAGGAGGTCACCTCGCTGCAATTCATCGGCGCGACGAATCAGATCTTCACCTCCGCCGGCGACAACCGCGTCCGCATCGTGAACGACGAAGGCAACGAGATCCGCAATATCCCCGACCTCCCCGACTACATGCAGGCCGCCGTCAGCACGCCGAACGGCACTACCCTCGTCGCCGGCGGCGAGGACAGCCTGCTGCGGATCTGGGACAGCACCGGCAAGGCGCTGGCTTCGTTTGGTGCGAAGTAACAGGGTCTTTCCAGTCTGTGTTCAGACGGACTGGCCAAGGAATCAGCCCAAGCCTCCGGGTTGACTCTGGACATCTAATGTCAATAGTTGGCGGCATGAACGTCGCGCTCACCCACCATTTTGAAGACTTCATCAAGCAGCTCGTCACCTCAGGCCGCTACAACAACGCAAGCGAGGTCGTCCGTGCAGCGCTGCGCAAACTCCAGGAGAGCGAGGGCGAGAGCTTCCCGCCCGGTTCGCTTGCCCACCTCTACACCACCCAGAGCAGCCGCGAGGAAGGCAAACTCGCCCGCAAACAGCGCATCCCCCGTCCGGATGAGGTATGAAGCCCTGGGACATCTACACCTATGAGTTTGAGGGAGCGGGCGCGCATCCGGCGGTGATTGTTTCGCACCCCGACCGCGTCGCCAAAGCTGACTGGATCAACGTGCTCCTCTGCACCACCCAGCGGGCCAATCGTCCGCCCAAAGAAACCGAAGTCCGCCTCAACGGCGCGGATGGCCTCGACTGGGAGACTCTCTGTCGTTGCGATGCCCTCTGGCTCGTCGAGAAATCCAAACTCAAGGGAAAGCGCGGCACCGTCGCCCAAGTCCGCCGCCGCCAGATTGTGAACAAGATCAATGCGGCAATGGGTTGGAAGCTCGTTTAGCGCTCACATTACACTATGGATTCCGAACTCACAGAGCACCTTGAAGCCATGCGCTGCTGGTTGAACAATGTGGAGGCGATACCGCTTCCTGAAGCCCGGCCACCTGGCCTTTCGACGCAAGAGAAGCAGGAACTCCGTCGAATCGAGGGATTGATCGAACAGCTAAAGTCGCATGTCTTGACTTCGATCCCTGCCGAACTGGTGGAGAAGAAATGCGATTTGGTGGCAAGAGATGTGTGCAGGATTGTGACTGTTCATGACAACCTGGAACGCTTCGACAATTCGCGTCACTGGGAATACTGCCGGAATCTATGGTCCAACGCAGACCGAACGAGATAAACGCTGATGCCATCAAGCGTAGGTTTGAGCGAATGTCCTCCATCATCCAGCCCCCGTCTCTCGTGCGTTGCGCAGGTCCGCTGACGCGCCGCAGCTTCATGCAGTTCGGCCTTTCCGGCATGGCGACGCTGAGCTGGCCGGGCCTGCTGAAGCTGCGCGCAGAAAATGCCCTCAAGCCGAAGTCGGAGCGCAAGTCGATCATCATGGTATGGCTGCCCGGCGGACAGTCGCACATCGACACCTACGACCCGAAGCCGGACGCGAGCAGCGAGTATCGCGGCCCCTTCAAAACGATCAGCACCAAGGTGCCCGGCACCATCTTCACCGAGCTGCTGCCGATGAACGCGAAGATCGCGGACAAGTTCACCATCGTGCGCTCGATGAACCAATCCGCGGGCGGTCATCCAGCGGGCACGATGCAGATGTTTTCCGGCGACAAAGACACCCGCGACAAACCGAAGCCGAGGCTGCCGGACTGGATGTCAGTGGCGCATTATCTCAGAGCCAAAGAAGGCGGTCGTGCCAATCCGCTGCCGAATTACATCGGCGTGCCCGCTGCCTCGCCGGAATACTCCAGCCCGGCGTATCTCGGCGATGCTTACGCGCCTTTCGCCGTCAGCGATGATCCGAACCGTCCCAACTTCCAGGTGCCCAACATCGGACTCGATGACGAAGCCGAAACCCGCCGTCTGAGCGACCGCCTCGCGCTGCGCCGCAGCCTCGACAAGATGGAGCGTGCGTTTGACCGCGAAGGTGAACTCGACGCTCTGGATGAATTCGAAGCCCAGGCCGCCACGCTGCTTACGAATCCGAAGACGCGTGATGCCTTTGACCTCAGCAAAGAAGATCCGGCCACGCGTGACCGCTACGGCCGCAATCGTTGGGGCCAGCAACTTCTACTCGCCCGCCGTCTCGTCGAGGCCGGCGTCGAAATCGTCACCAGCAGCCTCAGCGGTCCGCTATGCGGCCGTGTGAACAATTGGGACGACCACGCGGTGAACCAGCATCAGTTCGAGGCGCTTCGTTTCCGCATGCCGACCTACGACCGCTGCGTGTCCGCGCTCATCGAGGACATTTATGCGCGCGGCCTCGACAAAAAAGTGCTCGTCGTCGTCACCGGCGAATTCGGCCGCACTCCGAAGATCAGCTTCGACCGCAGCACCGGCGCGGGTGATGCCAGCGGCCCCACGGGCACGCTGCAGCCCGGTCGCGACCACTGGCCGCGCGCCTTTACCAATGTGTGGGCCGGCGGCGGCATCCAGACAGGCGGGGTCATCGGTGCCAGCGACAAACGCGGCGAAGACGTGGTCGAACGTCCGTGCAACGCCGCGGACTTCCTCGCCACGATTTACCACCACCTCGGCATCGACTACCAAAAAGTCACCCTCAACGACCTCAATGGCCGTCCGGTACACATCGTGGAGAATGGCCGGGCGATACCTGAGTTGATCGCATAGCAGGAGGCCGCCGCTTTCAGTTCGATCTCCCGGCCTTTTGACCACGGCAGGCATCCGTGCTGGACAGGAGCGGGTGCGTTGTGTCGTTTAATGTCTCCGCATTTCCCGCCATGACCTCCCGCCGCGCCTTCCTCACATCCGCCACCGCCGCATCACTCGCCATGTCACGCCTGCCCGTCATCGGTGCGACAGGGAAAAAATACCGTGTGGCCCTGATCGGTTCGGGATGGTGGGGCATGAATCTGCTGCGCGAGGCGATGGCATCGGGGCGGGTGAAGGTGACCGCGTTGTGCGATGTGGACGCCAACGTCCTGGAGAACAGCATCGAGGATGTGAAGTCCGAGAGCGGCGACGAACCGAAAGGCTACAAGGACTACCGCGAATTGCTCGCCGGGGCGAAGCCGGAGATCGTCATCATCGCCACACCGGACCACTGGCACGCGCTTCAGACCATCGCCGCATGCCAGGCTGGCGCGCATGTGCTGGTGGAGAAGCCCACGGGCCACACGGTGAATGAAAGCCGCGCCATGGTGAAAGCCGCGCGCGATGCCGGTGTGGTGGTCCAGGTGGGGCTGCACCGGCGCATCGGCCCGCATCATGTGGAAGCGATGAATTTTCTACGGTCAGGGAAAGCCGGCAAAATCGGCATGGTTCGCCTTTTTGTGGCTGGCCGGGGCGGTGTTGAGACGCCGAAGCCGAACAGCCGCGCGCCGGATCACATGGACTGGGACATGTGGTGCGGACCGGCGCCCGTGCGGCCGTTCAACACCAAGCTGCATCCCGGCGGCTGGCGAAACTTTCTGGACTACGCCAACGGCACCATGGGTGACTGGGGCGTGCATTGGCTGGACCAGGTGCTGTGGTGGAGCGGTGAAAAGGGGCCAAAGAAAGTTTTCTGCACAGGCGGGCGGCCCATCGCAGGGGCGCCCGTGCTCAACGACCAGGAGCAGACAACCGACGCGCCCGACCACCAGGTGGCCACTTTTGAATTCGAGCAGTTCACCGCCGTCTGGGAGCACCGCAAGTTCTCCGACAACAACAACGAGAAGCACAAGATCGGCGCCTTTTTCTACGGCGAGAACGGCGTGCTGCACATCGGCTGGCGGGACGGCTGGACCTATTACCCGGCGGACGCCAAAAAAGCCGTCGAGCACGGCGACCACCAGCTTCAGGAGCCGGACGGCCATAATATCGCCCTGCTCTGGGCCGACCTGCTGGACGCCATCGAAAACAAGCGCGCGCCCGTCGCCGACATTGAGAGCGCGCACCGCTCAAGCTGCCTGCCCATGCTCGGCATGCTCTCCTGGAAGGCGGGTCGCAGCATCCAGTGGGACGCTGAGAAGCAGCGGATCATCGGCGACGCGGAAGCCTCCAGACTGCTCAGCCGCGAGTACCGCGCGCCCTGGCAGTATCCGCAAGTTTGATCACAACATTCCCGGCTCGTAGCCGCTCCGGCCGGGCCAGTCCTGGATCCTTCCCTCGGCGCGGTTGCGGATCACCGGGTCGTCCAAGGCGCGGTCCACAGCGTCCTGAAGCGCGCCGGACACCAGGTCGCGCAGCAAGGGCACCGGCGAGCCGCTGCCAGGGATGTAAGCCGGCCCCTGGCGCTCGCCTTTGAAGACACTGGTGTGCAGCACCTGGCCTGTGGCGGCATCCAGCAGCATGACCCTCACCCTGGCGTAGCCGTATGGACGCACCAGCATCTGGCAGTAAAGGTCGAGCACCTCGCCGGTGACGATGAAGCGCGCGCCGCCCGGCTGGGAGAGCATGCCGCGCGCGTCGAGTCCGTGGGCGAAAGCGTTCGTGACAATCTGGTGCGCGGGCACGCGGGTGCGCACATGCTCGACAGGCGTGCCGAGCTGCGTCCTCACCGTGCCCAGCTCATGCGTTCCCACGCCGCGGCGGTCGCCAAAATCACGGACGGAAAAATCCGGACGGCCCGGCCTGATCTGGCCTGTGGACGGCACATAATCCAGGCTCACCTCCGAGGTCGTCGCGCAGGAGGAAAGCACCAGCGCCGCGAGAAATGAAATACTCAATAGCTTCATGCAGGCGCGATGAATAAGCCGTGATGCGGAATGTTCAAGACGGCATCCACGCCGGGAGCGGAGACAAAACAACCCTGTCGGGCCATGGCGCTCAGGAAAAAAACCCCCAAAACCTGAAGCCAAGAGAATTGCCCGACAGGGTTGATATTTGCGTTATATTTTACCCGCCAGTCGTGAGGCAATGCGAAAAATGCAAACACCCCAAAAAAAATTTGTCCTGTGGATACCATGTGATGACAAGAGCCATTCATCGTCAAGCGCGCACCGCCATGTCGGGCAGCCGGGACGGCTTTTCCGGCGGCTATTTTTCGTGTTAATTTCGATTTATTCGATTTCTCCGGGAATTAACGCGCAAATTCCCGCCAGCACCCGCCAGCTCATCGTGGCACGCGCCCCGGCATGGACCTCGCAGAAAGCGGCGCTGGAATTGTGGCAGCGCGAGTCCGCCCGCGCGCCCTGGCAAAAATCTTCCGCGCAGCCCGTCCAGGTGCTTCTGGGCCGCGCTGGAATGGCCTGGGGGCGCGGTGTCTTCACTCCGCCGCGCAGCTCCACGCAGATGAAAGTCGAGAAGGACTGGCGGGCGCCAGCCGGCGTGTTCCAGCTTGGCTCATTGTTCGGTTACGCGGAGCGCCCGCCCTCTGGCGCTCGCTGGCCTTACATCCAGGTGGGGCCTTGGGACGCCTATGTGGATGATCCCTCCAATCCCTTTTACAACCAGCATGTGCGCGTGGACCCGCGCGCCGTGCCGCCCTGGTTCGAAAAGCAGCGCATGCGACTGGGGGACGCCGCATACAAATGGATGCTGGAAATCCGCCACAACCAGGGCCCGTGGATGCAGCCCGGCGCGGGAAGCGCCATTTTTTTCCACGTCCGGCGCGGCCCGGACAAGCCCAGCGCCGGCTGCACCACCATGGCGCTTCCCGACCTTGTGAGACTCGTCCGCTGGGTGGACCCGAAGGCCTGCCCGCATTATGTGCTGCTGCCGGAGACCGAATACGCCGCGCTGCGCAAAGCCTGGAGGCTGCCTTGAAATGGCTCTCCTCAAAACGACAAAACCGCCCGATGGCGACACCACCGGGCGGTTTTGTGAATGAAGCGCCAAAGACTACTGCTGCGGAGCCGGCTGCTCCTGCTGGAGCTGCTGAGCTTTTTCCTGGGCCTCCTGCATGGCCTTTTGGAATTCGGGATTTGAGGCCATGACGCCAACCATGGCTGCCGAACTGACAAAGCTGAGCACGATGCTGGCCAGGATGGCGATGGTCCACCAGACCATGGTCTTTTTCAGGCCAAGCTCCGTGCTCTTCATCCAGCCCCAGATATAGGCGTAGATGCTGCACAAAATGCCGAGGATGCCGAGGCCGGCGCCCTCCTTCTTGAACAGGGCGATGAGCACCTTGATCCAGCAGACCAGGTTGATGATGAAGATGACGCCGAAGGCGGCCAAAGAGGCCAATCCGACGCCGGTGGCTGCTGCCGCAGTGGATGTGGGTTCCATAGTTTTGAGTGGATGTGTTATTCAGTTTGATGACGAAGACCGCCGCCACCCTGCATTTCTTGAATGAGAAAAAACAGGGATGGGCGGGACAACGGGGGCTGATACCAAAACCCCAAGACCCTCATCAAGCTAAAAATGAGCAGCACCGCCAAAAAAATCGCTGTCAGCCTGCTTTTCACCTCCCATGCCTCCACTTTCGCCGCCAGAGCGCCGGCCGATGCGCGCGGAAGCATGGCCCCGGCGGCGGCGAACAACCCGATGACGGCAAAGGCGAACGCGAAAGGATGAAACCGCCACGCCTCCGCCCATTCCCCCCGCAGCAGCGCGGAGGCGGCGCGTGTCATGCCGCAGCCCGGGCATGGCAGGCCGGTCACATCCGCAAACACGCAGGGCCAGAGCGGCAGGCCCAGCAAATAGCCGGCGCCGATCACAGCCAGCATCAGCAGCAGCGCCCGGCACACCGACCGCTGCCGGATGAGCATCGCCAGCCAGGGTCTGAGGAATGGCCGGATGAGGCGCATGAGCGGGCCAGCGTCACTTTTTCGGCGGCTGGCCTTCGATGACCTGGGTGCCCGCGATGAGGTCGTGAATGCAGCGGCGCTCCTCGCCAAAAATGAAGCAGATGTCCACAAGGCTGTAGATCGCTCCCAGGCAGGGCACGCCACCGATGAGACCGTTGACAAAAGCGCGCAGAAGAAACGCCTTCACAAAACCCGGCGGCTCCGCGTCGGGATGGGTGACGATGCGGATGCCCAGCCACATCTTCCCCAGCGACTGGCCGCGCGTCGCCAGCAGGTAAATATTCACCCCGAGCAGACCGAGGCCGAAAACCACAAGGGCCGTGATGGCGGCAATGACGCCGGGGGTGAACTGAAGGTCCGGACTTTGCTCCTCGAACCCTCCCGCCTGAACGATCAAAAATAGATAGGGAACGCCGAGCAGGACCATGCTGATGAGCGTGTCGAGCATGGCCGCGCCGAAACGCAGCCCCAGGGAGGCGAGCTTGTATTCCGCCGGAGGGCCGGCTTTCAGATGGACCGCGGCGGGCGGCGCGTAGGGATTGTCGGTCACTGTCACCGCTCCGATGGCCGGGAGGCGCTGGCCGAGCTTTTCCCAGCCGTTCATGCCCTCAGTCCAGCAAAGGTCGCTCTCACGAAAACTCCCGGAGGCCAGTCCAGAGAGGACGTCCTGCTCCGAGTGGACTCCGATCTGCTGTCCGTCCCTGGCGATGTGGTATTGCGGCATGGGCGGTTTTTAAAGGCACTGCGGCGCGCTTGTCCAGTCCCCATTTGCATGAAGACCGCCCCTCATGTCGCGCTTGACGCGGCGGGCAGGACCCCGACCATCGGCCTGCATGTTTTTCCTCACCCCCCGTTACATCAAGCACGCCCGGCAGCTTCACAAGGGCGTGACCCGCTTCATAGACTACAAGCGCGACCTGCTGGCGCCGGCGAAGCTGGAGCAAATCTGCGGGCTGCGCGCGGAGTTGGAGGCGGCCATGCGCCAGCGCGACAAAAAGCGCATCGAGTCCCTGCATGAGGAGATCAACCGCGTGTGCGAGAAGGCGCTGCCGCACGCCCCGCATAGCGAGCTGGGCGAGAACATCGAGGTCTTCTTCGTCGCCATCGTCATCGCCCTTGGCATCCGGGGCTACATCGCCCAGCCCTTCCAGATCCCCACCGGCTCCATGCAGCCGACGCTCAACGGCATCACCGCGCAGGCCAGCGCCGAAGACCCCAGGCCAGGCCCCATCGGCTGGCTGACCTCCTTCCTCACCAGCACCCGCCACATCCACGTCGTCTCCGACCACACCGGTTACCTGCGGGACCGCGAGCCGCTCACCGAGCACCGCTTTTTGATTTTCATGCCCTACTGCAAGCTGCACTTCCGTGATGGAAAAACCATCCGCATCATGGCGCCGCAGCGGCAGTTGATGGACGAGCTCCAGCTCGGCGCGCATGTGAACTCCATCCCTGTGGAGGTCACCGATGACACGCCGGACGTGCGGCGCGTCTATGGCCTGCGCGGCGGCGAGCACATTAAAAAAGGGCAGTTGCTCGCCAGCGGCTGGGTGCAAAACGGCGACCATGTCCTGGTGGACAAGTTTTCCTATCACTTCCGCACCCCCGTGCGCGGGGAGGTGTTTGTCTTCACCACCAAGCACATCGAGGGCATCCGCGTGCCGGAGGAGCAGGGCTCCCAGCACTACATCAAGCGCCTGGCAGGCGTGCCGGGAGACAAGCTGGAAGTGGCCCCGCCCAAGCTGCTGATCAATGGACAAGAGGCCGGAGAGCCTGGATTCCAGAAAGTGATGCGGGGCACCTATGAGCAGCCTGTGGAAGGCTACCGCGGCTACTCAGACCCGCGCGTGGTGGGCGGCAGAATTGACCGCATCGAACTTGGAAACGAGCAGTATTTTGCGATGGGCGACAACAGCTACAACAGCAGCGACTCGCGCGCATGGGGTCCGGTGCCTGAGCGCAATCTCGTGGGGCCGGCCATGCTCTGCTACTGGCCGCTGACGAGACACTGGGGCGTGATCCGGTGAAAAATGGCGCGCCTTCCCGCGCGCCAGCTTTCATTTGCGCGCCCGCGCCCTCCCTCCCATCATCCGCGCATGTTTCCCGCCCTGCGCCGCCTTGTCCTTCTCACCGCCGCCCTCCTGGTCAGCTCCTGCCAGACGACCGATCCGCGCACCCAGCAGCTCATCGAATACCGGCGCCTTGAGATCGCCGCCGAAACCCCGGGGAACTACTTCATCGGCCGCCGCTTCCACATCCCGAACACGCATTTCTGGGGTTATGTGCGCCGTCCGCGCGAACCCTGGGCCGCCAGCCGCCTCGTCATGGTCAACGAGCGCTTCATGCGCCAGCCCGACCGTCTTCCCGAAATCCCCTCCGGCGACGGCATGGCCTACGGCAGCGACCACAACCGCGAATACCGGCTCTGGGGTTACCTCACCGGACGCCGCGTCTATGACCCGAACAGCAACATGGCCCTTCCTGAATTCATGCTCCAGCGTTACGAGGTGAAGAGTTACTCGCCAGGCTGGCTTTTCCAGCCCAAGGAGCGATTCAACGGCAGCCAGCTCCTGCGCGCCGAGCCGGGCTCAACGCCTTGAGGCTGCGGAGCCTGCCGCCCGCTCACTGGGCGGGACCAAAAAGCGTACCGCATCGCAGAGCGCCTCGACCTCGTTTTCCTCATGCAGCGCGGACAGCGTGATCCGCAGCCGCGCCGACCCGCGCGCCACGGTGGGATAGCGGATGGCCGGCACCAGAAAACCCTGCTCCAGCAACTGCGCCGACGCTTTCATCGCCGCTGCCTCGTCACCCAGAATGACGGGCAGGATGGCAGACGCGGCGGATTCCTCCCCGATTCCCAGCCCGCGGGCGAGGCGGCGGATGTTCCGCCACAGCCGGGCGCGGGCCTCGTCTCCATGCGCGCCGCGCGC
>ERZ761609.1981-NODE-1981-length-16361-cov-9.713050_pt1 | contig 16361 bp, 12 predicted proteins | sample MGYA00511163_ERZ761609 | MGnify/ENA primary metagenome ERZ761609 (study PRJEB28899, sample SAMN02445070) | bioreactor sludge metagenome | biome: EBPR sludge | place: Australia: Brisbane, Thorneside Wastewater Treatment Plant | collected 2011-12-16 ... | reverse complement strand
GGCAGCCGCATGATTATCACGGGCGACCTGTCGCAGACCGACCTGCCCGCCGGACAGAAATCCGGCCTGCATGACGCCATCGACGTTTTGCGCGATGTGAAGGACGTTGCCATGATACGTTTCGCCGAAGCGGACGTCGTGCGCAGCCGCCTTGTCAAAAGCATCGTCGAAGCCTACGACAAGCGCGACAAGGAACAGCCGCAAAACAACAATAGCGAAGGCAGGAAACGCACATGACAAACCGGCGCAAAACCGCCCGCGCGAAAACCGCGACTTCCAAACCTGTGCCCGCAAAGCCTGCCTCGCTCAAAGTTGCGGCAAAAAAACCCGCCTCCGTCAGCGTGCTTCTGGATACCGTATCGCCGAAATGGAAACGCGCGTTTTATGCCATGAACAGCCGGCTAGAGCGCGCGGCCGCCGCCGCCTTTGACGGCGCAAAAAAACCCGCCGCCTTCGCGCGCCGCCGTTTTGAAATTTCCATCACCCTGACGGACGATGCGCATGTGAAGATGCTGAACCGCGATTTTCGGGGAATCGACAAGCCAACCAACGTGCTGTCCTTCCCGCAAATCGACCTTGAAAGCTTCAAAAAGTCGTCACTGGACGTTTACCCGAAAAATATGTTCATCCCCCTCGGCGATGTGGTTCTCGGTTTCCAGACCATTGTGCGCGAAACGCGGGAACAGCAAAAAACCATGGAAAATCATACTGTTCATCTGGTCGTCCATGGCGTTTTACACCTTTTGGGCTATGACCACATGCGCCCCAAAGATGCTAAAATTATGGAAAAATTAGAATGTGACATTTTGCGTGCAATGGGCTATCCTGACCCGTACAAAGACATGGACCTATTGACCCAAGATGACAAACCAAACAAACGCCGCACGAAAAATGAACGCAAATAGTCGCCCGATGGAAGACTCTTTGAAAAAGACGGACGCAGAATCCGACGAACCCCCGATAGGCAGCGGGCAGGCCGAAACCGTCCCTGCCCCGCAGCAAAATACCAAAGACGGCGATGGCCGTATTCTGGGCTGGGTTAAAAACCTGCTGCCCGCACGTCAGCAAAACAGCGACGACATGCTCCGCGAAGCTATCGAGGAGCTGATTGAAGAAGAAGACAGCGCGCCGCAGTCTTCGGTCGCCGCGCATGAACGCATGCTGATTTCCAACATCCTGCAGCTGCGCGACCTGCCCGTTATCGACGTCATGGTGCCGCGCGCGGATATCGTGGCCATCAACGGCAGCGCCACCAAGGAAGACCTCTACAGCCTTTTGCAGCAAAAACCGCACAGCCGCATTCCGGTTTACAAAGACGACCTCGACAACATCGTCGGCGTCATGCACATGAAAGACCTCGTCTCCGCACTCGTGCAAGGACGCGATTTTGAAATCCGCGACATCATGCGTGACGTGCTGGTCGTATCGCCCGCCATGCGCGTCATGGATTTGCTTTTGCAAATGCGCCAGTCGCGCGTGCATATCGCCTTTGTCGTGGACGAATTCGGCGGCATCGATGGCCTTATCACCATCAACGACCTGATTTCCGCGATTGTCGGCGAGGTCGAGGACGAACTTGATTTCGACATCGCCCCGCAGATGATTGAACGCCCCGACGGCTCTGCCATCGTGGATGCGCGCATGCCGCTGACCGATTTCGAAGCGAAATACGGCAAGCTTTTCACAGAAGACGAAGAACACGAGGAAAACGACACCCTCGGCGGTCTTGTGTCCTATATCGCCGGCCGCGTGCCCGCGCGCGGGGAGCTTATCAAGCACTCAAGCGGCCTTGAATTCGAGGTCATCGACGCAGACCCCCGCCGCATCATGCGCCTGCGCGTGCGCAACCTGCCGCAAAAGCCGTCGGCAGCCGAGTAATCGCCTTCTCTGCCCTGGCCTTTACGCCCGATGTGCGCTAGATTTTGCGCATAAAATGCGCTAGATTTTGCGCATGCAACAGGCATTGGAAAAACTGACGGGATTCAAAAAATACGCCGCGCTGTTCGGCTTCGGCGCGCTCGCGGTGTTATCGCTGCCGCCGGTTGGTTTTTTCCCCGCGCTTTTTGTATCCATCCCCGCCTTCATCCTTTTGTCGCAAAACGCGCCGTCGAAATTCAAAAGCTTTCTGGGCGGCTGGGCGTTTGGCGCAGGATATTTCATTTTCGGGCTTTACTGGGTCAGCGCCGCGCTGTTTGTGGACATCAAGGTGTGGGGCTGGGTCATGCCCTTCTCGCTCATCGTCGGGCCCGCGGTATTGGCACTTTACTACGGGCTTATTCCCCTTGCCGCGCACCGCTGGCGGACGCACATCCCCGCGCATGCTCTCGTTTTTACCGTGGCATGGGCATTTATTGAATACGCACGCGGGCATTTGCTGACGGGCTTTCCGTGGAACCTCGCAGGCCAAGCGTGGGAACATGCGCTGCCGCTGCTGCAAACCGTATCGCTCGGCGGTATTTATACCCTGACGCTGCTGACGGTTTTCTGGGCAGCTGCCCCTCTTTTCCTTCGCACATCGCCCCGCATTTTCGCTGCGGCTGTTTTCAGCTTCGCCCTGCTGCTGGGCTATGGCAGCTTGCGCATCTTGCAAACCCCGACAGTGCAGAACGGCGCCTACGAATTGCGCATTATTCAGGCGAATATTCCCCAGACCATGAAATGGGACCCCGACGAAGATTGGCGCAATCTGGAGCGTCATGTCGAGCTTTCCGCATCCAAAGAGCGTGAAGAAAACCCGCCGCCGCGCATTGTTATCTGGCCGGAAAGCGCCTCGCGCCACGATTTCGGCCACTTCCCCGAAATCGGCGGATACATCGGCCAGCGCCTGCCGCGCGGCAGCATCGGCGTGATTGGCAATATCCGCGTGACGCTCGACGCGGCGCAAAATCCCACGGCCTATCACAACAGCCTGACCGCCCTTGGCCGCAAAGGCGAAGTGCTGGCGACCTACGACAAGCATCACCTTGTCCCCTTCGGCGAATATCTGCCGTTTCGCAAATATGTGACGTTCGAGCCGCTGGCGCTTGCCCTCTCCGGCATTGGCGATTTCACACCCGGCGCGGGGCCGCGCACATTGCAGGCCGAAGGTTTCCCCGCCTTCAGCCCGCTGATTTGTTACGAAGCCATTTTCCCCGCCGCTGCCGTGGATAAAACAAACCGCCCCGCATGGCTGGTCAACGTCACCAACGACGGCTGGTACGGCATGAGCGCAGGGCCCTTCCAGCATCTGGCCATCAGCCGCATCCGCGCCATCGAAGAAGGCCTGCCCATGGCGCGCGCGGCGAATACCGGTATCTCCGCCGTTATCGACCCTGTGGGGCGCACCGTGGCGCGTCTGGGGCTTGGCGACAAAGGACAGCTCGACAGCCTTCTGCCCGCGCCCCTGCCCCCGACGGTTTATGCGCGATTTGGCGATAGTGTTTTCTTTGGTCTGCTGCTGGTCTTTGGCATCGTGGCCGTTATCACCACGCGAAAGAAATCTTCATGATAGAAAGCATCAAGGCGCGCATCTCCGCCCTCTCCGGCTGGCGCCGTTATGCGGCCGCTTTCGCAGCGGGCGCGGCGATGGTATCGGCCATGCCGCCCTTCGGCTTTTTTCCGGTGGTGTTTATTGCCATCCCCGTCCTGTTCTGGCTGGTTGCATCAGCGAAAACAGCGCCGCGTGCGTTTCTGGCGGGCTGGGCTTTCGGCTGTGGGTATTTCATTGTCGGCCTTTACTGGCTCGGCATCGCATTCAAGGCGTTTTTCAGCCACGCGATGTGGCTGCTGCCGGTATCGGTTATCGGCATTCCGGTTTACATCGCGCTTTATTACGGCGCAGCGGCGCTGCTGGCATGGCCGTTCCGGCGTGCGGCGACGCATTTCGCGTTTGTTTTCGCCGTTATCCTTTTCTGGGCTGAATATCTGCGCGGGCATTTCATCACCAATTTCCCGTGGAACCATATCGGCTATGCGTGGCATCACGTTTTGCCTGTTTTGCAATCTGCGGGATGGTTCGGCATTTACGGCCTGACCTTGATGACGCTGCTTTGGGCGGCCGCGCCCGTCATGTCGCGCCGTGCGGCGGGTTTTGTGCTGGCCAGTTTCTTTTTCATTCTCGGCTTTGGCATTTTGCATTTGCAAAACAACCCGACGGTTGAAACGCCGCATCTGGTGCGTATCGTGCAGCCGAATATCACGCAGGCGGAAAAAGAAGACGTCCGCAACAAGGACGATATTTTCCAGCGCCATCTAAAGCTTAGCGCCACGGAAACCCCGCATGACGATAAAATCCTTTTCGTCGTCTGGCCGGAAACGGCGATAGATATTTTCACACCCGAAGACCGCAAAAACGCCGACCGCGTCGCGCTGTCGTTGCCCGCGCAGGCTTTCGGACTTATCGGCGTCAACCGCAGGGTTTCCGCCCCGACGCCAAGCATCCGCAACAGCCTGATTGTGCTGCACCAGCGTAGCCAGCGGCCTGTGGCGCAGCATGATAAATTCATCCTCGCCCCGTGGGGGGAATATGTGCCTTATGCGCAGCTGCTGGCCAAAACTCCGTTTGGCAAATATGTCGCCGCCGTGCAATCGCTTACGCCGGGCCCCGGGCCCTCGACCCTGCGGCTGGGGCAATACCTGCCGTCTTTCAGCCCCATTATCTGTTTCGAGGCAACATTCGCCGGACGCATGAAAGACATCGCGCGCGGCAAGCCGGATTTCCTGCTGTTCATCACGAATGATGCGTGGTCGATGGGCTCGCCGGGGCCTGCGCAGCATTTCGGTTTTGCGCGTGTGCGCGCGATTGAAGAAGGTATCCCCATTGTGCGCGCAGCGAACAGCGGCATCTCCGCGATGATTGACCCGCAAGGACGTGTGCTGCACAGCCTCGGCCTTGACCGCGCGGGCATCCTTGATGCGCCCTTGCCGAATCCCGCCCAGAAGCCGACGCTTTATGCGGCCACGGGCGATGGCGTTCTTCTGATATTCGCGGGCTGCCTGAGCCTCACGCTTTTGCTGCTGAGCTATTTTTTCCAGCCCTTTCGCCGTCCAAAGGCTTGATAACGCGCCCGAAACCCCGCGCGCGTTATGTACAATACAGGGTTGAATACATCCGTATGTTGACAATGAACAGTTGTATTCCTATATAATGGAAATACAGTCGTTTTTTATAAAAAAGGTCGCCCAATGCCACGCACCCGTATGGATGATGAAGGCCCCCACCCTGTCGATATCCATGTCGGGACCAAAGTCAAATCGCGGCGTTTGATGCTCGGCCTCAGCCAGGAAGAACTGGCGAAATCCATCGGCCTGACCTTCCAGCAAGTGCAGAAGTATGAACGCGGCAGCAACCGCATCAGCGTCAGCCGCCTGACCGATATCAGCCGCGCGCTGAAAGTGCCCGTGGATTATTTCCTCGAAGGCTGCGCGAATGTTTTGATGAATGGCACTGGCGGTGCGCGCAAACCGGCGATGAAGGGCGTATCCGACACCCCGCAAGCCACGCTGGAGCCCGACCCCATGACCAAACGCGACGTGCTGGAGCTGATACGCGCGTATGAGCAAATCTCCACCCCGCAGCTAAAAAAACAGCTGCTGGAGATGGCCAAGGCCATGGCGAAGGCCGGCGAATAATTTCCGTTTATTTTTATCAGGGTGCAGACGTCAGATACCCGCCGGTATTGACGACGCTGGATGTATTCATGCGCGAAATTTCCGCGATTTCAGCGGCAGTGAGAATACGGCTATAGACACGCACTTCGTCAACCAGTCCGTCGTAATAAATCCCGCGCCCCGCGCGCAGCTCGCCGACATAGAAATTGCCGTTGTTCCATGTGCCGGAGGCCGTGGCGCCGGCCGGATTGTTATAGGTATTCATCAGGCTGCCATCTACATAGATATTGCTTTGCCCCATGCGCTGGGCGCTGAGGGCAATCTGGCTCCACTCCCCGTTGCCGATAGCCGCGCCCGTGGTAACGATGCCTGTATTTGATTGGTTATATGTACGCGCCACAACCTCGCCGCCGCGCACCGTCACCCACAAAGGATAGGCCGAAGCCCCCTGCGCTGCACCGTCAGAAAGTACGCTATAGCCATAGGTCGCGTAATCTCCGGGCGGGCCGCTGGTGATATCCGGCGCGACAGAGGCCAGCACGGTATATTGGCTATAAGTGCCCGCAATCCCCGTGGCACGCACATATTGGCCGCTGCCGCTGAGGGCCAAGGCCTGCCTGTTCATCCCTGCTGTCAGCGCCGCCGCCGTCACGCCGCCGGTCAGCACGCCGTTGTACCCGTTACCGGAGCGGTCATAAGCCGTTGTGCCCGATGTCCATTCAGTGTCAAACGTCCAGTGGATAAGCAAACCATCATCCAGCGGTGCGCCATAATAGATTTGCGGCGACTGCCCGCCCGCAGGCGCCTGCTGATAGACGCCCGCAGCCTGCCCCCACCAGTTGCCGCGCGCCATCAATGTTGCGCCGTCGATATCCACGGCCAAATCTTCGCGCGTATTGTCATACAGGCTGTTGCGCCCGTCCGAGCGCCCGCCGCCGCCCATATCGACATCGACGCTGCCCGCCGTGCTGTCGTCATAAAGAATAATGCCATAGCCCGCATTGCCCGTCGCGCGCGACGATTCCACGCTGCCCGTCACGCCCGCGGCGTTCTGCTGCGCATAAAAACGCATGCCATTGCGGTTATCATCGGCGCGCAGGTTATCCACCTCGACATCAATGCGGCTGCCCGCGCCGGTCGCTTCGGCATAAAGCCCGTCAAGCGTGCTGTTCGATATCGTGACATTGCGGATGGACAGCGTGCCCAAATCCGCCCCGCCGGACGCCAGCGCATAGATGCCGTGCCCCGTCGCGCCGTCGATGGTCAGCCCGGCAACCGTCGCGTCCATAGCAGATACAGTCACACCATTGCCCGCCGAATTGCCAATCACAGGCGCGGTTGATGCCGCCACGATGACGCGCCCGTCAAAATCTTTGCCGTCCGCCGTGGTGAAACGCCCGTCATCATAAACGAAATTCGTGCCGGAGCCGATGAGCGACTGATAAGCCTGCGACAGGACAACACCGTTTTGCATGCCCGTGCTGCTGCCGTCGCCACGGTGAACATAAACAATATCCCCCTCGCGGTCTGCCGCCGCGCCTGCCGCAGCCAAGGTGTTGAAAGGCGTTTCGACGGTGCCGTCGCCCCCTGCTGCCGCGGTATTGTCCACATGGAAAACACGCTGGTTCATGTTGTCAAAGGCATTAAGAACGGCTTGTCCCGTCTCCGGCTCTTTTGCCACGCGCGCGGCGGTAATCACGTCGATATCACGCTCGGGGCTTTCATCCATGCGGCTGCGCAGCCCCAGCGTTTTGGCCGAAGCCTTGGAGCCGAAGGGAAAGCGCAGCGTCGCCTCCACAAACCCTTGCGCACCGCGCAGATTATCCGTTTCAAACCGCGCGCCCAGTTGTATGTCGCTGGTCACATCCGCCACGGCGCGCAGGCGGACGCCGCGCAGCGTCTGCGCTTCATCCCCGCTGAACACAAAGCCGCCCGCCGCCACGCGGAAGGATTCCAGCGCCCCTTGCAGCGGCTTGACGGGTACGGCAAATTCCACATCGAAACCATGCAGCGGCTTTTCGACCAGCAAGCCCGCCGTATCGTAATAAATACCTGTATCCGCAAGATAGGGTGCCGTCGAGGCACCGATGGCATAACGCTCTTTCTGGCTGGCGGGCACATAGGCATTGACGCGTATATCCAAATCATCCGTCAGATACTCCGCGCCCGCCGTCCCCTGATAGAAAACGGAGCCGCGCGTGGTGCGGCGACGGTCAAACCAGCCATGCAAACCGAAAACGCTGTCGCCAGCAGGAGAAAGCTGGCGATAGCCGATGCCCGCGTTCCATTCGCGGTTATTGCCGTCATCGCCCATCAGGCGCACATCGCCGTAAAAAAGCCGGTCGGTATCCTGCGCGAGAGGTACCCATGCTTCGGTCATCACAATCGAACGTTCCGTCCCGTGACGCCAGTTTGTTTCAAGGCGCGGCTTGAACGGCTCGGACGCTTTGACGGAGGATGAAAAAACCGCAGACAATGCACATAGCGCCACAGCCGATAGAAACCGGCGGGCTGTTTTTATGGCACTGTCATCTGCAGGCATCGTCAAAAAAAAACCTTCTGGCACTAAAAAAGTGCGGTATTTAAATCACTTAGCTTCATAGTACGTCCATACATTCGTATGCGTCAATGTGAATATGATACGAAAAACCGTTCAAGAAAAGTTACGTTAAACAAAAATTGGCACCGCAGCTGATTTTTTGAAATCTTCTTTCGCCCCGTCCCCGTCTTTTTTTGCGCCGCAGGATTTAACGATTGAGGGGGGCAAAAGCGTGACGTATAAAAAGAACAAGTATGATAAACATAAAATAAGCAGGAAAAAACCATGGCTGACCAAAAATACATTTTCACCAGTGAATCCGTTGGCGAGGGACATCCGGATAAAGTCTGCGACCGCGTTTCCGACGCAATCGTCGATGCCTATCTGAATGCAGACCCCCATGCGCGCGTCGCTGCTGAATGCTTGGCCACCACGGGTTTCCTGTGCATCGCCGGCGAAACGCGCGGCCCCGCTTCCATCACGCCGGACGTGATTGAAACCATCGCCCGCCACGCAGTGCGCGATATCGGCTACAAACAGGAAGAATTCCATTGGGAAAAAATCAAGGTCGATGTGCGCCTACATGCGCAATCCGCCGACATCGCGCAGGGCGTTGACGCCGCAGGCGACAAGGACGAAGGCGCCGGCGACCAGGGCATCATGTTCGGCTACGCCTGCCGCGAAACCGACCAGTTTATGCCGGCCGCCATCCACTATTCGCACGCTATCCTGAAATCGCTGGCCGAAGCCCGCCACAGCGGCGCGCTTTACAAACTCGGGCCCGATGCGAAAAGCCAGGTCAGCCTTGAGTATGTGAACGGCAAACCTGTGCGCGCAACGTCTGTTGTTGTCTCGACGCAGCACGACGCCAGCCTTTCGACCGAAGAAGTGCGCGAAATGGTGCGCCCGCACGTCACCAACATCCTGCCCGAAGGCTGGATGTGCGATGAAAGCCAGTTCTACGTCAACCCGACGGGTCGTTTTGTCATCGGCGGCCCCGATGGCGACTGCGGCCTGACGGGGCGTAAAATCATCGTCGATACCTACGGCGGCGCAGCCCCGCACGGTGGCGGCGCTTTCTCCGGCAAGGACCCGACGAAGGTGGACCGCTCGGCCGCTTATGCCGCCCGCCATGCTGCGAAAAACATCGTGGCCGCAGGCCTTGCCGACCGCTGCACCATCCAGCTGTCCTATGCCATCGGCGTATCTCACCCGATTTCGATTTTCGTGAACACGCACGGCACGGGGCGTTATGACGATGCGGCGCTGTCCCTCGCCCTGCAGGCAACGGCGGACTTCCGTCCCCGCGCCATCCGCGAGCGTTTGAACCTGAACAAACCCATCTATGCCCGCACCGCCGCCTATGGCCACTTCGGCCGCGCAGCGGAAGCAGACGGCGGTTTCACATGGGAAAAACTTGACCTTGTTGAAGCGCTGAAAAATGAAATCAGCTCCAAGAAATACAAAGACGCGGAGCTGAGCGACAACGTCCGCGTGGCCGATTTCAAACGCTAATCACGCCGCGGACACGCCGTTATCATGACCGACGCCGCAAAGCCCGCCCAGAAGCGCCAGTTCTACGGCCGGCGCAAAGGCAAGAAATTGCGTACGCAGCAGCAGGGTGCCTACGAAGGCATCCTGCCTGCGGTCACGCTTGCCCTGCCCGCGGGTGATGCGCCGGTTGAGCCTGCATCTTTTTTCGATGCGCCTGTCAAACAGGTCTGGATGGAAATCGGCTTCGGCCATGGCGAACATCTGGCATGGCATGCAAAAAACAATCCGGATGTCGGCTTTATCGGCTGCGAGCCTTTCATCAACGGCATCGCCGCACTGTGCATGCAAATCGGCGAACATGGCCTCAAGAACGTGCGCATCTGGCCGGATGATGCGCGTCTGCTGCTGTCGCGTCTGCCCGCGCAATCGCTGGATAGATTGTTCATCATCAACGCCGACCCGTGGCCGAAAAAACGCCACCATAAACGCCGCTTTATCCAGACCGAAATGCTGGACAAGCTGCATGCGCTTTTGAAGCCGGGCGCGGAATTCCGCATGGCGACAGACCACCCCGACCTTGCCGAATGGCTGGTTGAAAAAACCTGCGCCCATCCGGGGTTTGAATGGCAGGCCAAATGCGCCGCCGACTGGCAGACCCGCCCTGCCGACCTGCCGGAAACCAAGTTTCAAAACAAGGGCTTGAAGGCCGGACGCCCCACCGTATTCCTGAATTTCACCCGCAAGGGTTGACATAACCTGTCTTTTTTGGGTATAAAATTAAAAACCCAATAAAAACAAGGCAGATATGGAACCGCTGTTCATCAGACCGATGACCGAGAAGGATATTCCCGCCGCCGCGCTGGTACTGGCGCGCGCGTTCAATTCGTCTGCCTTTCATACTGAACAGCAGCTGGCCGATATCCCCGCCAAGGGGCATCTGATGCAGGCCTTCGTCGCCACGCGCAAAGACGCCGTTATCGGCGTTGCGATATGCGAGCGCAAAGGCCCCGCCACCGCCAGCACCCTGACCATCGAGCTTCTGGCCGTTGAACAGGAACACCGCAAACACGGCGTCGGTGCCAGCCTGATGCGCCATACCGAAAAATTCATGCAGCGCCACTGGCTGGACGGCAAAGAAAAAGACGTGCTTATCGAAGACCTGACCAAGCGCGGCAACAACATGTCCCGCTACTACGAAAACATGGGCTACAAGGAATGGTTCGGCATGAGCCAAAGCGGCATGCCGCTGCTTTATAAAACACTGAAACCCCAGCCACCCGCCCCATGAAAACCACCCCCTTGCGCATTGAGCCGATAAGAGACGGCCAACTGGAAGCCGCCGCGCAGCTGCTGACACAGGCCTTCAACGTGCCCGCCGCCCGCAACTGGCAGGAGCTGACCGAAACCCACGGCGGCCTGACCGAGATTTTTACAGCCGCACGCGACGGAAAGCTGGTCGGCCTTGTCCGTTGCCACAAATTCGAAAACAACATGTCCATCAGCCTGCTGGCCGTCGATAAAACCGAACAGGGGCAAGGCATCGGCCAGCAGCTTATGCACCATGCCGAGGATTTCATGCGCCGCACATGGCTTGGGGACAAAGAAACCTATATCAGCCTTGAAGACGAAACCCGCGCGCATAACCCCGCCTCCCGCTTTTACGAAAGACTCGGATATCAGGAATGGCCGGGCATGACGGGCAGCGCAGGCCAGCCGCTAATGTATAAATGGCTGAAACCTTAAAAATCAGGCTTTTTTTGGCTTTATTTTTCGGATTTTAGCCCGTTTTTGGCCAAAAACCGCTTGCGAAACGGGGCTTTCGGGCATATAACACTGCTAAATCCCAAGCATTATAAAAAGGGTGGGCTCGAAAGAGCCCGCCCTTTTGCTTAGGGCCAAGACGGAAGAGAACATGGAACACGGCACACTGATAAAAAAAATCGAACGCACCATCGCCCCCACGGCGCAAAGCATGGGGTATGACCTCGTGCGCGTTTTGATGATTGGCGCCGGTTCTGCCCGCCCGACGTTGCAGATTATGGCGGAGCGTCCGGACGGCACGATGCTGATTGACGATTGCTCGCGCCTGAGCCAGGCGGTGTCCGCCCTGCTCGACGTCGAGAACATCATCGAAGAGGCTTATAACCTCGAAGTCAGCTCCCCCGGTATCGATCGCCCGCTGACGCGCCTCAAAGATTTCGACCGCTATGCCGATTTCGAAGCGCGCGTCGAGTTGCACGCCGCCATCAACGGCCAGCGCAAGTTCAAAGGTATCCTGCGCGGCATTGAAGGCGAGACTGTCCTTCTTGAAGAAGAAAGCGGCGAGATTGCCCGCCTGCCCTTCGCCGACCTCGACAAGGCGAAGCTGGTTTTGACGGACGAGCTTATCCGCGCTGCGATGAAGGCGGAAAAAGATTCCAAGAAACAGCGCCTTGATGCAGGCGAAGAGCTGGACGAAAGCTTCGACCTCGAAGAAGACGAGGACGAAGAAGACGAAGAAGCACCGGCCAAAAAAGCCAAGCCGCAAGGCAAAGCGCCCAAGCACAAAACGCCGGACCCGAAACGAAACCCGAAAAACAAACTGAAAAACAAAAAGAAAACCGGCAGCAAATAACCCGCCGCCCGCGATTTAAAAACAACAGAGTAACAGGACAAAAAACAGGAACACGACGATGCAAGAACTCCTTCAAGTAGCCGATGCAGTTGCCCGCGAGAAAAACATCGACAAAGATGTCGTCATTCAGGCAATGGAAGAAGCCATTCAAAAAGCAGGCCGCTCCAAATACGGCTATGACCACGATATCCGTGCCGTCATCGACCGCAAGTCGGGTGATATTTCCCTGTTCCGCTACCGCGAAGTTGTCGAAGCCTTCGACCCGGAAAATCCGGAATCCGAAGCGAAATGCATCCTCGTCAAGGACGCGAAGAAAATCCAGAAAGACATCGAACTGGGCGGCTTCATCATCGACAAGCTGCCGCCGCTCGATTTCGGCCGCATCGCCGCGCAGACCGCGAAACAGGTTATCTTCCAGAAAGTGCGTGACGCCGAGCGCGAGCGCATGTTCGAAGAATACCAAGACCGCGTGGGCGAAATCGTTTCCGGCGTTGTCAAACGTGTCGAATACGGCAACGTAACCATCGACCTTGGCCGCGGCGAAGGCTACATGCGCCGTCAAGATGCCCTGCCGCGCGAACATTTCAAAACCGGCGACCGCGTCCGCGCCTACATCTTCGATGTACGCCGCGAACAGCGCGGCCCGCAGATTTTCATCAGCCGCACGCATCCCGACTTCCTCGCCAAACTGTTCAAGCAGGAAGTGCCGGAAATCTACGACGGCGTTATCGAGATTAAAGCCGTCGCCCGCGACCCCGGTTCGCGCGCGAAAATCGCGGTTATTTCCCGCGACAGCTCCATCGACCCCGTCGGCGCCTGCGTTGGTATGCGCGGCAGCCGCGTGCAGGCCGTCGTTGGCGAACTGCAAGGCGAGAAAATCGACATCATTCCCTGGACGCAGGACGTCGCGACCTTCGTGGTCAACGCCCTCGCCCCGGCTGAAGTCACCAAGGTCGTTCTCGACGAAGACAGCAACCGCCTTGACGTTGTCGTGCCCGACGACCAGCTGAGCCTGGCCATCGGCCGCCGCGGCCAGAACGTGCGTCTCGCCACCCAGCTGTCCGGCTGGAACATCGACATCATGACCGAAGCCGAAGAAAGCGAACGCCGCCAGAGCGAATTCAAGACGCGCTCTTCGCTGTTCATGGAAGCGCTGGACGTGGATGAAGTTATCGCCCACCTGCTGGTAGTCGAAGGCTTCACGTCCATCGAAGACATCGTTGAAACGTCGATTGACGAGCTGGCGCGTATCGAAGGCTTCGACGGCGACGTCGCCGCCGAGCTGAACAACCGCGCTGCCAACTTCCTTGCCGCCAAGAAAATCGAATTCGAAAAAACGGCCAAGGAACTGGGCATCAGCAGCGAGCTGACCGGCGTTGCAGGCCTGACGCAGGACATGGTTCTTGCGCTGGGCAACAACGGCGTCAAGACGCTGGACGACCTCGGCGACCTCGCAGGCGACGAGCTGCGCGACATCGTCGGTCAGGACAGCCTGACCGAAAGCCAGGCCAACAACATCATCATGACGGCACGCGCCGGCTGGTTCACCGAAGAGGAAGAACAAGCCGCCGCGGAAGCCGCCAACGGGTAACGCCGCCATGTAACCGGCGCGCCCCAACACTTTGACATCCATCAGGAAGGCAACACACGACAATGGCTGAACAAGACAAAAAAGAGCCCAAGAAAGAGCAACCCAAGGAATCCGGCAAACTGACGCTGGGCGCCGGCAAGGGTACGCTCAGCCTGAAGGCTCCGGTTTCGACGGGCGCAGCGCGCCAGAACGTCGCGGTCGGCCGTTCGGCCAAGCCGGTTGCCGTCGAGGTGAAAAAGCGCCGCGGCCGCGAAGCCGAACAGGCACGCCAGCAGGACGAACAGCAAGACCTGCACCTGACGGATGCGGAACGCGAAGCCCGCACGCGCGCGCTGCAACAAGCGCAGCACGCACCCAAGGACAACACGCCCGCAACGCAATACCAGACGCAGGTCGTGGTCAAATCCAAACCGGTAGAGGAAGAAGCGCCCAAGGCAGACGAAGCCGCCGCGCCCGCCGCCCCCGCCAAATCGCCCGCCGAACAGGCGCGCGAACAGGAATTGGCCAAACTGCGCAAAATCAACGAACAGGAAGAACAAGACCGCCGCAAACGCGACGCGGATGCGCGCAAATCCGCCGCCTCCAATACTTCTTCCGCACGTCCGAACGTCGCCTCGCCCGCCGATGCGCAAGCCGCTGAAAGCCGCGGTGCAGGCCGCGGCAAGTTTGACGGCCACGGCCGTGGCGACGGACGCGAAAATGCCCCGTCGATTGCCGAAGAAATCAACCGCAAGCGCGGCGCCCTGTCGCGTTACGGTCAGGAACGCCGCCGCTCGACTGCAAAAATGACGGTTTCGCAGGTTCTCAACGACGGTTTCGAAGACCGCGATTCCAAGAGCCCGTCCCTCGCCGCGCAGCGCCGCGCGCGCGAACGCATGCGCATGAAAATGCAGTCGCAGCAGCAGCAGACCAAACAATACCGCGAAGTCATCATCCCCGAAGTCATCACGGTTTCGGAACTCGCAAACCGTATGACCGAGCGCGTGGGCGACGTCGTGAAAAAACTGATGGGCATGGGCATCATGGCGACCGCCACCCAGACCATCGACGCCGACACGGCCGAGCTTATCGTGCATGAATTCGGCCATTCGCTGAAACGCGTTTCGGAATCCGACGTTGAATCCGACATTCTTGGCGAAGAAGACAGCGATGCCGAACTCATTCACCGTCCGCCGGTCGTGACCATCATGGGTCACGTTGACCATGGTAAAACCTCGCTGCTCGACGCTATCCGTCAGGCAGACGTTGCCGCGCATGAATCGGGCGGGATTACCCAGCACATCGGCGCGTACCAGATTACGACGAACACCAACAAGAAAATCACCTTCATCGACACCCCCGGCCACGCCGCCTTTACTGAAATGCGCGCGCGCGGTGCGGACGTCACCGACATCGTCGTGCTGGTCGTTGCGGCCGACGACAGCGTGATGCCGCAAACGGTCGAGGCTATCAGCCACGCCAAAGCCGCCGGCAAGCCGATGATTGTCGCCATCAACAAATGCGACCTGCCCACCGCCAACCCGCAAAAAGTCCGCACCGAGCTTCTGCAATACGAAGTCGTGACCGAAGACATGGGCGGCGATACGCAGTACGTTGAAGTATCCGCGAAAACCAAAAAAGGCCTCGACACACTCGAAGAATCCATCCTGCTGCAGGCTGAGGTTCTCAACCTGCGCGCCAACCCGAAACGCACCGGCATCGGCGCGGTTATCGAAGCGCGCATGGAACAGGGCAAAGGTTCCGTCGCCACGGTTCTGGTGCAAAAAGGCACCTTGAAACAGGGCGACGTATTCGTGACCGGCACCGAATGGGGCCGCGTCCGCGCGCTTTACAACGACCGCGGCCAGCACGTCAAAACCGCGCAGCCCGGCCAGCCTATCGAAGTCCTCGGCCTCAACGGCACGCCGGACGCCGGTGACGATTTCGTTGTGGTCACGGACGAAGCCAAAGCCCGCGAAATTTCGGAATTCCGCCTGCGTCGCAAACGTGCGCTGCATGCCGCGAAATCCAAAGGCCGCGCGATTGACCAGATGATTCAGGACATCCAGTCCGGCACGGCGAAGTCCCTGCCCGTCATCATCAAGGGCGACGTGCATGGTTCTATCGAAGCTATCGCAGGCGCGCTGAACAAACTGACCGAGGAAAACAACGAAGTTAAAGTCAGCGTTATGCACTCCGGTGTCGGTGCCATTACCGAATCCGACATCACGCTGGCGAATGCTTCGGGCGCGCTTATCATCGGCTTCAACGTCCGCGCCAACCCGCAGGCACGCGACCTTGCGAAGCGTGATGGCGTCGAAATCCGCTACTACTCCATCATCTACGAAGTCATCGACGAAGTGAAAGCCCTGCTCACGGGTTTGCTGTCGCCGGAGCTGAAAGAGAAATTCATCGGCTACGCGGAAATCCGTCAGGTCTTCAACGTCACGAAATACGGCAAAATCGCCGGCTGCTTCGTTACCGAAGGTCTCGTCAGACAAGGCGCCAAAGTGCGCCTGCTGCGCGACAACGTGGTTATCCACGAAGGCACGCTC
>ERZ761609.1980-NODE-1980-length-16376-cov-1068.332823_pt1 | contig 16376 bp, 16 predicted proteins | sample MGYA00511163_ERZ761609 | MGnify/ENA primary metagenome ERZ761609 (study PRJEB28899, sample SAMN02445070) | bioreactor sludge metagenome | biome: EBPR sludge | place: Australia: Brisbane, Thorneside Wastewater Treatment Plant | collected 2011-12-16 ... | reverse complement strand
GCAACCACAGGTCGCCCGGAATGCGGGCGCCAGGCGCGCGGATGCTCCGCCACGCAGCGAGGGCGGCCGCGGTGTCGGCCAGCTGCGGGTCAGCAAGGGGAAGGGATGAGGGCATCGGCAGGGCTCCAGATCGGAATGAACAAGCCCCCCACGCTACCAGACGCCGCCAAGGATTTCACGCAGGGTTGCCGAAAGGACACGGTCGGACCGCACCGACACCAGAAACTCTCAGCGTGCGGATTCCAGTTGTTCCCCTCGTGCCATCAAGTCCTCGGCTTGGGCACTGGCCCTCAGCCACCTGCGCGGGCACGCCAGCCACCCGGCCGGACACCACAGCAGAGAATCCCCGCGCGCCGCAGTCGCGAAAAACGCCGCCCAGGCGAAGAAGCCCAATCACGGTTGGTTGCCGGTTGGCCGACCGTACAGAGCACAGGGCGTTCGCGGCTACCAGGCGGCCCGCATCACCTTTTCCGCCCAGAAGAGGGCTGTGATCGTCTTGGCATCGGTGATCGCTCCGCTCTGCACCGACGCCAGCGCGTCTCCCAGGCGCAGGCTGAGGACATCCAGAAACTCGTTGCTGTCCGGTGTCGGATCGGCTTCACGCGTCAGACCGCGTGCCAGATAGATCTCGATTCGCTCATCCGAGTAGCCGACGCAGGGGTGCATGACCCCAAGATGACGCCAGGAGCTTGCCCGGTATCCGGTTTCCTCGAGCAATTCCCGTCGACCCGTGGTGAGAAGCTCCTCACCGGGATCGATTTTTCCCGCCGGCAGCTCGAGAAACGGGCGACGCAGCGGATAGCGATACTGCCGAACGAAAAGCAGCCGATCGTCGTCGAGTTCGGCGATCACCACCACAGCCCCCTGGTGGCGGACGTATTCGCGCAGGCACTCGCTACCGTCCGGCAGCCGGACCCGGTCACGACGCACGTCCAGCAGCCGGCCATTGAAGACCTGGGTGCTGTCGAGCTGCTGCTCGGCGAGATGAGGGTACTCCTCTTCCATATCTGCAGACTCCCGACAGGAACGCCCCGACGAAGCGGGGCTTCCTGTGGGTGGCTATCGCATCAGAGCGACCGCAGCAGCGAGAATGCGCAGAGAGACATCAACACCTGCGGGAAGATTCCCAGCAAGGCGACCGCCAGCCCGTTCGCCGACATCAGGATCTTCATGTCCAGCGGCGCCTCGATCGGGCTCATGTTCGCCGGCGGGTCAAAATACATGATCTTGACCACACGCAGGTAATAGAAGCAGCCGATCAGCGAGAAGGCGACCGCGACAATCGCCAGCCAGAGATACCCGGCGGCAACGACCGCCTGCAGGACCGAGAACTTGGCAAAGAAGCCGACGAAGAAGGGGATGCCGGCCATCGAAAACATCATCATCATCATGACGCCCGCGAACCACGGGCTGCGCTTGTTGAGACCCTTGAAGTCGTCGAGTTCGTCCGACTCGAGGCCGCCGCGGGCAAGCAGAAGGATCATGCCAAAGGTGCCGGCGCTGGTCAGAACGTAGGTGATGACGTAGAACATCGCCGAACTGTAGGCATTGAGCGCGAAACGTGCATCGCCGCCGACGACCCCGGTGACGATGCCGAGCAGCATGAAGCCCATGTGCGAGATGGCCGAATAGGCGAGCATCCGTTTGAGGTTCGTCTGTGCGATCGCGGCAATGTTGCCGATGGCCATCGACAGCACCGAGAGGATGATCAGCATCGCCTGCCAATCCTGCGAAACGACGATCAGGCCATTGACCAGCAGGCGCATGACCATGGCGAAAGCAGCAAGCTTCGGTGCCGTCGCGATGAACAGCGTGACCGCCGTCGGCGCGCCATGATAGACGTCGGGTATCCACATGTGGAAGGGAACGACGCCAAGCTTGAACGCGAGACCGGCGACGAGAAAAACGAGGCCGAAAACGAGAATCCCCTTGTCGAACTGCCCCATGTAAAGACGCTCGGCGATTGCCGGGATTTCGAGTGTACCGGTCGCGCCGTAGATCATTGACATGCCGTAAAGCAGCAGACCGGAAGCAAGCGCCCCGAGGACGAAGAACTTCATCGCTGCCTCGGTCGCCGGAACCGAGTCACGGTTCATCGCCACCATCGCGTAGAGCGAGAGCGAGAGCAGTTCCAGACCGATATAGACCGTGACCAGATGACTGGCCGAGATCATCACCATCATGCCGAGAGTGGCGAACAGCGCCAGCGAATAGTACTCGCCGCGGGCCATCTGTGGCCGCTCGAGAATGTAGCCACGCGAGTAGAACAGGACGACGATCACCGTCAGATAAAGAAGCAACTTCAGCAGGTCCGCCATCAGATCGCCGACATACATGTTGCTGAAGGTGTAGACAGTTTCCCCGGTACTGCTGGCAAAGGTGATCATTGCCGCCCCGACCAGAGTCAGTTGGGTGGCGACGAAGGTCAAGGTCCGTTTCCGGTCCCTGACCAACAGGTCACCGACCAGAATCAGGCAGGCCATCAGCAAGATGAAGATCTCCGCGCTCGCAAGGCGGAGGTCCGGAATCTGGAACTGCATTTCGGCAAGAGTCATAGCGGCTACCAATTATTGGATCTTGCTGAGGGCGACATGACGCAACAGCTCATCCACCGAGCTGTGCATGACTTCGGTAAAAGGCTGCGGATAGAGACCCATGCCCAGCGCACCGATGGCGAACAGGACAAAAATGAGGAACTCGCGGCCATTGATGTCTTTCAGCTCGGCAACATGATGGTTCGCGACGCTGCCAAAAACCACCCGCTTGTACATCCACAGCGTGTACGCGGCGCCGACGATCATCGTCGAGGCAGCGGCGAAAGCCACCCAGAAGTTGTGCTCGACCGCTGCCAGGATGACCATGAATTCGCCGACGAAACCGGAGGTCGCCGGCAAGCCGGCGTTGGCCATGGCAAAGAGCATGAAGAAGGCAGCAAATTTCGGCATCGTATTGACCACACCACCGTAGTCCGCGATCATCCGCGAGTGTGCGCGGTCGTACATGACACCGATCGAGAAAAACATCGCCCCGGAGACGAAGCCGTGCGAGATCATCTGCACCAGCGCTCCCTCGACTCCCATCGGACTGAACAGGAAGAAACCGAGGGTTACGAAGCCCATGTGGGCGATCGACGAGTAGGCCACCAGTTTCTTCATGTCCTCCTGCACAAGAGCGACGAAACCGATGTAGATGATCGCGATCAGCGACAGCGCAACGACCAGGCCAGCGAGCTGATGCGAGGCATCGGGAGCGATCGGCAGCGAAAACCGCAGGAATCCGTAGGCACCAAGCTTCAGCGCGATCGCCGCCAGGACGATCGAGCCGCCGGTCGGCGCCTCGACGTGCGCGTCCGGCAACCACGTATGGACCGGCCACATCGGGACCTTGACGGCAAAGGCGACGAGAAACGCGAGGAACAGCCAAGTCTGAGCGGTCATGCCGATCGGCATGCGGTGCCAGTCGAGGATTGAAAAGCTGCCGCCCGAGGAGATGAACAGGTACAGGAGAGCAATCAGGAAAAGCAGCGATCCGAACAGCGTGAAAAGAAAGAACTTGAAGGCCGCGTAGACGCGGTTCGGGCCGCCCCAGATACCAATGATCAGGTACAGGGGAATCAGCGAGGCCTCAAAGAAGACGTAGAAGAGAACGCCGTCGAGAGCCGAGAAAATGCCGTTCAACAACCCCGACATGATCAGGAAGCCAGCGTTGTACTGCGCTACCTTGCTGTCGATCACCTGCCAGCCGGCAAGCACCACCGTCACGGTGATGAAGCTGTTGAGAATCACGAAAAGCATCGAGATACCATCGACACCGAGATGGTAGTTGACGTTGAAGCGCGGAATCCACGGCCTCAGTTCGACGAACTGCATCGCCGGCGTCTGCAGATCAAAGTCGGTGTACAGCGGGATCGTGACCAGCAGGCCGACAACGGCACCGATGAGCGAAAGCGCTCGTGCCAGAGGTGCGTTGCGATCGGATCCCGTCGCCAGAACAGCCAGACCGGCGACGATCGGGACCCAGATGGCAAGAGAGAGAAGCGGCGTGCCTGACATATCGTTCCCAGTCTTTCTCTAGCTCAGGCGCGCGTGACCCACAGGGTCATCAAGACGAACACGCCGATAATCATCGTAAAAGCGTAGTGGTAAATGTGACCGGTCTGGAACAGACGGACCATCGATGCAAACCAGCCGACGAAGTGTGCAGACCCGTTGACGATGATGCCGTCGATCAGCCCCGCGTCACCGCCCTTCCACAAGCCGCGGCCAAGGAGACGCGCACCACCGGCAAAGAAAGCCTCGTTGAACTTGTCGAAGTAGTACTTGTTTTCGAGCAGCGTATAAAGCCATCCGGACCGGGCCTTGATCGCGGCCGGGATATCCGGGCGCTTCATGTACAGGAACCAGGACAGCGCCACGCCGAGGAATGCCAGCCAGAAGACCGCCGTGCCGAAGGCATGGGTGGCCATCGCGAAGGCGCCGTGGAAATGGCGGGCAAGTCCGTCCATAACCGGATGAGCAGCCGCATCGACGAAGATCGAATCTTTGAAGAAGTCGCCGAAGAGCATCGGCCCGATCGCCATATAGCCGATGATCACGGACGGGATCGCCAGCAGGACCAGCGGCAGGGTGACCACCCAAGGCGTCTCGTGCGGCTTCTCGCCCGGGGCAAGGCCATGGTGGTGCGCATCATCAGCGTGTGAGTCGTCGCCGTGATGGCCGTGGTCGTCGTCGCGGCCGCCATGGCCGCCTGCATCCACGCCATGCGGCGCAGGCGCTGGATGCGCGACGTGGTGTGAAGCAGGCGCCACTTTGCCGAAACGCTCCTCACCGTGAAAGACGAGGAAGTACATCCGGAAAGAATAGAAGGCCGTAACGAAGACCCCAGCCATCACCGCGAAGTAGGCAAAGCCGGCGCCAGGGATCTTCGACTCGGCCACCGCCATGATGATCGAGTCCTTCGAATAGAAGCCGGCGAAGAAAGGCGTGCCGATCAGCGCCAGCGAACCGATCAAGGAGGTCATCCAGGTGATCGGCATGTACTTGCGCAGTCCGCCCATGTTGCGAATGTCCTGATCGTGGTGCATGCCGATGATCACCGAACCGGCGGCCAGGAAGAGCAGTGCCTTGAAAAAGGCATGCGTCATCAAATGGAAGATGGCGACCGAATAGGCTGATGCACCGAGGGCAACGGTCATGTAGCCGAGTTGTGACAGCGTCGAATAGGCGACAACCCGCTTGATATCGTTCTGGATTATCCCCAGGAACCCCATGAACAACGCGGTGACCGCGCCGATGACGATGACGAAGGACAGCGCCGTGTCGGACAACTCGAACAGCGGCGACATCCGTGCCACCATGAAAATGCCGGCGGTGACCATCGTCGCCGCGTGAATCAGGGCCGAAATCGGTGTCGGACCTTCCATTGAATCGGGCAGCCAGACGTGCAAGGGAACCTGTGCAGACTTCCCCATGGCGCCGATGAAGAGCAGGATGCAGGTCGCCGTCATCAGCGCGACCCCTTCGCCCTTGCCGAAGAGGTCGAGCGTGGTGCCGGCCAGTTCCGGTGCCTTGGCAAAAACGGCCGCATAGTCGAGGGTGCCGAAATGAGCCAGCACCAGACCGATGCCAAGGATGAAACCGAAGTCACCGACGCGGTTGACCAGAAAGGCCTTGAGGTTGGCAAAGATCGCCGTCGGCCGCGTATACCAGAAGCCGATGAGCAGGTAGGAAACCAGCCCGACCGCCTCCCAGCCGAAGAAGAGCTGCATGAAGTTGTTGCTCATCACGAGCATCAACATCGAGAAGGTGAATAGCGAAATATAGCTGAAGAAACGGTTGTAGCCAGGATCGTCCTGCATGTAGCCAATGGTGTAGATGTGCACCATCAGCGAAACGAAAGTGACCACCAGCATCATTGTGACGGTCAACTGGTCGATCAGGAAACCGACCTCGAAGCGATAATTTCCAGAGGTCAGCCACTGGTACACCGGCCCGTTGTAGGTGTTCCCGGCCATCACGTCGCGGAAAATGATAAACGAAGCGAAGCAACTGATCGCCACGCCGGCAATCGTCACGCTATGCGCCACCCAGCGAGGGATGACGCGGCAGAAAAGACCGGCGATGATCGCACCGACCAGCGGCGCGAGAGGAACCAGCAGGTAGAGCTTTTGCATTTCCATGTTCAACCCTTCAGGCTGTCCAGATCATCCACGTGGATGGTCTTCAGGTTGCGGAACAGCACCACGAGAATCGCCAGCCCGATCGCCGCCTCGGCAGCGGCAACCGTGAGAATGAAAAAGACGAAGACCTGTCCGGCCAGATCCTGCAGGTAGTGGGAGAAGGCGATGAAATTCATGTTCACTGCCAACAGCATCAGCTCGATCGACATCATGATGATGATCAGATTCTTGCGGTTGAGGAAGATGCCGACGACGCTGATCGCGAACAGGATCGCGCCCAGGATCAAAAAGTGGGACAGTGTAAGCAAGGTACCTCCCTGATTCCTTCTGCATTAGGTGGGGTCGCTGGCCGCCACCTGGTCTTATTCTCTACGCGGTACACTACGCGGTACATAAAGCCTGTAGTCCGACTGGTCGGCTCAATCCTTCTTCTCGGCGGGCATCTGCAGAACCCGATAGCGGTCTTTGGCCTTGACGAAGACCTGTTGTGACGGACTCACTGCCTTGCTCTGTCGCCGCTCACGCTGGGTAAGGGCGACCGCTGCAACGATGCCGACGAGCAGGATGACCGACGCCAGTTCGAAGGGGTAGACGTAGTGGGTGAAAAGCAGACGCCCCACCGCCTGCACATTACTGTGGTCGGCCCCCGTTTGCGGCACATCGGTCTCGAGAAGGCCGTGATAATTCCCGCCGAGAACCAGTACCATCTCGGCAACCATCAGCAAGGCAATGATCGAGCCCAGCGGGAGGTAGCTCCAGAAGCCCTCGCGCAGACGGTCGAGATTGATGTCGAGCATCATCACGACGAAGAGGAACAGGACCATCACCGCGCCGACGTAGATCAACACCAGCGCAATGGCAAGAAACTCCGCCTGCAGAAGCATCCAGATACCACTCGCGGTGAAGAAGGCGAGTACGAGAAACAGCGCCGCATGCACCGGATTGCGCGAGGTGATGACGCGCAGGCCGGCGACAACGAGAATCGCCGAAAGAAAGTAGAAAACGAAGGTCTTGAATTCCATCGCGTCGCCCCGTCAACGATATTTCGAGTCGAGTTCGCGGTCGGCAGCGATCTGCGCTTCGTAGCGGTCACCGTTCGCCAGCAGCATCGGCTTCGTGTAGTAAAGATCGCCTCGTGTTTCCCCGTGATACTCATAAATGCGTGTCTCGACGATGGCATCGACCGGACAGGCCTCCTCACAGAAGCCACAGAAAATGCACTTGGTCAGATCAATGTCGTAGCGCGTCGTCCGACGTGAGCCGTCGGCGCGCTGGTCCGACTCAATGGTGATCGCCAGCGCTGGACAGACCGCTTCACACAGCTTGCAGGCGATGCAGCGCTCCTCACCGTTGGGATAACGCCGCAGGGCGTGCAGCCCACGGAAGCGGAAACTCTGCGGCGTCTTTTCCTCCGGGTACTGAACGGTGATTTTGCGGGCGAACATGTAGCGGCCGGTCACCGACAGCCCCTTGATCAGTTCCTTGAGCAGGAGGCTGTTGAAAACGTCCTTCATCGAACCCATGGCAAGCCTCTCACTTCCAGATATTCAGGGGCGACATCATCCAGCAGCCGACAACGACCAGCCAGATCAGGCAGAGCGGAATGAAGACCTTCCAGCCGAGACGCATGACTTGGTCGTAGCGATAGCGGGGGAAGGTGGCGCGAACCCAGAGGAATACGAACAGGACGGCGGAAACCTTCAGCAACAACCAGAGAATGCCATCGGGCAGGAAACCGACCGGAGACAACCAGCCCCCCAGGAAGAGGATCGAGGTCAGCGTCGATACGAGAATCATGTTGGCGTATTCGGCGAGGAAGAAGACGGCAAAGGCCATCCCCGAATACTCGACGTGGAAGCCGACGATCTCCGATTCACCCTCGGCCAGATCGAACGGGGCGCGATTGGTCTCGGCAACGATCGACACCAGGTAGACGACGAACATCGGCAAGAGCGGTAGCCAGTTCCACGACAGGAAACCAAGACCCTTGTCGGCGAAATATCCCTGCCCCTGTCCGCGGACGATGTCGCCCAGGTTGAGGCTGTTCGACACCATCAGCACCACCACCAGTGCCAGGCCCATGGCCACCTCGTAGGAGATCATCTGCGCCGCCGAGCGCATGCCTCCGAGAAAGGCGTACTTCGAGTTCGAGGCCCAGCCCGAAAGGATGATTCCATAGACGCCGATCGAGGTGATCGACATGATGTAAAGAAGACTCGCGTTGACGTTCGCCAGCACCAGGGTATCGTTGAACGGAATCACCGCCCAAGCGGCCAGCGCTGGCGCAAAGGCGAACATCGGCGCGATGAGGAAAACGGACTTGTCGCAGCCGGTCGGAATGACCACTTCCTTCAACAACAGCTTCAGACCATCGGCGATCGGCTGGATCAGACCCCAGGGGCCAACGCGGTTCGGGCCGATGCGAACCTGCATCCAGCCGATAATCTTGCGTTCCCAGAAGGTCAGGTAGGCAACGGCGAGAAGCAGCGGCGCAATGATCAGAACAATCTTGAGCAGCGTCCATACGAGCGGAAACACCGACCCGAAAAGACCCTGCAAAAACCCTTGCAGCGCATCAACCATCATGCACGCTCCACGTTGATCGCACCGAACATGTCGCCCAGAGCTGCCGTCGAACCATGGGCAGCGGCCACCCGAACACAGGCCGGCGGCGTCGTCTCGTCGACCCTCGCAGCAAGAAGCGCCTCGCCAGCGCCCTGCCTGACGCGCACCAGAACCCCGTCGGTGATACCAAGCGCGCTCAGCGTCTGCCCGTTCATGCGCGCTGTCGGCGCAGCGGCATCGCGCGTCTGCTGCAGCGCCGGGGCGCGACGGACCAGAAGGTCCGCGAAATGGATCGGCACGTCGGCCACTCGCTGCAGCCCCCCGCTGCTGCCGGCAAGTTCCAGGGGCAGCGCGGCCAGACGGTTGTCGAGGCCGCTGACGAACTCCGTTCCCGGCGGAACGATCTCGTCACGAACCTGCTCGCTCGATTCCTGGTCGAAGCCCGCCAGAGCCAGCAGATTGCCCAGCACCCGCAGCACCTTCCAAGCGGGGCGTGAATCGCCAAAGGGGCGTACGACGCCGCCGAAACTCTGAACGCGGCCCTCGCAGTTGACGAAGGAACCCGAGGTCTCGCTGAAGGGCGCAATCGGCAGCAGAACATCGGCGTAATCGGGTGCCGAGCCATCGGCGAAAGGCGTCAGCATGACCACCAGGTCAGCCGCCTTGAGCGCGGCAACCGCCTGCTGCGGATTGTGGCAATCGAGCTCCGGCTCAACCCCGAGCAGGACGTAGGCCTTGCGGGGCTGGGCGAACATCTCATAGGCGTTGAGTGCCGTCGGCAAGGCCTTCGCCACGTGACCGCCGACACTGTTGGCGCCGTCACCAATGAAGCCGCAACTGGCCCCAGTGAGACGCGCCAGCTCGATCGCCAGCGCATGCAGCAGAGCAGCCTGTGGACTCTGCTCGGCGACATTGCCGAGGAATATCGCGCGCTTGTCTCCCGCAACCAAGCTGCTGGCAATGGCCTGACTGACGGCACAGGGCTCGACGGTCTCCAGACCGGCAGGCACGACCGCACCCTTGAGCAGGGCCGCCGCCTTCACTACGGCGGCCAGAGCCCGCGGCAAGTCGGCCGGCGAGACGGTGAGCTGCGCATGCAGGCGAAGAAGCTGATCGTCGCCACTGACCGAGAGCAGGCTCACCTTGCCCCATTTCTTGGACAGCTGACGCAGCCGCTGCGCGAACAACGGGTGATCCTTGCGGAGGAAACTTCCGATCACCAGCGCCGCGTCGAGATCCTTGATTTCAGAGAGCCTGAGGCCCAGCCACGGAACGCCGGCAAGCTTGCCGTCGGCCGAGAAATCACGCCGCCGCGGACGGAAATCGAGACTTCCCGAACCCAGACCGCGTATCAGCTTCTGCAGCAGGTGAAGCTCTTCCAGGGTTGCCTGTGGCGACGCCAGCGCCGCCAGCGACTCACCGCCGCTGCCGGTTACGACATCCTGCAGCGCATGGCTGACGTAGTCGAGCGCGACGTTCCAAGCGACTTCGCGCAGCACGCCATCGACGCGCACCCGCGGTTTAGCCAGACGTGCCGGGGAATTCAGCGCCTCATACGAGAAGCGTTCCTTGTCGGAGATCCAGCATTCGTTGACCTCCTCGTTATCGCGCGGCAGAACACGCATGACCACGTTGTTCTTGATCTGCAGCGCCAGATTGGCGCCGACACTGTCGTGCGGGCTGATCGACTTTCGCCGCGCCAGCTCCCAACTGCGAGCCGAATAGCGGAACGGGCGCGACGTCAGTGCACCGACGGGGCAAAGGTCGATCATGTTGCCGGAGAGCTCCGAATCGACCGAACGACCGACGAAAGTGGTGATCTCCGAGTGCATGTTGCGACTGGCCATGCCGAGTTCCATGACACCGGCGATCTCCTGGCCGAAACGGACGCAGCGCGTGCAGTGGATACAGCGTGCCATTTCCTGCATCGAGATCAGCGGACCGACATCCTTGTGGAAGACGACGCGCTTGTCTTCCTGGAAACGTGAGGCGCCGCCACCATAGCCAACCGCCAGATCCTGCAGCTGGCACTCCCCGCCCTGATCACAGATCGGGCAATCCAGGGGGTGGTTGATCAGCAGGAACTCCATGACGCCCTTCTGGGCCTTGATCGCCAGCTCGGAATGGGTGAACACCTTCATCCCGTTGGTCACCGGCGTGGCACAGGCTGGCAGCGGCTTTGGTGCCTTCTCCACCTGCACCAGGCACATGCGGCAGTTGGCGGCAATCGAGAGCTTCTTGTGGTAGCAGAAATGCGGGATGTAAACGCCCACCTGCTGTGCAGCATCCATGATCGTGCTGCCATCAGGCACCTGCGCGACCTTGCCGTCGATTTCGATTTCCATCGTCTCGTACCCTAAGCCGTTGCCGTGAAGAAGCCACTGCCAGCGCGCTGGACATCAACGGGCACGAGGCACTTCCTGTTTTCGATGTGGTAAGCAAACTCGTCGCGAAAATGCTTGATGAAACTCTGCACGGGCATCGAGGCGGCGTCGCCGAGCGCGCAGATGGTGCGGCCCATGATATTGGTGGTGACACTGGCGAGCAGGTCGAGGTCGTCGGCGCGGCCGTTGCCGTGCTCGATCCGATGCACCACCTTGTACAGCCAGCTGGTACCCTCACGGCAGGGGGTGCACTGACCGCAGGATTCTTCGTAGTAGAAATATGAGAGCCGCTCCAGCGCCCTGACCATGCAGGTCGTCTCGTCCATGACGATGACCGCACCCGAACCGAGCATTGAGCCGGCCTTGCTGATGGAGTCGTAATCCATGGTGCAATCCATCATCGTCGGCCCCGGGACCACCGGTGCCGACGAGCCGCCCGGGATGCAACCCTTGAGTTTGCGGCCACCACGCATGCCACCTGCCATTTCGAGCAAGGCGGCGAAGGGGGTGCCGAGCGGCACCTCGTAGTTCCCCGGCCGATTCACGTGCCCTGACACCGAGAACAGCTTGGTGCCCCCGTTGTTCGGCTTGCCAGCCTCGAGGTAGCTCTCGCCACCCATGTTGATGATGTAGGGCACCGAGGCAAACGTCTCGGTGTTGTTGATCGTCGTCGGCTTGCCGTAGAGTCCAAAGGATGCCGGGAAGGGAGGCTTGAAGCGTGGCTGCCCCTTCTTGCCCTCGATCGACTCCAGCAAGGCGGTTTCCTCGCCACAGATATATGCCCCGTAGCCGTGATGCGCAAAAAGGTCGAAGTCGAAACCCGAGCCGAGGATGTTCCTGCCAAGGAAACCGGCAGCCCGCGCTTCGTCGAGTGCCTCTTCGAAGCGCTGATAGATCTCCCAGACTTCGCCGTGGATGTAGTTGTAGCCGCGCGTCGCCCCCATCGCAAAGGCGGCGATGGCCATGCCCTCGATCACCGCGTGCGGGTTGTATCGCAGGATGTCACGGTCCTTGAAGGTACCCGGCTCACCCTCGTCCGAATTGCAGACGACATACTTGTCGCCGGGGAAGGAGCGCGGCATGAAGCTCCACTTGAGGCCGGTCGGAAAGCCGGCACCGCCGCGGCCCCGCAGGACCGACTTCTTGACTTCGTTGATCACATCGCCCTGGCCGATGCCCGACTCGAGGATGCGGCGCAGGGAAGAGTAGCCGTCACGCTTGACATAGTCAGCCAGTCGCCAGGCATTGTCACCGTCAAGACCGACGCTCAGCATCGGATTGATCGCACCGAGAATCGCCATTACTTGAGCTCCGCCAGCAGTTTGTCGATTTGCTCCGGATTCATCCAGCTGCACATTCGACGATTGTTGACGATCATGACCGGCGCATCACCACAGGCTCCCATGCACTCGCTCTCCTTGAGCGTGATCAGGCCATCTGGCGTTGTCTCGTTGAAGCCTATTCCGAGCTTCCGTTTCAGGTATTCGCCAGCGTCCACTCCGCCGGTCAGCATGCACGGCAGGTTGGTACACACCGAAAGCTTGTACTTGCCGACCGGCTTGAGGTCATACATGTTGTAGAAGCTGGCGACCTCGTAGGCGGCGATGGGCGCCATGCCCAGGTAATTGGCAACGGCTTCGATGGCCTCGCTGGACAACCAGCCCTGTTGTTCCTGAGCTATCGCGAGCGCCGCCATTACCGCCGACTGCTTCTGGTCGGCCGGGTACTTGGCAATCTCGCGATCGATTCGCTTGAGGGATTCTGAAGTGAGCATCAGCGGTCAATCTCGCCAAAAACAATGTCCTGGGATCCGATGATCGTCACCACGTCGGCCAGCATGTGGCCACACGCCATCTCGTTCATCGACGACAGGTGCACATAACCCGGAGCACGTATCTTCAGACGATACGGCTTGTTCGCTCCGTCAGAGACCAGGTAGACGCCAAATTCGCCCTTCGGGTGCTCGACCGCCGAATACACCTCGCCCTCAGGAACGTGAATCCCCTCGGTACACAGCTTGAAGTGATGGATCAGTTCTTCCATGTTCGACTTCATCGCTTCGCGGTCAGGCGGCGCAACCTTGTGGTTGTCGGACATCACCGGCCCTGGGTTCTGCCGCAGCCAGTCGATGCATTGTTTGACGATGCGGTTGGACTGACGCATCTCCTCCATTCGAACCAGGTAGCGATCGTAGGAGTCCCCCGTGACACCCACCGGGATATCGAAATCCAGCCGGTCATAGACTTCGTAGGGCTGCTTCTTGCGCAGATCCCACGCAATGCCCGAACCGCGCAGCATCGGACCGCTGAAACCGCGCTGCAGCGCCCGCTCCGGCGTGACGATACCGACGTCGACCAGACGCTGCTTCCAGATGCGGTTGTCGGTGAGCAAGGTCTCGTACTCGTCGAGCAACTTCGGAAAGCGGCTGACGAAATCGTCCAGGAAATCGAGCAGAGAGCCGCTGCGCGCTTCGTTGAACGGCCGGATCTGGGCGGCACTCTTCCACTTCGACTCCTGGTACTGCGCCATGCGGTCGGGAAGGTCGCGGTAGACGCCACCCGGACGGTAATAGGCGGCATGCATCCGCGCACCCGATACCGCCTCATAGGCGTCGACCAGATCCTCGCGTTCCCGGAACGCGTACAGAACCATGGTCATGGCACCGACGTCGAGGCCATGACAGCCAACCCACAGGAGGTGATTGAGGATGCGGGTGATCTCGTCGAACATGACGCGGATGTACTGCGCGCGTATCGGCACGTCGATCTGCAGCAACCTCTCGATCGCCATGCAGTACGCGTGCTCATTGCACATCATCGACATGTAATCGAGACGGTCCATGTACGGCACCGACTGGATCCAGGTCCTGGTTTCCGCAAGCTTCTCCGTCGCCCGGTGCAGCAGCCCGATGTGTGGGTCGGCACGCTGGACCACTTCGCCGTCCAGTTCGAGGACCATCCGCAGGACACCGTGCGCGGCCGGGTGCTGCGGCCCGAAATTAAGCGTGAAGTTGCGCAGTTCAGGCATTGTCTACATCCCCGTAGGTCGCTTCGCGAACGATCCGCGGTGTCACCTCGCGCGGCTCGATGGTCACCGGTTGATAGATCACCCGCTGCTGCTCGGGGTCATAGCGCATCTCGACATGGCCCGATATCGGGAAGTCCTTGCGGAAAGGATGTCCAATGAACCCGTAATCCGTAAGAATCCGGCGCAGGTCTTCGTGCCCGGGGAAGACGATGCCGTAAAGATCGAAAGCCTCGCGCTCGAACCAGTCGGCGGAATTCCAGATCCAAGTCACCGAGGGCACCGAAGGAAAACTGTCGTCGGCGGCAAAGCAGCGAACGCGCAAGCGCCGGTTGCAGGCAATCGACAGCAGGTGCGTCACGGCAGCAAAGCGCTGCCCTTCCCGCGTAACGTGGCCATAGGTCGAATAGTCGACGCCGCAGAGGTCGATCAGTTCTTCGAAGGCAAACTGCGGCTTGTCACGCAGCGTCTGCATGACGGAAAGGTAATCGGCGACATCCACCTCGATGGTCACTTCACCGAGCGCCACCTTGATGGACTTCAGGCGATCACCGAGATGCTCCTGCAAGTTCTGGCTAAGCGCTTCCAGCGTGGCAGACATGGTCAACTCTCGGTTGTGGATTGTTCAGCGGGCGATGGTGTTGGTTCGGCGAATCTTGTTCTGCAGCTGAATCAGGCCGTAGATCAACGCCTCGGCAGTTGGCGGACAGCCCGGAACATATATGTCTACGGGAACGATGCGGTCACAGCCACGGACCACCGAGTACGAGTAGTGGTAATAGCCACCACCATTGGCGCAAGAGCCCATCGACACCACCCAGCGCGGTTCGGCCATCTGGTCGTAAACCTTGCGCATCGCCGGCGCCATCTTGTTGGTCAGCGTCCCGGCGACCACCATCACATCGGATTGCCGCGGACTCGGGCGGAAAACGATCCCGAAACGGTCAAGGTCATAGCGTGAGCAACCGGCGTGGATCATCTCGATCGCGCAGCAGGCAAGACCGAAGGTCATCGGCCAGAGGGAGCCCGTACGGGCATAATTGATCAGCTTGTCGGCCGTGGTGGTGACGAAGCCTTCCTGAAGGATGCCCTCAATGCCCATCACTCACTCCCAATCCAGTGCGCCCTTGGCCCACGCATAGACGAAACCGACGACCAGTATGGCGATGAAGACGAGCATCTCGATGAAGCCAAACCACTTCACCGATTCGGTCGCGACGATCTCGCGGAAGATCGTCGCCCAGGGCAGGAGAAAGGCCACTTCAAGGTCGAACAGGATGAAGAGTATGGCGATCAGGTAGTAGCGCACATCGAACTTCATGCGCGCATCCTCGAAGGCCTCGAAGCCACACTCGTAGGGCGACAGCTTCTCGCTGTCCGGGCGATGCGGCCCCACCACGAGACCGGTGATGACGGGCGCAATGCCGAAAGCAACGCCAATCAGTATGAAGACTAGTACCGGGAAATAGCTTTCCAGCATGATCCGCCCCACAAGCGCTTCATTTCAGACTGCAGCCACCCGCCCCGGGCGGCTCCTCATGGTGCCGACGATGAGAGTCGAACTCATACGACCGAAGTCACTACCCCCTCAAGATAGCGTGTATACCAATTTCACCACGTCGGCACTACCTTCGACAGCGCGAGCCTCACGAGGGCTGCTGCATCTCGCTGCTGCCTTTGAACCAGGTCACTTGGGGATATCTTTCGCCTTCGAATCGGGATCCGATGGACCAGCTCCCTTGTCAACACCGCCTGCCGGCGGCACCTGAACAGGCGAGGAGTTTACCGCATCCTGCATGACACTGCCAGTCGTTTTTGGCTTGCTGGAAGCCAGGAAGGCCAGTGAAAGGCTGGTGGCGAAGAACACCGTTGCCAGTATCGCAGTCGAGCGGCTGAGGAAGTTGGCCGAGCCAGTCGCGCCGAAAAGGCTGCCTGACGCACCACTGCCGAACGCGGCTCCCATGTCGGCTCCCTTGCCGTGCTGTACCAGCACAAGGCCGATCACGCCAATCGCGGCCACGATGTGCAGCATGAGAACCAGAAAGAAAAGATAGTCCATATCGCCTCGGATTCGAGCTCGCAGCGGGCTGCCTGCAGGCTCGGTAACGCTGAAGAAACCGCAGGAGTATAGCCAGTTTGCTCCCCTCCGGTCAAATCGAAGGGTTCGCCTGTTCGCCTGTTCGCCTGTTCGCCTGTTCGCCTGTTCGCCTGTTCGCCTGTTCGCC
>ERZ761609.1979-NODE-1979-length-16388-cov-7.994184_pt1 | contig 16388 bp, 13 predicted proteins | sample MGYA00511163_ERZ761609 | MGnify/ENA primary metagenome ERZ761609 (study PRJEB28899, sample SAMN02445070) | bioreactor sludge metagenome | biome: EBPR sludge | place: Australia: Brisbane, Thorneside Wastewater Treatment Plant | collected 2011-12-16 ... | reverse complement strand
GCCCAGCAGCGCCGCGCCGACCTCACGGCAGGCGTAGGCACAGCCGCCGACGACCGCCGCGATCTGCTCCGGGTTGAGCGCCGACGACGCGACGTAATCCAAAAAGAACAGGGGGCGCGCCCCTTGCACGAGGATATCATTCACACAGTGATTCACGAGATCCTGCCCGATGGTGTCCCAGCGGTTCATGCGGGCGGCGACCATGGTCTTGGTGCCAACGCCATCCGTGCTGGCGACGAGCACCGGTGCGTCGAGCGCGTGCAGGCCGCGAGCGTCGTACAGCCCGCCGAAGCTGCCGGTCTCCGACAGGACTTCGGGCGTGTAGGTCGCCTTCACCGCGGCTTTCATGAGTTCGGTGGCGCGCGTCCCGGCGGCGATATCGACACCGGCGCGCCGGTAAGCGTCATTATGATTGGTGGTCATGCGGATTCTCCGGTGGGTGTGTGCTGCGCATGCAGCGCCTCAAGCCAGCGGTCGGTCTGGTGCGGCGTGGTGAAACGGATCACTTTGAGGTGGGCGTGTTCCGGGCGGGCGATCAGCGCCGGAAATTCACGCTTACGGCGCTCGTACGTCGTCCAGCCCCAGCGCAGCACCGAGTCTTTCGTCGTGAACGAGATGCGCCAGCTTTCGACGTTCTGCGAATCCCACAGGCGCTCGCGGGTCGTGGAGCGCTTGAGCGTGCGCCGCAGCAGCCGCCACATCACGACGTGTTTCGGATAGTCAAGAAAGACGACGGTGTCGGCCCGCGGCCACGTCAGGTGGCGGAGTTTGCCGTAGTTGCCGTCGATCACCCAGCGTGGCCCGCTGACCGCTTCGGTCACGCGTGCATGCAGGACGTCCGGCGGGTATTCGGTCCAGTCCGGCCCCCAGTTGAGATTGTCGAGTTCGTGATGCGGCATGTTGAGCGCGGCAGCGAGTGCCCGCGCCAGCGTCGTCTTGCCGCTGCCGCTGGTTCCGGCGACGATGATGCGGTCGCCGGGGATCTGGTCGGCGGGGATCATCGGCCGATATCCCTCCGGTAGTGCATGCCGTCGAAGCGCACCTGAGCGATGCCCTCGTAGGCGCGGGTGATCGCCTCGTTGAGCGACGCGCCGACCGCCGAGACCGCCAGCACGCGCCCGCCGGACGTCACCAGTTCGCCGTCCTTGAGCGCTGTCCCGGCGTGAAAGACGACCGCGTCGCGCACGGAATCCAGGCCAGTGATGGCTGCGCCGCGCGGGTATTTGCCGGGGTATCCGGGCGCAGCGGCGACGATGGTCGCGCAGGTGCCGGCCTTCCAGCGGATGTCAAGCTGATCGAGCGTGCCGTCCAGACAGGCGAAGATGACTTCTACGAGATCCGTTTCGAGCAGCGGGAGCAGCGCCTGTGTCTCCGGGTCGCCGAAGCGCGCGTTATACTCCAGCACCCGGGGGCCGTCCGGCGTCAGCATCAGGCCGGGATACAGCACGCCGACGAAGGGCGTCCCGCGGGCGCGCATGCCATCAACCGTCGGCTGGATCACGTCACGGGTGATCTGCGCGACCAGTTCCGGCGTGACGTCCGGCGGGTAAGCGTACGCGCCCATACCGCCAGTATTCTCGCCCTGATCCTGATCGAAGATGCGTTTGTGGTCACGTGCCGGGGGCAGCACGCTGACGTGTGTCCCGTCGCTGAAGGCCATGAGCGAGACCTCTTTCCCGGTGAGCCGTTCCTCGATGACAGCCTGCTCACCGGCACCGGCGAAGGCGTCGTCGAGCATCATGCGCGTGAGGGCGTCACGGGCGTCAGCGGCGTTCTCGCAGACGATGACACCTTTGCCCGCGGCCAGTCCATCCGCCTTGATGACCATCGGGCCGTCGAGCTGCTCGACGTAGGCGACTGCGCGCGTGTGATCGTCAAAGGCGGCATAGCGCGCCGTCGGGATGCCGTGAGCGCTCATGAAATCCTTGGCGAAGCGCTTCGATGCCTCAAGCTGGGCGGCCTTCTCGGTCGGGCCAAAGGCGCGGATGCCGGCGGCCAGCAGCGAATCGACCAGGCCGAGCGCCAGCGGCACTTCCGGCCCGACGATCACCAGATCGACGGCGCGGCTCTTCGCGCACTCGACCAGCGCGGGCAGGTTATCCGCGGGGATGCTGATGTTTTCGCCAAGCTGCGCTGTCCCGGCGTTGCCGGGTGCGATCAACAGCGTGCCGGTGTACGGTGACCGCTTCAGGGCCCAGGCTAGTGCGTGTTCGCGCCCGCCTGACCCGACGATCAGGATCTTCAGGCCTGTCTTGATCGTGTTCGCCATGCCCCACATCCTCCCCGGATTATCCTGTATCGCCTGCTGCGTGGTCGGGTTAGCGCTCTGCCCAGATGCCGCCGCCGTAGATCACCGCCGGACTGCGCTCGTCCTCAAACAGCCACGCCGGGATGGTCACCGGATACTGGCCGGAAAAGCAGGCTGTGCAGTAGCCGGTGTGACCGTTCGCGCCTGCCTGCGCCACCTTGACCAGCCCGGGCAGGCTCAGGTAATCGAGCGAGTCCGCGCCGATGGTCTGGCGGATGCCTTCGATGTCCATCTTGTGGGCGATCAACTGCTTGTACGTCGCCATGTCGACGCCCATGAAGCACGGGTGTTTCACCGGCGGTGATGACACGCGCACATGGACTTCGCGCGCGCCGCCCTCGCGCAGAAGCTGCACCAGCGGCCCCGAGGTCGTGCCGCGCACGATCGAGTCATCGACCATGACGACGCGCTTGCCCTCAAGGTTGGCTGACAGCGGATTGTACTTGAGTTTGACCGTGTCCTTGCGCAGTTCCTGATCGGGCTGGATGAACGTCCGGCCGATGTAGCGGTTCTTGGTCAGCCCTTCGGTATACGGGATGCCGCTCTGCTGCGCATAGCCGATGGCCGCCGGAGTCGCTGAGTCGGGCACGCCGATGACGATGTCGGCGTCGGCCGGGGCTTCCAGCGCCAATTGACGCCCCATGCGCTGGCGCACGGTGTGGATCACCTGACCTTCAAGCTGGCTGTCGGGCCGCGCGAAGTAAACGTACTCGAACACGCACAGCGCCGGACGCTGGGCATCGCGTCCCTGTATGGACGTCAGACCGTTGGCGTCGATGCGCACGATCTCGCCCGGTTCGACCTCGCGCAGGAAATCCGCGCCGATGGTCAGCAGGGCGCACGACTCGGACGCCAGCACGTACCCATTATCACCTAGACGGCCGATGCACAGCGGGCGCAGGCCGTGCGGGTCGCGCACCGCGTAGATCGCGTCACGCGTGAGAATCGTGAGCGAGTACGCGCCCTCGGCGACCATCATCAGGGCGCGGATGCGTGTCTGCCACAGGTCGAGATTTCCCTGGCCGGACTCGATGTCGTTGCCGTACCAGACATCCGGCGGCGCGGACAGCATCTGCGTGATGACCTCGCTGTCAGTGGTCGATGACAGGCCGACGCCGCGCTTGAGCAGCATCTCACGCAGGCTCAGGGTATTGGTCAGGTTGCCATTGTGCGCTACGCCCAGCGGCCCGTAGACCGTCTCGATCAGGTAGGGTGACGCGTTGCGCACGTGTGATGATCCGGTGGTCGAGTAGCGGTTGTGCCCGATCGCCAGATGGCCCTGCAGCGGCGACAGGTTGTTCTCGTTAAAGACCTGCGACACCAGACCCATACCTTTGTGGATGTAGGCCGTGCGGCCGTCGCTGGTGGCGATGCCCGCGCTTTCCTGCCCGCGGTGCTGCAGGGCGTACAGGCCGAAGAACGCCAGACGCGACGCGTCGCGCCCCGGGGCATACACGCCCAGAACGCCGCATTCTTCGTGCGGATGATCGTCAAAAAGCTGGTCTTCGAAGCTCATGAGGGATTGGTGTCTCGCTCCTGCCTGCTTTGAATCCGGTCGTTTGGATGGAGTGGTGACGGGTGATCAGGTCTGCGCATAGGCGTCCATGGCGCGCTGGATGCGAGCCGCTGCCGGCAGTCTGGCGGGGACGAATGCCTGTCCGGTGAGTTTCTCGTAGGCGGTGATGTAACGCGCGGCGACTACCGCTGTGAATCCGGGTGTGAGGCGCGGCGGCGTGCCCTCGCCGGTGTAGCCCTGCGCCGCAAACCACTTGCGCAGGAATTCCTTATCCATGTTCTCCGGTTCGTCGCCGCCCGGCGTGTACGATGTGCCGATCCAGTACCGGCTCGAATCCGGCGTGTGGATCTCGTCGATCAGCGTGAGCTGGCCGTCGATCAGGCCAAACTCGTACTTGGTATCCACGAGGATCAGCCCGGCGCGTTCGGCGATCTGCTGGCCGCGCGCGAACAGCCGCAGCGCAACGTCCTCGACCTGCGCCCACAGTTCCGGCGCGACCAGCCCGCCACTGACGATCTCATCACGGGTCAGGCGTTCGTCATGGCCGCCGGCGGTCGCCTTGGTCGTCGGCGTGATGACCGGCGCGGGCAGGCGGTCGTTCTTGCGCAGACCGTCGGGTAACGGGATGCCGTAGGGCGCGCGGTCGCCCTGCGCGTACAGCGTCCACATCGAGGTCGAGGTCACGCCGGTGATGTAGCCGCGCACGATGACCTCGACCGGGAGTGCCTGCGCCTCGCGGGCGACGGTCACGTTGGGATCGGGGGAGGCGATCACGTGGTTAGGGACGATGTCGCGCGTCTGCTCGAACCACCACAGGCTGAGCTGGTTCAGCACCTGCCCGCGATACGGGATCAAGCCGAGGACGCGGTCAAACGCTGAAATGCGGTCGGTGGTGATCAGTACGCGCCGACCGTCACGGGCGTAGATGTCGCGGACTTTGCCGCTGATCTTCGCGCCCCAGCCGTTCAGGTCGACGGTATCGAGCGCGGCCGGGATCGCCGCCAGCAGGGCATCGGGTGTGAGCATGCTATCCCCCTGATTCAAGCAGCAAACACCCGCGTAACGGGTGTCTGCATACGGCTATGACTGCTGCTGCGCGATCTGCCGGGCGGTCTCGACGGTGTCAATCAGGGACTGCGGTTCCGGCTGTCCGAGCGTTCGGTAGACGGCGCGATCGACTTCGATCGGATCGTCGCCCCAGATGACGTGATCGCCGGCGTGGACGCACGCCCCGACAAACAGGTGGCCGAGCGCGGCGTAGGCGTCCGCAGGGCTGACCGCTACCGGCGACAGCGACGCCAGCACACTGAGCGCGGGCGGGACGTCGGGCGCGTCACCAGCCGAGACCAGCGCGACGCAGCAGTCCACCTCGCTGAGCAGCGGCGCGGCGGTCACGAACTTGCCGGCGCGCGCGCGGTTGACGAACGGCCGCTTGGGCAGGGCGTCGAGATCGACGGCGCGCATGTTCGTCCCCAGCATGTTCTCGTCGAGCGCGTCCGACATCGTAATCATCAGGCGAGTGGCCGGTGACAGCCGCCAGAAGCCTTTGATGACCTCGCGCAGGATCGGTCTCTCGACGTCGCCGGTGACGAGCAGGCAGCGCATCGTCCCGTAGACCGCGTCCGGCGGCGCGTAGGCGAAGCTGCTGGCTCGCATAGAACGGATGGATAGCAGCGCGCGTTTCATGATCCTACTGCCCCTGACCGAGCGAGTAACCGCGTTCGCCGTCGAACATGTACAGGTTTTCGGTCTTGATGATGTCGAAGCCCGCGTCGGTCGCGCGGCGCATCAGATCCAGCACGTCGTGATACTTGATCGGGAGTTCGCCGGACGAGTGGAAGCGGCAGCGCCAGTGATCAGTGCAGAAGGTGTCGGTGAAGTCGCTTGGCCATACTTTCTGGCCGCGGTTGGTGATCATGATCAGCTTGAGGTGCTCATCGGTGATCTTATGGAGCGCGTCGGCCAGTTTGCTGGCGTCGCGGCCTTCTTCGTGCCAGTCGAGGAACAGGTCAATGCCAACCAGTTCTTTGCGCTGCGTCTTGCGCGACCGGTCGAAGTTGATCTGCATGAGCGTGTCGGCAGTTGAGTAGGCGGCGACCGGGAATTTCTCCGGCGACTGACCGAGGCGCTCGATGACCGCTTCGGTGAAGGCTTCCGTGCCGACGCGCTGCTTGCTGATGCCTTCGCTGTAGATGTCGCCGGTGTGGATGCCGTCCTCGATGGTCTTGAGCCACGCGTTGTGAATACGCGCGGCGGCCTCGCCCTGCGCCAGATGCGCCAGCATCATCACGCCCGCCAGCAGCAGGCCGGACGGGTTGGCGATGCCTTTACCGGCGATGTCCGGCGCGGAACCGTGAATCGCCTCGAACATGGCGAAATGCTCACCGATGTTGGCCGATCCGGCCAGACCGACCGAGCCGGTGAGCTGGGCGACGACGTCCGAGACGACATCACCGTACAGGTTGGGCATAACGATGACGTCGAAGTTCTCCGGTTCGGTGGCGGCGCGCGCCGTGCCGATGTCGATGATCAAGTGCTGGCGCTCAATTTCCGGGTATTCCTCGCCGACCTGATCAAAGACCTTGTGGAACAGGCCGTCGGTCATCTTCATGATGTTGTCTTTGGTGAAGCAGGTGACCTTCTTGCGGCCGTGCCGGCGGGCGTATTCGAAAGCGTAGCGCACGATGCGCTCGCTGCCCGGGCGCGAGATCAGCTTGAGCGTCTGGTAGACCTCGTCGGTCTGGCGGTGTTCGATGCCCGCGTACAGGTCTTCTTCGTTCTCGCGGATCATGACGATGTCCACCTTCGGGTGGAGCGTGCGCACAAACGGGTGATACGACATCACCGGCCGGACGTTGGAGAACAGGCCGAGCGTCTTGCGGATGGTCACGTTGACACTTTTGAAGCCGCTGCCGAGGGGCGTGGTCAGCGGGGCCTTGTAGAAGATGCCCGTGCGCCGCAGCGATTCCCACGATTTCTGCTCGATACCGGACGAGTTGCCCGCGAGGTAAATCTTCTCGCCGATCTCGATGGTCTCGATGTCGAGTTTGGCGCCGCCGGCCTGCAGGATCTTGAGCGCGGCGCTCATGATCTCCGGCCCGATGCCGTCACCGTAGGTCACTGTAATCGGTACGCGTTTCGTCATAGGGTTGTTTCGTCTCCGTCTTGGTTGCCCGGGGCGGGTGACCGGCGGCCTGCGGCCGCGGCGCCGCGCAGTGGGATCAGGGATTCAGGAATGGGTGCGTAACAGGCGGTCAGCGCCGCCCGATATACGGAACAGTGCGGGATTATAGCACGCGAATCCGCGGATAATCTATAACCGTTTTGTGGGTGGACTAGTCGCCGAGGCGCGCTTCCAGCCGGCGCAGCGACTCCTGCAGGCGTTGTTCGCGCAGGCTGGTCGTCAGGTCGCCGCGCGTGCGTTCCAGCACCCCGCGGACGACGTCGGTCGTGCGGCGCAGGCCGTGGGTGATCGCGTCGGGGAAGTCGAACGTGACCAGTTCGTCGTAGATCGCATCCATCCATTCGAGCAGGCGTTCCGCTTCCTCGCTGTGACCGTCGGTGCGGCGCATGATGTCGAGGATGAAGCGCCGCAGTTCGGTGGCCGCTTCGGCGAGTCCGTTCAGGTAGGTGGCCGCGCCGACGTTGAGTGCCTGCGCGGTAGGCAGCGGCTCACGGCGGATGATGGCGTAAAGTGTGTAGGCCTCGACCACCTCTTTCAGCGCGTCTTGCGTGTAACCGGCGTGCAATAGGTCGGGGAAGTCGGTCATGCCCGCGACCATGTCGTCAGCCGTGCGCCGGATCAGCGCGAGGCGTTCGGCAGCGGCGTCCCACTCGCGACGGTGAATCGCGCGGATGCACTCCGAGCAGAAGCGGATCAACTCGCGCGAACCGGTCACGGCGCGGTCGCGGACTTCGTTGCGCGCGGTCAGGTCGGCGCGGCAGGCTTCCGAGATTGTGCTGAGGGCGTTCAGGTGGTCGTTCATCGGTGGCTGGACTCCTTGCGTGTGCGGCGCTACTGCTCAAACCAGAAGATCGAATTGCCGGAGATCACGTAGACCACGCCCTGTCCGGCATTCGACACGACGCCGGACATCGCCGAGAACAGGCGCTCGTCGGTCGAGCGATACGTCGCCCAGTGCGCGCCGCCCTGCGTGAAGCGGTAGACCGTGCCGGATTCGCGCGTGGTCATGTAGATCGCCTGACCGAGCGGGTCTTCGTCGAGGTACATGCCGTCGGCGGTGCGGGGCTGCTGGCCGCTGGGGAAGCCCACCAGCCTGAACTCTTGAATCTGCGCACGGAAGTACTGCAGGATCGCGCCGTCGGCGCGCAGCACGAACACGTTACCGCTGGGCGGGCGGCCGATGGCGAAATCGACCGCGTTCTGGATCGCGCCCTGATTCTGGCCGTCGAAATACGGCGTCGGCACGCCGCTGTAGGCGCCGCCGAGCCGGTCATAGCGCCAGATTTGGTTGCCGCCCGGATCGAGGACGTAGAAGCGGTCTTCGGCGCCCCACACGGTGATGGCCGCGGGTGACACCCACGTCTCGGTGCGCAGCAGGCGCTGGGCTTCGCAGCCCTGCTTCTGGCGGCGGCGGCAGGTGACGACCGTCCCGGCCTTGTCCATGGCGAACACAATGTCGAGGTTCTGCGAGAACGAGATATCGACCAGTTCGCCGAGCTGGAAGCCAGACACGGTCACGCCCTGCCGCATGTCCAGGATCGGCTCAAGGCGCTGCGACAGGCTGCGGCCGTCCTGGGACAGGATGCCGTGATAGACGGCGCTGCGGGCCGAGTCGAGCACGTAGAGATCGGTGCCCTGCAGCATGATCTGCGCGAAGGTGGCGCCTTCCAGCGACTGCATGACGCGCGGCTCGCGCCGCTCGATGATGTTGATGCGGTCGATGATCGCCTGACCTTCGCGGATGATCGCGGCGACGTTCGGGTCGTTCGTGCGCATCTCGTTGCACAGGTTGGCCGAACTGATCGTCGCTGACCACGTCGCCAGCAGATTCTCCGGGCTGGCGCTGGAAACCTCGCGGGCGACGCGCGCCAGATTCTCGGTCTCCTGCATGCACAGCTCGAACTCGCTGCGTCCCGCGTTAGTCAGCCACAGGACGACCACGACGGCAATGAACACGATCGGGATCAGGACGGCGATGCCGCCGGTGATGCGTCGGCCCGCACTGAAGCGGCCTTTGCGGGCGGTTGGCGGCGCGTCGGGTGTTTCGGCTGTGGGGGGCTGTGCGCCACCGGAAACGCGCTGGCCGTACAGGTCAAGCGCCTTGTTGCCGAGCTCAAGCCCACCGGCGACGGTGCGCGCCGTCCCACCCAGACCGCGCTGGGTGTGCAGCAGCAGGCGCGGCGGCTTGCGCACGCGTTTGCGCGCCGCTTCGAGCGATTCAGGCGCCTGTTTGCCGCCGGAAGCACGCGCTGCCTCAGCGATGGTCACGGTCGATTCGCCTTCTGGAACGGGGATCGGGGCCGGGATGTCGGGCGGGACGAACTCGACCGCCAGCACCGACAGCGTCAGCCGCGCCAGTTCCTTGAAGGCGATCAGCAGCATACTCATGTCCTGCTCGCCCATGGCCGCGGTGACGCGTTCTAGCGGCAGGTCGGCCAGATGCGCGTCGGCGAAGATCATGCGCGTGTTGGTGGCGACGCGGTGACGCGTCAGTTTGATCTCCGGCGCAAGCTGGACGCCAATCGGCGGGTCAAAGACCGCTTCTTCGTTGGTCAGGTCTTCCGGCACGGTGCTGATTTGACCCTGATGGCGCAGGATCGCCACGGCAGCGCCCACGCGCCCGATGATTAAATCATCGCCGCGCAGCACCGCGCAGATCATATTGGCTTCGTACGGGCGGTTGCCGGGTTCCTGATTGTGGTTGTACAGGTCTTGATTGAGGCTGGTGAACACCTGCTTGATGCCAGTGGTCACGCTGCCGGTGCTCTCGAAGTAGCGTTCGGCGGCTAGCTGCACCATGCGCTCGAAGAACGAGGTCGGCGCGGCGGCATCACCGGACGGCAGCACCAGGGCAAAGAAGGTGTCCGTTTCACGACCGCGGGCGGCGCGACGGGGCGCTACCTCGACCAGCGCGCCGGGTGGCTGCACGCTGACCGCGCGCCCTCCGACGACGTAGAGGTTTCCGACAAGGGCTTCGTATTCAAATGCCATGGCACCTGCAAGGCTTACTCGGTGACAAGCAGCGCGTAGCTGCGGATCTGTTCCGGGCGGATTGGTTTCAACACAAAGTCTACCACGTCCGGGTGAGCCTCGGCGAGTCTCTCATATTGGCGGTTCGACGTGACGATGACCACGCGCTGGGGATGAAGATGCGGGGCGGTCAGGATGTAATTTAAAACGGTCGCGCCGTTGATTTGCGGCAGCAGCATGTCGAGAAAGATCAAGTCCGGCGATTCGCGGTCGAGGATGTCGATCGCTTCAGTGCCGGTGTGGGCTTCGATGACCGTGAAGCCCACACGTTCAAGGATACGGCGGTAAATCAGGCAGATGCCGATTTCGTCTTCAACGACCAGTGCCAGCATGCAGCGCGTCCTTCGGCTTGCTTTACCTGTGATCTACGGTGCAATACACCTTCATGCAAGCATAGCACAGTCTGGACGCGCCAAGCATTATGATCGCCGATATTCACAGCAATTTAACACTTCATTCGTTTGGCGTACTACTTATCGGTCGAAAGCTGGAAACCGCTCATGAACTGCTTCTGCAGCAGGATAAAGACGATCACCGGCGGGATGCTGGCGACGACCGCGCCCAGCATCAGCGGGCCATAGGTGATCGACGTGTCCGTCGACAGCAGCGAGCGCAAGCCGACCTGCACCACCTGATTGGCCTGTCCCTGCGTGATCAGCAGCGGCCACAGGTACATGTTCCAGCCGTAGACGAACTGGATCACGGCCAGCGCGCCGATAACGTTCCAGCTCATGGGGATCAGTACGCGAATCAGGAACTGGATGGGCGTCGCGCCGTCAAGCTGGGCAGCCTCCGACAGCTCGATCGGCAGGTTGGCGAAGTGCTGCCGGAACAGGAAGGTGCCGGTCGCGCTGGCGATAAACGGAACGACCAGCGCCTGGAACGTCCCGCCCCAGTTTAACTGGATCGACACGAAGCGGAACAGGGCGATGATCAGGATATCCGTAGGCATCATGAGTGTCGCCAGCACAAAGGCGAACACGATCCATTTGCCGGGGAAACGGAAGTAGACGAAGGCCATGCCTGACAGCAGCGACAGGATCGTCTTGGCGATGGTGATCGTCACCGCCATGCCGACCGTGTTGATGATGTAGGTCATCAGTGACCGGTCGAACATGGCGACCTGGAAGTTGTTCCAGAAGTTGGTTCCGGGCATCAGGTCGAAGCTGGCGACCTGCGCATTGCTCTGCGTGCTGACGAGCATCGCGTAGAACAGCGGGAAGCCCATCACCAGACAGGCCACGATCAAGAATAGGTGAGCGCCCCAGCGCTTGGGTAAGATGCGGCGGCGGGGCGGCCGCGATCCGGTCGCGACCTGTTCGCCCTGGCGCGCGGCGTCGAACAGCGGCGAGTCTTTGGCGGTGGCGCTCATAGATTCCCTCCGTAGGCGCGGTTGCCCTGCGTCCGGAACTGGATCAGCGTGATCCCGATCACAAGGACGAACAGCACAATCGACTGGGCGGCGGCTTTGCCGAGGTCGGACTGCTGGATGCCGGTGACGTAGATGCGGTACATCATGACGCTGGTCGCGCCGGCGGGACCGCCGCGCGTCAGGAAGTCGATCGTACCGAAGGTGTCAAAGAAGGCGTAGGTGATGTTGGTGACAACCAGATAGAACGTGATCGGCGACAGCATCGGTATGATGATGCGCCGGAAGCGCTGGACGGCGTTGGCCCCGTCGATTGCGCCCGCCTCGACCAGATCTTTGGGGACGTTTTGCAGGCCGGCGATGTAGAACAGGATGCTGAAGCCCATGGATTTCCAGACGCTGGCGAGGATGATCGTCCAGGCCGCTAAGTTCGCGTCAGTCAGCCATTTGACGCCGCCGACGCCGAAGGCTTGCAAACTTCGGTTAGCGATGCCGACGGTCTCATTAAACACCAGCGAGAAGATGATACCGGCCACGGTCGGGGAGATGGCGTAAGGCCAAATCAACAGCGTGCGGTAGATGCTGGCACCGGTGATCGGCTGATAGGCGACGTAAGCCACCAGCAGCGCCAGGATCAGCGTCAGGATGACGATCATCAGCGAGATAAAGATCGTGATCCCGATGGTGCGAATATAGTCCGGCTGGAGCAGCAGCGTGTAGTTGTTGACGCACACGAACGCCGTACGCGACGTGCCGAGGCGCGTCAGCAGCAGCGACAGGCGGAAGTTGTCGATGGCCGGATAGTACAGGAACAGCGTCAGGATGGTGAGCGTCGGTGCGAGCAGGAGCCAGGGCGTCAAGCGGCCGCGGAACTGGCCGGCGCGGTGGTCGCCTTCGTAGTCAGGGGAGCGGCGCTGCTCGATAAACACAAGCGTGCGGTCAACGATCAACAGCGCCAAAAACGTGCCGAGTACCAGCAACAAGATGCCGAAGTAAAAGTCGACGGGTTCATGTTCCGGGTCAAAGGTGCAGTAGTTGAGGGGCACCATGAATACCAGACCGCCCGCGAGTCCGGCGATCGCGCCGAACAGCCCGCCGAGCAAAGGCGAACGTCCACGGCGTGAGCGGTGGATGCCGTAGATCAGCGCGCCGACGAGTGCGGGAACCAGCGTGACAAGGATACGGATCGCGTCGGTCGTCATGTCAGGCCGTCCTGAGGAAGCCAATCAAAGTGTGGTTCATTATAACGATTCATAAGCGGTTTGCGCATTCATTTGATGATCGCCGGCCGTGGGGAACAGTCGCTGGTCACCGGTGCAGCCGTGCGCCGTTACGAAATCACGAATCAAGGTTGTTAAGATGCCAGGCGCTAAGCACGAGGGCGAGACATGCTCGCCCTCGTGTACTGCTTACTGCGAGTTAACCCTTGAGTCTGGCAGGGTAGAACGCGGTCTTATTCTTCGGGCGCGCTGATCAGGTTGTATTCTTCCAGCGTGACGTTGGCCGCGGCCTGGGCAGCGGTCAGGGCTTCGGTGACGTCCGTACCGTTGACCAGAATGTCTTCGATCGCGGTAGTGACGATGTCACGGATGGCCGGGAACGCGCCGACGATTGCACCAGCGGTCGCGGTGGTCTGCTGGCTGCCGTCAAGCTGGTCGCCCGCCACGCGGCTGTTCGGGTTGGCGTCAAACCAGCCTTCTTCTTCCAGCAGCGCCACGGCCGAATTGGTGATCGGGACGTAGCCGGTGACCTTGTGCCAGTCGGCGGCGTTTTCAGCGTTGTTCAGGAACAGCATGAACGTCAGGGCGCCGTCTTCGACTTCGGGGCTCAGGCCGCTGGACAGCCACAGGCTCGCGCCGCCGATCAGGTTGCCGGTGTAGCCAACGTCACCGTTGTACGGGAAGTTGGCGGCGACAACATTGATGCCCGCCTCACGGCCGGTATTGGTGATCGGCGTGGTGTCCGACGAGCTGTGGATCAGCAGGGCGACTTCGCCGCTGGTGAAGGCGTTCGAAGTTCCACCCCAGTCACGCTGCAAACCGGTGTAAACGAAGTAACCCTTGTCCTGGAGGTCCTTCTGCCACTGCACGAAGGCGATGGCGGCGTCGCTGGCGATAAAGGTCTCGGTGGCGCGAGCTTCGCGGCCGTTACCGTTGTTGACCAGGTCGGCATTCTGCATACCGAGCGCCTGCTCGAAGAACCAGCCGTGGTTCGGCCAGGTGATGCAGTAGGTCGGCGCGTTTTCCATGGCGAGGATCATCTCGCAGGCGGCGTCGACTTCCTGCCACGTGGCAGGGACGGACTCGACACCGGCGGCGTCAAGCATGTCCTGGTTCACGAACATGATGGCCGACGAGGTGTTCCACGGCATTGAAGTCCATTCGCCGTCGAGCGTGTAGTAGGCGCGGGCAGCGTCCACGAAGTCGTTGAAGTCGATCGGCAGACCGTTGATTTCGGTGCGGCCAGCGAAGGCTTGTTCGATCGGCTTGAAGTGCGACACGCCGTTGAAGTTGGCGTCACGGGCGTCCTGCGTGGCGGCTTCAAAGTACTGGACGACTGCGGGCTGGGTACCCTGCTCGAAGGCCAGGTTGGTCGCCGAGAAGAGGACTTCGTAGTTGTCGTACCCTTCGATGATCAGGTTGTACTGCGGGAACTCTGCGTTGAAGTCGTTGGCGACTTCACGTGCCCAGTCCAGGCGGTAGTCCGTGAAAGCGATCCAGACCGGGATATCAATCTTGTCCTGGGCAAAGCTGACGCCAAATGCGCCAACGAGCATCGCCAGAACGATACCAAGTATAACGATATTACGGCGTAACATGTGTGCGTTCTCCTTCTTGTGAAGACCGTATTTTGGGTATCTGCGGATCTACCCGTACCAGACTCTATCGGCAACAAATTAAGGAGCGTGGTGATCCACTTTGTCCCGCGGTTAAGCGGGGATTAACTTAACACATATTCCAGCGGCGGATTGGCGTCCGTCTCGACGTCAGCCAGATTCGCCAGTGAGATGAATCCACGCTCGTACAAATATTCAATGTGCGCGCCAGCTTCCTCCAGAGCCAGCAGTTCGTCGTAACCTTTACGTTCCGGGTACATGGTATCCGTGATCTCGGCCGTCGTGAGCGGTCGGCCCGCCGCGCGCAGGATATCCAGCACGCGGTCAACCTTGCGCTCATGGCTGACGAGGATCTCGGTGATCCGTTGTGACAAATTGTGAATGGGTTCTTCGTGGCCGCCCAGCGTGACGCGGATGCGATCCGCGTAGGGCAGCAGTTTGCGCAGCGCGTCGCGGTAGTGACCCAGCCCCATATAGCGCGTGATGCTCTCCGGCGCTTGATGCGGCGTGGTATGCGACAGCACGTGATCGGCGCTCAACAGCACGTCGCCGATCAGGATGCACACCTGACCGGGGCAGTGTCCGGGCGTGTGGATGAAGCGCATACCGCCTTCAAACGGGATGTCTTCATCCAGACTGAAGTCCACCGGAATCGAATTGAAGTGCTGCTTGCCGAAGCTGTACATGTCGATCAGGTTCTGGCGGCGTTCCGGCGAGATACCGGCGCGATCCAGATAGACCAGCAGGTCTTTGGTCGCCACGCCGACGCGTTCCTCGTAGTTCGTCAGCACGCGTCGATCCAGCGCGTGGATGCCGACGCGCGCGCCCGTTTGCTCTACCATGAAGGCGAGGCCGCCGAAATGATCAATATGGCCGTGGGTGATGAGGATGCGCTTGATGTCGCGCACGGTGACCGGTTCGTTGAACTCGGTTTTGAGGGCGGCGATCCCGGCCAGCAGATCATCGTTGCTGCTGCCGAAACCCGAGCCGGTGTCAACTAACAGCGGGGAACTGATACCCAGCACCACATAGGCATAGCCGACGAATCCGTTCGGAAACACAGTCATCGGGATGCGATAGATGCGAGCGCCGTTACTGCTGTCAAAACGCCGGATAACCGGCCCGTCCGTCATAAAATACTTTCTATGAGTGGTCGCGACACCCGACCGCCGGGCGTTGCGGGAAACATCACAATGTTAAGTGTGTTAACTGATTATAGCACGACGTGCCGCAAAGTCGAGACAAGACAACGATTCATGCGCGCGGCGTGCGCTAATCGTCCAGCACGGACGCGGAAAACGGGTATAGTACAGGCTGAAGGTAATGGTTGATTCTGTCCGATGACGCGGGCGAACATCGGGCGCGGCTGCGTCCCGTCCGCTGAGGGCAGTTGTGATGAAGGCATTCTGTGGAGGTCAAGCATGGATATCAACTGGCGTACCCGGGCACTGCTGATCAGCGTGCTGGCGGCGCTGCTGCTGGGCGTGGGACTGGTCAGCGCTCAGCCGCGCAACACGCAGGTCTGGGTGCAGGATCTCAACGGCGGCACGCTGTATCTGGTCGGTCGGGGCGGTCAGGAGGACGAACTGGTGCTGCCGACCGTCGGCGACTTCAGTGCGCTGACCAGCGGGCGCGCGGCGATCAGCGGCGACGGCCAGCGCATCGCCTACACGCTCACCAATCCGACGACCGGTGATCTGCTGCTGGTCGTGTATGACTATCCCACGCGGGCGATCATTCTGACCTATGCGCCGGGCGTGACCACGCTCAACAGCATCGACCTGTCGCAGAGCTTTGCCTTTGATGCTGACGGCTCGCGGCTGGCGTTTGGCTACGGCTTTGAGGACGCATCATGGGAACTGGTGCTGCTCGACCTGCGCGGCATGGGCATCGCGGCGACGCTGCGCAGCAGCGATCCGGCGGCGGGGGATGCGCGCGGTGACGGCGGTTACGGTCTGATCCCTGTGCCGCTGCACACCCGCGCTGACGGCACGGTGGGTTTCGCGATGATTCAGGGCTTCACCGAAGGCTGGCCGGAATACCCGGCCTACATCTGGAACTCGGCCAGCGGCACGGCGACGCCGACGCTCGGCTACGTGTCACCTGACCGCGACATCTTCCCGCTGACGGGCGAGGTCATCATGG
>ERZ761609.1978-NODE-1978-length-16394-cov-56.071302_pt1 | contig 16394 bp, 17 predicted proteins | sample MGYA00511163_ERZ761609 | MGnify/ENA primary metagenome ERZ761609 (study PRJEB28899, sample SAMN02445070) | bioreactor sludge metagenome | biome: EBPR sludge | place: Australia: Brisbane, Thorneside Wastewater Treatment Plant | collected 2011-12-16 ... | reverse complement strand
GAACGCGCCCGCCGCCGCGACCTCGCCGCCCAGGCCGCCGACTGGACCGGGGGAGGCCGCCGCCTCTTCTACCTCCCTCGCGTCGTCGCCGACCGCGAAGTCCGCCCCTCCGACCTCGAGGGCAACCTGATCCTGTTCGGCAATGCCAAAACCAACCGCCTCGTCGCCCAACTCGGCGCCCAGGCGCCCGTCGCCCTCCGTGACGGCCACGACGCCACCCACGGCCTCGTTTACGCCGTCCCGGGCCAGAAACCCGGCGCCGTCACGGTCGTCAACCAGGGCCTCCCCTGGTGGCAGGGCGGCGAACGAACCCAGCGCGGCGGCTACAATTTCCTCCCTCTCCAGCACCGGATTCTGATGAGTATCGACCAGTTTCTGCTCTTCCGGGGCGCCGTTTCCGATGTCCTCGCCGAGGGTTTTCTCGACCAGAAACGCGCCGCATTGCCCGCCGCAATCGTGGAGGTCCCATGAAAACCGACATGTCCGGTGACGAGTTCCGCCGCTTCGGCCACGAAGTGGTGGACTGGATCGCCGATTACCTCGAAAACAACCGCGATCTGCCCGTCATGCCCCAGGTTCAACCCGGCGCCCTCGAAGACGCCCTGCCTGCCGAGGCGCCCGAAGACGGCGAACCGATGGAGCAGATCCTCGCTGATTTCCGCTCCCTGGTCCTCCCCGCCGTCAACCACTGGAACCACCCGCGGTTCCACGCCTACTTCTCCGTCAGCGCCTCCGCCCCAGGGATCCTCGGCGAGATGCTCACCGCCGCCCTGAACACCAACGGCATGCTCTGGCAGTCCTCGCCGGCCAATACCGAACTCGAAATGGTCGTGATGCGCTGGCTCCGGCAGTGGCTGGGCCTCCCCGATCGCTTTTTCGGCATGATCCACGACACCGCCTCGCTGTCCACCATGCACGCCATCGCCGCCGCCCGCGTTGCCGCCGTGCCCGGTGTCCGCGAGGGCGGGGCGCCGGCGAATCTGGTCGTGTACACGTCCGAACATGCCCATTCATCGATCGAAAAGGGAGCTTTGTCGCTCGGAATGGGGCGAAATCAGGTCAGGAAGATTGCCACGGACGATCAATTCCGTCTGCAACCGGGCCTGCTGCAAGCCGCGATCAAGGCCGACCGCGCCGCCGGCCTCCACCCCTGCTGTGTCGTCTCCACCGTCGGCACGACGGCCGTCACCAGCGTGGACCCGGTCGCCGACATCCAGCAAATCGCTGATTCCGAAGGACTTTGGCACCATGTCGACGCCGCTTACGGCGGCCCCGCCGCGCTGCTGCCTGAAATGCGCTGGATGCTCGACGGCGCCGAACGCGCCGATTCCCTCGTCGTCAACCCGCACAAGTGGCTGTTCACGCCCATCGACCTCAGCGCCTTCTATTGCCGCCGCCCGGACGTGCTCCGGGAGGCGTTTTCGCTCGTTCCCTCGTATCTGCGCACCGACCAGGACGATCGCGCCGTCAATCTGATGGACTATGGCGTGCCCCTTGGGCGGCGCTTCCGCGCCCTCAAACTGTGGTTCGTCATGCGCTGGTTCGGCCGCCGGAAGGTCGAGCAGATCCTCCGGTCCCACATTGAATGGGCTCGCGAACTCGCCGCCTCCATCGCCGCCGACGACCGGTTTGAGATCTGCGCGCCCACGCCGCTCTCGCTCGTCTGCTTCCGGCTGAAAGGGAGCGACGAGGCGAACCGGAGACTGGTGGAGGAGATCAATCGAAGCGGCTTCGCGTTCCTGGCCGGGAATGTCCTTGGGGGCCGGTTCATGCTGCGACTGGCGATCGGCCACGTCCGGACGACCCGCGAGGATGTCCAGGCGGTCTGGTCCCGTCTTCAGGCTCTGGCCGGCTCGATCGCCTCAGCCGGCTGAAGTCTGGGTCTGCCGCTGCAGGTGCCTGACACCGGCCTCGAGTTCGCCCAGCGCTTTCAGCGCCAGTCCCCAATCGGCGTGCGCGCCGGCTTCATCGAGCCGGATGGCCGCCGCGACAATCTCGTGGGCTGCAATCGACTGCGCCGCGCCGTGCATCTTCCTCGCATCCGAACGGAGTTGTTCACCGTCGCAATTCTCGGCCGCCGCGCGCAGTTTGTCCAGCCGTTCCGGCGCAAGTTGCAGAAAGAGATGCATCATTTGGCCGACCAGCGAGGGGTCGGCATCCACGAGCCTTGATGTCCGCCGCGCGTGATCCACTTCCGGCTGCGCCTGCCACTCCATGGGCGCCGTCTCTTCGCTCAAGTATTTTTCAACAATCGCCAGCAGGTGGACATGATCCACCGGCTTCGCCAGGTATGCATTCATGCCCGCCTCGAGGCATCGTTCCCGGTCGCCATTCATGGCGTGGGCGGTCATGGCCACGATCGGCAGGTGCCGCAATGCCGGATTGGCCCGGATGCGCCGGGTGGTTTCCAGGCCGTCCAGAACCGGCATCTGCACGTCCATCAGAATGAGTGCGAATCTTTGCCGGTCCAGCAGTTGGAGCGCTTCCTGGCCGTTGGCGGCCACCTGCACCGCATAGCCCCGCTTCCGCAGCACTGCCAGCACCACCTTCTGATTGATCAGGTTGTCTTCCACCACCAGAATGGGGCCCCGGCCCGCGATTCCCTGCTCCGGGGCCGCCGGCGACTCAACCGCCGGCAAGACCTCCCGGGCATTCGCGGGCAGGATGACCGTGAACGTGCTGCCCGCGCCCACTTCGCTCTCCACCTCGATGGTCCCTTCGTGGACTTCCACCAGTTTGCGCGTGATTGCCAGACCCAGCCCGGTGCCGCCATAGCGCCGGCTGATACTGCCATCCGCCTGGGTGAACTTTTCGAAAATCGACTCGACCTTCTCCGGCGGGATGCCCGGCCCGGTGTCCCGAACGGAAACCATCAGGTCCAACGGATGGCCGTCCCGCTCCTCGCGGCTTCGAACCTCGACGATCACCACCACCTCACCGCTGCTCGTGAACTTCACCGCATTACTCAACAGATTCGCCAGGATCTGGCGCAGCCGCAGCGGATCCCCCACCATCATCTGCGGCACCCCGTGGCCGGTGGTCCAGCGGAGGCTCACGCCCTTGTTGCTCGCCAGCGCCAGTTGGGTCCGGGAGCAGTCGGCAACCAGTTCCCGGATATCGTAGGGAATCTCCTCCAGGATCATGCGCCCTGCTTCGATCTTGGACAGGTCCAGAATGTCATTCAGCAGCGCCAGCAGCGACAGCGCGCAGTTTCTCGCGCTTTTGAGGTGCTCTTTCTGATCGGGCGCCAGCGGCGTATCCAGAACCAGATCCAGCATTCCGATCACTCCGGACATCGGCGTCCGCAGTTCGTGGGACATGTTCGCCAGAAACTCGCTCTTGGCCTGACTCGAAGACAATGCGCTCTGCAAGGCCTCATCGAGGGCCTCGGTGCGCTCCTGGATCCGCTGTTCGAGCAGTTCCCGGTGTTCCTGGACCTCCGCCCGCGACGCCGCCAGCGAAGCCACCATCGCATTGAAACTCCGGCCCAGAAACTCAATCTCGTCCCGTGTCGGGCTCACCCGGATCTGCCGCAGCCGGCCGGCCTGTAACTCCTGAATCCCATCCTGCAGAAACGACAGCGGACGCACCAGCAGCCGGATCGTGAACCGCGAGATCGCCGCCGCCACCAGAAACAGCACCAGCATCAGCAGAATCGCCTTGCCCGCGCTGAAATTCTCCCGGCTGTAGTCGTAGGCGAGCACCACAGCCACCACCCAGAACACCAGGGCCGCGGTGAACACGCTGAACTTTGTCGCGATCGAGGTAAACCTGGTCTGTGCGGCCAACCGCCGCCTCCTTTCACCGTCTGCTAAGTTGTCATCGGTCAACTGCCCCAAAAACCTTAGAGAGACTGCGTCGAAATCCGTCAAAATGAACTACATGACCCTCGACGGCCCCGACCGCGTCCTTGACCTCATCGAAGCCTTCCGCCGTTCCAAGACCATGTTCACTGCCGTCTCGCTCGGCCTGTTCGACCGCCTCGCCGAAGCGCCCGCCTCCCCGGCGACGCTCGCCGGCCTCTGCGGCGCCCATCCCGAAGCCCTCACCCGCCTCCTGGACGCCTGCACCGGCCTCGGCCTACTGCTCCGCTCCGGCGATCTCTATGAAAACACACCCTCTGCCACCCGCTACCTGACCCGCTCCTCGCCGGATACCCTCGCCGGCTACATCCTCTACTCCAACGACGTCCTCTACCCTCTCTGGGGCCGCCTCGAAGGCGCCATTCGCGAAGGTTCCCACCGCTGGAACGACGTTTTCGGCCTCGATGGACCCCTTTTTGACCACTTTTTCCGCACTCCGGAGGCCCGCCGGACCTTCCTCTCCGGCATGCACGGACTCGGCCGCCTCAGTTCTCCCGCGATCGTCCGGATCTTCAATCTCAACCGCTTCCGCCATCTCGTCGACCTCGGCGGCGGCACCGGCCATCTCGCCATCGCCGCCTGCGAACGGTACAGCACACTGCGGGCGACCGTTTTCGACCTGCCCGCCGCCGCCGAGGTGGCGCGCGAGCAGATCGCCCGTTCAGCGGCGGCGGAGCGTCTCACCGTCGTCGAGGGGGACTTTTTCACTGATCCCCTCCCGACCGCCGATCTGTACTGCCTGGGCCGGATCCTGCACGACTGGAGTGACGCGAAGATCCAGCGCCTGCTGGCCCGCATTTACGACGCTCTGCCCCCCGGCGGAGGCGTTCTGATCGCCGAAACGCTGCTGGACGACGACCGCTCCGGTCCGGTGCCGGCACAGATGCAGTCGCTGAATATGCTGGTCTGCACCGAGGGCCGCGAGAGGCCGGAGTCCGAGTACCGCGCGCTGCTCGAAAATGCCGGCTTCACGGGTTTCGAGGCGCGGCGCACAGGAACGCCGCTTGACGCGGTACTCGCCCGAAAGACAGAATAGGCGGCGATGAGACAGCCGCTCTGGATTGCCGGACTCCTCCTCGGAACCTCCCTCATGCAAGCTCAAGTCAAGATTGAAAAGACCGCCTTTGCAGGCTGGCCGAACAGCTACCGCCTGTCCAACGGCGAAGTGGAACTGATTGTGACGGCCGATATCGGCCCGCGTGTGATGCATTACGGCTTCACCGGCGGGCCCAACGTCTTCTGGGTCCAGAAGGAGACGGCCGGGAAGTCGGGCGAGCCCGAGTGGGTGCTCCGGGGCGGCCACCGCATCTGGATCGGCCCGGAGGACATCCGGTACACGTACCCGCCGGACAATGGCCCCGTCCGGGTCGTGGTGAAGGAAGGCACGCTGATCGCCACGCAACCGATGGAGAAGGAGACCAATGTCGAGAAGGAGATCGAGGTCCGGCTTGCCCCGTCCGGCACCGCGGCCACGATCATCCACCGCCTCCGCAACAAGGGCAACATGCCGCTCGAATTCTCGGCCTGGGCCCTTTCGATGATGGCGCCGGGGGGCCTCGGCATCACGGGATTTCCTCCGCGAGGCACGCACCCCGAGGATTTGCCCCCGACGAATCCCCTCATCATGTGGGCCTTCACCGACCTCACCGACCCCCGCTGGAAGTTCACGAAGAAATATCTGACGCTCAAGCAGGATCCGGCACAGAAATCGCCACAAAAGCTGGGCCATTTCAACTCGAAGACCTTCGGCGCGTACCTGCTCGGGGATGTCCTGTTCATGAAACATTACCTGCCGGCGGGCCGCGCACAGGACCACCCCGACTTCGGAACGTCGTTCCAGATCTTCACCAACGGCGATTTCCTGGAACTGGAAACCATGGGTCCTCTGACCAGGGTGGGTGCGGGCGAGACGCTGGAACACGTCGAGACGTGGCAACTGAAACGCGGCGTGGCGCTTCCGTCGATTTCCGACGCGTCGCTGGACGCCCTGCTGGGCGGGATGCTGCCCTGAATCCGGGAGTCTGCAACCTGAGTGGGGATCCGGAGCATCCAGTAAACTATGGGATTCCCCGCCATGCATAAACTCATCGCCCTCAGTGCCCTATTTGTCTCCAGCGCCTTTGCGGGCTACACCGTGACGTACACGGGCGCACCGCCCGCCGAGGCGGCAGCCCACGCCTCTCTGGTTTCCGACAAGGGAATCCGGATTCTGAAGGAGGGTGGGAGTGTCCTGATGGATCTCTGGTTCGTGAAGACTCTGCCCGGCGGCGGCGAGGTGGAGGACAACACCGCCTTTCCGAACCTGCCGAACGGAGCTTTGCTCGCCATCGCCCATTTCCCCGAGAAGCACACCGACCGTCGCGGGCAGACGATCAAACCCGGGGTTTACACTCTCCGCTACAGCCGCTATCCGGTGAATGGCGACCACATGGGCGTGGCGCCGCAGCGGGATTTCGCCGTTCTTTCGCTGGCGGGTAAGGATCCGGACCCGGCCGCGCAACCGAACTTCGCGAAGCTGATGTCGATGAGCCGGGTGGCCTCGGGCACACCCCATCCGCTGGTGCTGAGCATCTGGCAGGAGGACAAAGCGCCGGAGTCGGCCATCGAGGAGTTCGCGGAAAATGAGACGATCTTCCACACCCGCATCGGAATCACCGAATTCGCGATCATCATCGCGGGCGTGCACGAAGGTTAGAAGTTGAGCGCGGTGCCGGGGTGGCTGTGGCCTGGGATTGCACTGGCCGCCCTGCTGGCCTGCGGGCTGCTGTATCAAGCGTGGGGCACTGCCCGTGACCGGCGCCGGTATCCGCCTCCCGGCATCCGCCGGAACGGGATCCATCTGCATCTGCGAGGTTCGACGGGTCCGTGGGTGGTGCTCGAAGCGGGCATTGCCGCGAGCAGCGCGAGCTGGCGGCCGGTGGCGGATCTGCTCGCCTCCGGGTACCGCGTGCTGGCTTACGATCGTCCTGGGTTCGGATGGAGCGACGCGCGGCGGACGCCGCGGGACATCCCGGTCCTGGTGGAAGAACTGCGGGAGGCGCTGGATCTGGCCGGCGTGGGAGAGCCGGTCCTGTTCATCGGACATTCCTTCGGGGGGCTGCTGGGCCGTCATTTTTGCGCGCGCTACCCCGAGCGGGTGGCGGGACTGGTGCTGGCCGACCCGCTCCTGCCCGAAGAATGGCATCCGGCTTCACCGGAACAGTTGCACCGGCTCGGGCGGGGCGTGATGTTGTCGCGCCGGGGCGCCGTGCTGGCGCGCCTCGGGGTGGTCCGCCTGGCTCTGGAACTGCTGACCGGCGGCAGCACCCGGATCCCCAAGCTGATGGCGCGAGCGTCTTCTTCAGCCAAAGGGGCGGCGATCACGAACCGGCTGGTGGGTGAAGTTCGCAAACTCCCGGCGGATCTTTGGCCTGTGATCGGCAGTCATTGGTGTTTGCCGCGGAGTTTCGCCACCATGGCGGCGTATCTGGACCGCCTGTCCGCCAACTGTGCGCTGGCGCCGGACGATGAAGCGCTGGCCGGAAAGCCGCTGGTGGTGATCTCCGCCGCGACGGCCGAACCGCATGTGCGCGAAGGGCATGCCGCACTGGCGGCCCGTTCGACGCTGGGCCGGCATCTCGTCGCCGAAGACAGCGGCCACTGGATCCAACTCGACCGGCCAGATGTCATCGCGGCGTCATTGAAGGAAGTTACAATGGGGATGAATCCCCGCAAGGAGTCCGCATGAAGTCCTCAGCCGCCATTGGCCGCCGCTCGTTTTTCGCACGCACCGGCGCACTCGCCGCCGTTGCCGGATCCCTCGAACAGCTTTCCGCCGCCCAGAGCCGTCCGGGCGCACGTCCGAAAAACATCATTTTCATGGTGTCGGACGGCATGAGCCCGACGGTGCTGACGCTGGCCGAGCATTTCTCGCTGCTGACCCGGCAAAAGGGCACGATGTGGCACGCGCTGTACAACCGGCCGGATGTCCAGCGGGGCCTGATGGACATGGCTTCACTGAATTCGATCGTGACGGATTCCTCGGCCGCTTCGTCCTCGTGGGGTTCCGGTTCGCGGATCTGGAATGGGATGGTGAACGTGCTGCCCGACGGCACGGCGCTGACGCCGATCGCGTCGATCGCCCGGCAGCAGAAGAAGCGCGTCGGTCTGGTGACGACGGCCACGGTGACGCACGCGACGCCCGCCGGGTTCGCCGCATCAACCAACGATCGCGGCGGCGAGAACATCATCGCCGAGCAGTACTACAACAACGTGGACGTGATTCTCGGCGGCGGCCGCAGTTTCTTCGATGCCGACAAGCGGAAGGACGGCAAGGACGTCCCGGCCGAGTACGCGCGCCGCGGCTACACGCTGGTTCGCAATAAACAGCAGTTGATGGCGGCCCACCAGGCGCCCAAGATGTTGGGCCTGTTCTCGAATTCGCACGTCCCCTACACGATCGACCATCGCCAGAGCGAAGAACTCCAGCGCGAGGTGCCCACGCTCGCGGAGATGGCGGAGATCGCCCTGGGCAGCCTTTCGCAGTCGAGCGAAGGGTTTCTGCTGCAGATTGAAGGCGCCCGCATCGACCACGCCGCGCACAACAACGACGCCGCCGCTCTGCTCTGGGAGCAGATGGCGTTTGACGACGCCATTCAGGCCGTTCTGCGCTTCGCCGGGAAGCACCCGGACACGCTCATCGTGATCACCAGCGACCATGGCAACTCGAATCCCGGCATGAACAGCATGAGTTCGAAGTACGGGGGAACCGACGCCTGCTTCGAACGTCTGGCACTCGCGACGCGGAGCGTGGAGAGAATGACTCCGCTGCTGGGCTCGAAGGCCGAATACTCGATGTCGTTCGAATCGAATTCGCCGGCCGCGAATACCGCCGCGGAGAAGATTCGCGAGGTGGTGAAGTCGTCGCTCGGGTTCGAGCCCACGAAAGAGCACGTCGAACTGATCCGCCGCTCACTGGCGGGCCAGACGGGCGTGGCGGCCAACTACGGACTCGACAAGCCGGCGGGGGTGCTGGGCCTGGTGGCGGGCCACCACAATGGCATTCAGTGGACGAGCACATCGCACACCTCTGATTACACGCTGGTGACGGCTCTCGGGCCGGGCAGCGACCGGTTCCAGGGGGTTGTGCGCAACACCGACTGCTTCCGCCACATGTGCGACTTCATGGGCTCGAACTTCCGGAATCCTTCGATGGACCTGCAGAAGGCGAAGCAGTTCATGAAGGCGGCGCGGTTGACGAAGCCCCATCTGCACTGGGTCTAGCCCGGCGGCATCTGTCACAATCTTGGATTGATGGACCGGCTCTCCACCACGCTCTGCGGCATCGGGTTGAAGAACCCGGTGATCGCGGCATCGGGCACGTTTGCTTACGGCGTCGAATTCGCCCCCTTGCTGGATCTCGACCAGCTTGGGGGCTTCGTCGTGAAGGGGTTGTCGCGGGAGCCGATGGCCGGCAATCCGCCCCCGCGGGTGTGGGAGGCCGAAGCGGGGATGATGAACTCGATCGGCCTTCAAAACATTGGGGTTCGTGGGTTCGTTCATGAAAAATTACCGGCGCTGCGGGGGGTAAAGGCGGCGGTTTTCGCCAACGTGTTCGGCTACGAGATCGACGATTACCTCGAGGTGGTTCGCGTGCTGGAGGACCACGAAGGGCTGGCCGGGTATGAACTGAATGTCTCGTGCCCGAACACGAAACATGGGGGGATCTTCTTTTCGAGCGACCCGCGGCTGTTGGGGGAGGTGGTGTCGGCGGTAAAGGCGATCGCGCGGCGTCCGGTGATCGTCAAGCTGTCGCCGAACGTGGCGGCGATTGCTCCGCTGGCGCGCGCCGCGCAGGAGGCGGGGGCCGATGCGCTGTCGCTGGTCAACACCTTCATCTCGCTGGCGATCGATATCCGGACGCGCAAGCCGCGTCTGGGCGCAGGTTACGGGGGGCTGTCGGGGCCGGCGATCAAGCCGGTGGCGCTGCGGATGGTTCACGAGGCGGCACGGGCGGTGTCGATTCCCGTGATCGGGCTTGGGGGGATTGCGAGCGGCGAGGATGCCGCCGAGTTCCTGATCGCCGGGGCTTCGGCCGTGCAGGTGGGGACGGCGACGTTCTGGGACCCGCGCGCACCTTTGCGGATTGCGCACGAATTGGAACAGTTTCTGAAGCAGGAAGGCATTGCGAGCGTCCGTGATCTTGTTGGTACGCTCAAATGGGAGAAGTAAGATTCTATGCCGGCCAAGGAAATCATATCCACGCCCAACGCCCCTGCCGCGATCGGCCCCTATTCGCAGGCGGTCCGGTGGAACGGGCTCGTATTTTGCAGCGGACAGATCCCGCTCGACCCCGCCACGGGTGAACTCGTCGAAGGTGGCGTCACCAAGCAGACTTCGCGGGTGCTCGACAATCTGAAGGCGGTGCTGGAGGCTTCCGGTTCGTCGCTGGGTCAGGTACTGAAGACGACGGTGTTCATGAAGGATCTGAGCGAGTTCGCGGCCATGAACGAGGTGTATTCGCACTATTTCGGCGAAAATCCGCCAGCGCGGGCGACGGTGGAGGCTTCGCGGCTTCCGCGGGACGTGCGCGTCGAGATCGAGTGCATCGCGGTTTGCGACTGACCGGCGGGGCGACTACACGCCTGAATGAATGCGCGGGCCGGGCTCCTGGGCGGCCAGGATCCGGGCCTCGGCATCAAGCATTTGGGCCCAGCGCGCTTCGGCGGCCGCCCGGCCGGCGATCTTGCGGGCCAGTTTGAGAAACACCTGGTAGTGGCCCATCTCCGAGCGGACCAATGCGCGGTAGAAGGCGCCGAGAGCGGCGTCGTCCGCCTCGATGGCCAGCACGCCGAAGCGTTCGCAGGAGCGTAATTCGATCAAAGCCGACACGAGCAGGCGGTCCACCACTTCGCCAGCCTCGCCTTTGCGGACCAGGGCCCGGAGAGCATTTGCGTAGGGGTTCTTGTGGACACGGGCGAGCCTGCCGCCGCGCTGGGCGAGCGCTTTCGAGACCTGGGCGAGGTGGGCGGCTTCGTCGCGCGCGACACTGGTCATGGTTTCGACCCAGCCCGGTACCCATTCACCGGGCCAGCGGGTCATCATGTCCATCGCGTTGTTGGCGGCCTTCTTTTCGAGGAAGGCGTGGTCGATCAGCAGGGCAACGGGGTCGGCCAGCACGGCTTGCGCCCAGGCCGGAGGGGTCCTCGAGCGCAGGGGCAGCGCGTCCAACAGATCCTGCAGTTCATCAGCCACGTTCCCAACTTAACCCGGAAGCCTGGGCGGACAGGTCTGATCGTTTTGATATATGATCGACCCATGCTCCTGCTTGCCCTTCTTCTTCTTGCGCCCCCGGATGTCTTCGTCGAAAAGGGCGGCCAGATCGCCATCGAAGCGGAAGAGTATCAGGCCCAGGAGAAGTGCGAGATTCGCAGATGGCATCGCGTGGATGATCCTGCCGCCTCCGGTGGCGCTTACCTGCATATCCTGCCCGACACGCGGTTCACCCATGCCGACAAGCTGATTCACGGGGAAAACTTCTCGAACAAACCCGGTGTTCTGGCCATCCTGAGCTACAAAGTCCGCTTCACGACGCCTGGGCGGTATTACGTCTGGGTCCGCGCCTTTTCGACGGGTGCCGAGGACAATTCGATTCACGTGGGGCTGGATGGCGAGTGGCCTGAATCCGGGCAACGGATTCAGTTTTGCGAAGGGAAGCGCCAGTGGTGGTGGGAATCGCGGCAGCGGACGCAGGAGCAGCATTGCGGCGTGCCGGGCATGATTTATCTCGATATTCCGGCACCTGGCGAGCACACGATTCACTTCTCGATGCGCGAGGACGGCTTCCGCTTCGACCAGTTTCTGCTGACGACCACGCCGAACCTGCCGCGGCCGCCGGGCGCGCAGTGATCGCAGATCGCGGTTCGTGATTCACACAGGCCAGGGCATCCCGGATGGTCGCATGGCGCGATCGATTCGCGCCGGATGCGCGTTGACGGCAGCTTTGCGCCCCCGCTACCGGGTGCCGTGGGATGGAGGGAACCTGGCTATAGCAGGTGGTGGAGTCCCTCCGCATCGAGGGCGCAATCGGCCAGTATCTTCCTTAGTAAGCCGAGACCCAAAGTGCGGCTGCGAGCTGGAACGACAGTCGCACGTCCATCCGGATGCCGCAGAAAGCAGTGGCTTCCCCGGGTTCGCTCCACGGTGAAACCAACTCGCTCGGGGGCGCGGACCAACTACTTGCCCGTGGGCCGCGGCAGTGTGGTCATGCGGCGATCGTCACCCGGTGGATCCCGATGAACTCGAGAGCGGCTGGCTTTCGTCCCTGCACTTCAAGGCACAACTCAATCGCCTCACGAATCTCGCCCATCAGTTCATCCAGCGAAGCGGCGTCGGTGTGACAGCCGGGCAATTGGGGTACCGAGGCGACGTAGATACCTTCTTCATCGCGCTCAATCACGACATCGAACTGTAGTGCCGTCCCCTCCATGCTACACCGCAACGAGCGGCGTTGAGCGTCAAAATTCTCCCCCCCTCACCACCAGTTCCACCTGAGCCGGCAGCACCAGAGCCGCAAACGATCTGGCCGGCCTGGCCCCGCCGCCATCTCGAAGTTCCGAAAGACGAGATGGCAATCCCTGAAGAAATGCTCTCTCCCGGGGAACTTCCCGCCTTCTGCCTTCGTCCTCCGATTCGATGGACCCCTCCACCAACGCCAGCCGCGAGCATGGCCTCGACTGGCTGCGCGTCATCGCCTTCACGATTCTCATCGGCTACCACACGGGCATGTTTTTCGTGCCCTGGGATTTCCATATCAAGAACCCCGAGCGCAGCGAATCGCTCACGTGGGTGATGCTGTTCTTCAACCGCTGGCGGCTGCCGCTGCTGTTCCTGATCTCCGGAGCCGGAGTGGCGTTCGCACTGCGACGCCGGAGCTACGCCGAGTTTGCCGGGGAACGGCTGCGCCGCCTGTTGCTGCCGCTGGTGTTCGGGATGCTGGTGGTGGTTCCGCCGCAGATCTACTTCGAGCGGCTGGACCAGGGAATCACGTTCGCGAGCTACCTGGATTTCTGGAAGACTGTTTTCACGTTTCAATCCTATCCGCAAGGCAATCTGAGCTGGCACCACCTCTGGTTCGTGGTTTACATTCTGGTGTATTCGCTGGTGTGCATCCCACTGTTCGCCGCGCTGAAGAGCCGGCGCGGGCAGGCGCTGGTGGAAGCGTTCGCGCGGTTCTGCGAGCGACCCGGCGCGATCTACCTCATCGGCGTGCCGAACCTCGCGATTGCCGCCTGGCTCGGGCCGAAATGGCCGACCACGCACAACCTGATCTCGGACTGGGCCAACCTGACCGGTGCGCTGCTGACGTTCCTCTGGGGCTTCGTTATCTGTGGCAATGGACGGTTTTTTGACCTGATCGTGCGCAAACGCCGCGAACTTCTGCTGTTCGCCCTCGCGATGACCGTCCTGTTCTACGGCTACCGGCTGGCGCCCCTGCGCGAGTCCTGGACGCCGCTCCAGCGCATGTCCGCCAGTATGCTGATCGATTCCTACATGGGCTTCGGCTGGATCCTCGCCCTGCTCGGTTGGAGCCGCGTGAAACTGAATCGCGACAGCCCGCTGCTGCGCTACGCGACCGAGGCGGTTTACCCCTTTTATATCGTGCACCAGACGATTACGATCGCCATTGCGTATCACATGATTTCGTGGACTGCTCCAGTCGCCTTGAAATTCCCGCTGCTCGCGGCTGGCACGTTCCTTGGCAGTTGGGCCGTTTTTGAACTCGCCCGCCGGCATCCGGTGACGCGGGTTCTGCTTGGGATGAAGCCGGCGGGCCAACCGGCTGCCACCAGATCAGCCGGCGCCGCTCACGCGCCGTGACCGGGGGGCCTCACCGCGATGATATCGGCGTGTACTTCCCCGTTCGCCGTTCGCGATCCGGACTTTCATGGTTCATCCGGCGGGCTTGTTGGCAGGCGTGGAAGCGGCTGATCCCGCGGAGGCTTCGAGCCACTCGATGCTGGGGCGACGCTTTCGCATGGCGCAGTCCCTCAGGAACAGGTTGATGAGGTTCTGGTACGGTATACCCAGTTCCGCCGCCAACTCCTTGAAGTAGGCCACCGCCGCCGTGTCGAGGCGGATCGTGACCGGAAGCTTGAGCTGCTGGGCGTAGGGATTCTTGCGGGACTTGGTGAAATCGTATTCTGTTCTCATCGGAAACTCCAATACATCACTTCTTCACGGGCTGTCGCGCGCCTGGCGGAGATCAGCCGGATCACCGGGCCGGCTTCCCGGTAGCAATGACTGACGATGAGGCATCGCGCCTGAAAGCTGTAACCCAGCAGGAGGAACCGGTCTTCGCTCAGAGAGTGATCCGGGTCGTTGATCAAGCGGGCGTTCTCGTCGAGAAAGACGGACTGCGCCTCCTCAAAGGACACGCCATGCTTGACCAGGTTGGATCGCGCTTTGCGCGGATCCCAGGCAAATTCGATATTGCCCATGACAATATGATAGCAATACGAGCCTGGCAAAGAGACAGTGCGGGGAGAACAGAGAATCCGGGGGCGGATCCGGAACGCCGTTCCGCAATCACGTTTGGGGCGTGGCAGGCACGTCGGAGCCGGGCAGAGGCGGCGGCCGTCGCAGCGAAACTCAGGGGCGGCCCGCGCAACCCGGACCGGCCCACTATAATCAAAAGATGAGGGGCTCCTGGGAGCCGTTGCCGAAACACTGATGAGCGTTCCTGTTTCCCAGATGTGGACCGTGGCCAGCTATGTGCTCAAGCAGCGGCTGGCCGGGCGGAAGCGCTACCCGCTCGTGGTGATGCTGGAGCCGCTGTTCCGCTGCAACCTTGCCTGCGCGGGTTGTGGGAAGATCCAGTATCCGCCGCACATCCTCAAGAGCGAACTCAGCCCCGAAGAGTGCTTCCGGGCGGTGGATGAAGCGGGCGCGCCGATGGTCGCGATCCCCGGCGGCGAACCGCTGATGCACTCCCGGATCGAGGAGATCGTCCAGGGCCTCGTCGCGCGCAAAAAGTACATCTATCTGTGCACGAATGCGCTGCTTCTGAAGGAAAAGCTGCACCTTTTCACGCCTTCGAAGTACCTGACGTTCTCCGTCCACATGGACGGCGAACGCGACCACCACGACTTCGCCGTCTGCCGCGAAGGCGGCTATGACCTCGCGCTGGAGGGCGTCAAGGCGGCTCTGGCCCGAGGCTTCCGTGTCACGACGAACACCACTCTGTTCGACGGAGTTGATCCCAATTCCGTCCGCCGCTTTTTTGACCAGATGATGGAACTGGGGGTGGAAGGCATGATGCTTTCGCCCGGCTACAGTTACGACAAAGCGCCGGACCAGCAGTCGTTCCTGCCCCGCGAACGCACCCGGCGGCTGTTCTCGGCGATCCTGTCGAACCGCAAGTCCAACTGGCGATTCAACCAGTCTCCGCTGTTCCTCGAATTCCTGATGGGCCGGCGCCACTACGCCTGCACGCCCTGGGGCATGCCGACGTTCAACCTGTTCGGCTGGCAGAAGCCCTGCTATCTGCTGCAGGACGGCTACGCCGACACCCATGCCGAACTGATGGCAGAGACGGCCTGGGAGAACTACGGCGCCGAATCCGGCAACCCGAAGTGCGCGAACTGCATGGTTCATTCGGGCTATGAAGCCTCGGCTGTCCACGACACGTTCTTTACACTGCGCGGCTTCCTGAACACCGTCCGCGCGACTCTGTTCACGCGCTATCGCAGCGCGGAGTCCGCCGCGCTGCTCGAAGAGAAGATCGTCCCCGCGCACGAGCGCAATCCGCTGGTGCAGATCGAAACGCGGCCCGCGGAAAAGACCACGGCATGAACCCCGACGAACTCCGCGAGGCCATCGAAGCCGCCTTCGACTTCCGCGGCGATGCCAGACTCACGCTCCGCTCGGGCGAGGTTGTGGAAGGCTACCTGTTTGACCGCCGCCTTGGCGCGACGCTGGAGGAGTCGTTCGTCCGCATCATCCCCAAGACGGCCCCGGTGAAGCGCAGTATTGCCTGCTCGGAGATCGCCGCCCTCGAACTCGATGGCCGCGACCCCGCCGCCGGCAAGAGTTGGGAAGCGTGGGTCCGCAAGTATTGGGAGAAGAAAGCCGCGGGCGAAACCAACATCGCGCTGCACCCCGAAGCGCTCGATTAAGCCCGGCGCCCGGCCGCCGCCATCACGATGCCCAACGCCGCCAGCGCCGCCGTCTCGGCGCGCAGGATCATCGGACCGAGCGACACCGACGCCCAGCCTGCTTCGAGCGCCGCCGCGCGTTCGCGCGGGTCCCAGCCGCCTTCCGGCCCCACGAGCACCGAGGCCTCCGTTAGCGGCCCTGGCAGGGCATCCAGGACCGGCGGCGCGCCCCGGTCTTCGTCGAGAATGAGCCGGGCGGGGGCCGGGTCCGCGAGCGCGGCGTCAAATTCGACCGCTTCGTCCACGCGCGGCGGCGCGACGCGCCGCGACTGCTGGCCCGCCTCGGCAGATCGGAAGAGCGTCGTGTAGGGAAAGAGGGTAGATCTCGGTGGTCGCC
>ERZ761609.1977-NODE-1977-length-16396-cov-14.778716_pt1 | contig 16396 bp, 13 predicted proteins | sample MGYA00511163_ERZ761609 | MGnify/ENA primary metagenome ERZ761609 (study PRJEB28899, sample SAMN02445070) | bioreactor sludge metagenome | biome: EBPR sludge | place: Australia: Brisbane, Thorneside Wastewater Treatment Plant | collected 2011-12-16 ... | reverse complement strand
ATCCGGCAGGGGGCGGTCGGTGATGACCCCGGCCAGCCCGGCGGCACCATCCAGCCGAACCGGCGTCAGCCGCGCCAGCTTCTCGCGATCCAGCACGACCCAGGCGGCATCGGCGGCGGCGATCATCGCCTGTCGCTGCTGCACGTTGCTGCGGTTGTAGTCCGTGAGGTCGCCCTCCTTGGTCAAGCCGCCGATGCCGATGAAGGCGATGTCGATGCGAAAGCGCCCCAGCGAGGCGATGACGTCCAGCCCCACAGCCGCCTCGTCCGTCGGGTCGATGTCGCCGCCGAGCATGTGGACCCGGAAACCCGGCGTGCGGCAGCACAGCAGCGCGATCGGCAGCGAGTTGGTACAGATCGTCAGCCCCTGCCGGGCGACGAGCGCCTGCGCCACGGCATAGGTGGTGGAGCCGGAATCGAGCAACACCACGGACCCGTCCGCGACCAGGCCGGCGGCGAGGCGGCCGATCGCGGCCTTGCCATCCGCATTCTCCACCAGCCGGTCGCCAAGCGCGGGTTCCATCTGCTGGCGACGGGCAGCGCCGCCATGCACCACGCTGACCTGCCCGAGACCGGCCAGGGCCTTGAGGTCACGGCGAATGGTTTCGCGCGAGACGTCGAACTGCTCCGCCAGTTCGGCAACGCGCACCGAGCCGTGGGCGGCGATGTCGCGCAGGATCGCCTCATGGCGTGTCACGGCTAGACTGCGGGGGCGGGCGGAAGCGGGAGCCATGCCCCATGTTAGCCGGAAGGCCACGGCGCGCCAGAGCAAATCGCCTCAGCGCCCGCCCATCACCAGGTTCGGCAGCCAGAGGGTGAGCGGTGGCCAGAGCGTGATCGCCATCAGCACCGCCAGCAAGGGAACGAGCCACGGCAGGATCGCGCGGCTCATGGCCTCGAAGCTGATCCCGGCGATCTTTGAGGTGATGAACAGCACCACGCCGACCGGCGGCGTGATGGTTCCGATCATCAGGTTCAGCACGAAGATGAGCCCGAACTGCACCGGGTCGATGCCGAACTGCGCCGCGGCCGGGATCAGGATCGGGATCAGGATCAGCATCGCCGCCAGCGCTTCCATGAAACAGCCGACCACGAGCAGCAGCACGTTGACCGCCAGCAGGAACACCAGCGGATGCCCGGCGATCTCGACGAACATCGGCCCCAGCGTCTGGGGAATGCGCGACAGCGACAGGCACCAGGCGAGCGCGGCTGCGGTCATCACCAGCGCCAGCACAACGCCGGTGGTCTCGACCGTGTCGACGATGATCTTCGGCAGCGTCTTCAGATCGAAGTCGCGGTAGACGAAGAGCCCCAGGATCAGGGCGTAGACCGTGGCGACGGCTGCCGCCTCGGTGGGCGTGAACCAGCCCGTCATCATGCCCCCGAACAGGATCACCGGGGTCATCAGCGCCCAGTGCGCGCGGGCATAGGCGCGGCCGAGATCCCTCAGGCCCGGGAAGGGCGTGCGCGGCATGTTCCGCCGGCGCGCCACTTCCGTCACCATCAGCATGAGGAGGCCAGCCATCAGCAGGCCCGGCAGCACGCCGGCAAGGAACAGCCGGCCGATCGAGACATCCGCCGAGATGCCGTAGATCACCATCGGCAGCGAGGGCGGGATGATCGGCCCGATGGTGGCGGAAGCGGCGGTGATCGCCGCCGCTGTCTCGGGATCGTAGCCCTCGTCCTTCATCGCCTTGATTTCCAGCGTGCCCACGCCGCCGGCATCCGCCACGGCGGAGCCGGACATGCCGGCGAAGATGACGCTGGCAAGAATATTGGCATGGCACAGGCCGCCGCGCAGCCAGCCGACGCAGGCCGTGGCGAAGGTGAAGATGCGCTCGGTGATGCCGGCCGAGTTCATGATGTTGCCCATCAGGATGAACAGCGGCGCGGCAAGCAGCGGGAAGGAATTGGCGGCCTGCGCGATCTTCTGCGGCACGATCCCGCCCGGAATCCCGGAAAACCAGACGAAGGCGAAGGCGGCAAGCCCCATCGAGGCGAACAGCGGCACGCCGACCAGCAGGGCGGCGAACCAGGCACCGAGAATGGGCCACATCACGCTGCTCACAGCGGCTGTGCTCCCGTCTCCGGTTCGGCGAGACGTCCGCGCATCGCATCGCGCATTTCCGTCAGCGCCTCGACCAGCAGCGCCAGCGCCGCCAGCGGCATCGGGATGTAGAGCAGCGCCGCCGAGATCGGCAGGCTCACCCATTCGATGTCGAGATTGCGGCGGATCAGCGCCGGACTGTACCAGAGCAGCGCCAGCGCCAGCACGATGACGCAGGCCTGGATGGCAAGCTCCATCGCCAGCCGCGCGGCACGCGGCAACCTGTCGATGAACACGGTGATGCGGATATGGCTGCGCCGCCGTGCCGCGATCATCCAGCCGACGAAGCCGGTCCAGACGAGCAGGTGCTGCGCCATCTCATCCGTCCACGGCACCGGACGGTTGACGGCGCGCGACACGACGCCGAGCACCACGCAGGCGAGCAGCGCCAGCAGCAGCAGAACCGCGGCGCCCTGCGTCAGGCGTTGCGACAGCCGGGCGAGGCCGCTCATGGCGTCCGCCCGGACCGAAAGTCTGGCTGCCTCACAGCTTCATCAGGCTCTCGAACGTGTCCTTGCCCCAGCGCTCGGCGAACTGTGCCGGCACCTTGTCGAGCACCGGCTTGCGCCAGGCGTCGAGGTTCGGCGTGATCACTGTCATGCCCGCGCCCTTGAGCGTGTCGACAAGCGAGGCCTCCTGACGCAGCAGTTCGGCGTCCTGCCATTGCTGGCCGCTCTTGATCGCCGCTTCCAGGATGCCGCGGTCGGCGGCCGGCAGTCCCTTCCAGAACGCCTCGTTGGCGATCGGCATGCGCGGCGTGATGATATGCTCGGTGAGGATGAGGAACTTCTGCACCTCGAAGAACTTGCCGGACTGGATGGTCGGCAGCGGGTTCTCCTGCCCGTCGACGGCGCCCTGGCTGAGGGCGAGGTAGAGTTCCGGGAAGGCGATCGGCGTCGCCTGGCCGCCCCAGGCCTGCACCATGGCGCGGAACACATCGACCGGCGGCACGCGCAACTTCAGCCCCGCCATGTCCGCCGGCGTCTCGACCTTCTTGTTGCCGGTCGTCATGTGCCGCTTGCCGTAATAGGTGACGGACAGCATGCGCATGGAGCGCTTGGCGGCGAGTTCGTCGTTCATCTTGGCGAAGATCGGCGAGGCCGAGACCTTGGCCAGGTGCGCCGCGTCGCGCCACAGATAGGGCGCCTCGATCACCGACAGCTGCGGCAGGAAAGCCGCGAGCGCGCCGGCGCCGTCGGTGGTGATATGCAGCGCGCCGGCCGAGACCGCCTCCATCTGGTCCTTGCCCGAGCCGAGCTGGCTGTTGGGAAAGACCTGGATCTGGAGGCGTCCGCCGGACTTGTCCTTGACTTCGGCGGCAATGCGCTCGGCCATCTGCACCTGCGGATGCGAGGGGGCGAGCTGTTCGCCCCAGCGGATGGTGGTGGCCTGAGCGCGCGCGACCATCGGCGCGCCGATGCCGACGGCGGCGGTGCCCAGGATAAGAGTGCGGCGGCTGATGCGCGACATGAGGACCTCCCGATGACCTGCCGGATCACTCGTCGTCCGGCCCTTGTTTCACCTGACATGTTAGACGGAATTGTCGCCGCCGCAAGCGGGTCGACAGTCGGGCCGGAGTGCGCGACACTGTGTCCGGTTCCATTGCGGAGGAGCAGATGACACCCGAACAACGCCTTGAGAAGATGGGCATCAAGCTGCCGGTTCCGCCGACGCCGGTGGCCAATTACGTCCCGTTTCGGATGGCGGGAAACCTGTTGTTCCTGTCGGGGCAGGGGCCGCGCAACCCGGACGGCTCGTTCATGACCGGACGGCTCGGTCTCAACACCAGCATCGAGCAGGGCTACGCCGCCGCCAAGCTGACCGGCCTGCAACTGCTGGCGACGGCGCGTGCCGCGCTCGGTGACCTCTCGCGCATCGAGGCGGTGGTGAAGCTGCTCGGCATGGTCAATGCCGAACCGGGCTTCCAGGATCATCCGAAAGTCATCAACGGCTGTTCGGACCTGTTCGTGGAGGTGCTGGGCGATGCCGGACGCCACGCACGTTCTGCCGTTGGCATGGGCTCGCTGCCGCATGGCATCTCGGTGGAGATCGAGGCGATCTTCCTGGTGAAACCGTGAGCCTGGAAGCGCTCAAGCAGACGATTGCGCGCGAGATCGGCACGCCGGCCCTGGTGGTCGATCTCGACGTGGTCGAGCGCAACATCGCCCGGCTTCAGGCGCAATGTGATGCGGCGGGCGTGAAGAACCGGCCGCATATCAAGACGCACAAGTCGGTGCGGCTCGCCCGCCTGCAGATGGCGGCGGGCGCGGCCGGCATCACCTGCCAGAAGCTCGGCGAGGCCGAGATCATGGCGGACGCCGGCATCGACGACATCTTCATCAGCTACAACCTGCTCGGCGAGGAGAAGATCGGCCGGCTCGGCAAGCTCCTGCAGCGCGTCAACGTGTCGGTGGCGGCCGACAACCCGACCGTGGTCGAGGCCCTGTCGAACGCCGGCTGGATCGCCGGGCGCAATCTGCCGGTGCTGGTGGAATGCGACACCGGTCGCAAGCGCGCTGGCGTGGAAACGCCGGGCGAGGCGATCGCCCTGGCGCGGCAGATCGCGCTGACGCAGGGGCTGAGTTTCGCGGGGCTGATGTTCTACGCACCCGAAAACGCGGTCGAGGCCACCAACCGGTTTCACGACGAGGTGAAGGCGGCGCTCGACGCGGAAGGCATCCGCATCAAGCGCGTCTCGACCGGAGGCAGCCCGAACCTCATCAACCTCGGCCGGACGCCTGCGGCGACCGAACACCGCTCCGGCACATCAATCTTCAACGACCGCATGCAGATCGCCGCAGGCGTCGCCCGGCAGGAGGATTGCGCGCTCACCGTCTATGCCACCGTGGTCAGCCGGGCCGGCGCCGAGCGCGGCATCCTGGACGCCGGGTCGAAGGTCTTCACCTCCGATACCGGCTGGAAGCTCGACGGCTACGGGTCAATCCTCGAACATCCCGAGGCGCGGGTGTCGCAATTCGCGGAGGAGCACGGCTTCCTCGACCTGTCGCGCTGCAACGACAGGCCGAAGGTGGGCGACATCGTGCGCGTCATCCCCAACCACGTCTGCGTCACGGTGAATGTCGTCGGCGAACTCGTGCTGGTGCGCGCCGGCGCGATCGACGAGGTGGTGAAGGTGGAAGCGCGGGGCCTCGTGCGCTGAAGCCGCCGCTCAGCGCTTGCGCCAGGCCTGCATCCGGCCGAACACCAGCCGGTCCAGCGCCAGTTGCAACAGCTTGGCGGCGATCGCGGTGAGCACGATGCAGGTCGCCATCGCGGCGGCTGCCGCGGTCGCGCCGGACTCGTCCATGTGGACGATGGCGATCGAGGCAAGCTTGGTGGTCGCGCCGTAGAGGAAGATGACGGCGGAGACCGTCGTCAGCGCATTGACGAACATGTAGACCGCGATGTCGAGGATCGCCGGCAGGCAGATCGGCACGGTGACACGCCGGAACGTCACCCAGAACGGCACTTTCAGCGAGGCCGAGACGGATTCGAATTCCGCGTCGATCTGCTTGAGCGCCGTGATCGCGGTGATGTGCGCCACGGTGTAGAAATGCGCGATGGTGTTGACGGCCAGCACCGTCACCGTTCCGTAGAACACGCCCAGCGGGTTCCAGGGCGCATTGACGAAGAAGACGTAGCCGAGGCCGAGCACCAGGCCGGGCACCGCCATGGGCAACATGGCGAAGAAATGCGCGGCGGCGCGCAGGAACGGCGAAGCCTTGGTCTTCTCGACCAGATAGGCTCCGGCGAAGATCAACGCGGTGCCGAACCCCGCGACGCACAGCGCCATCTGGATCGAGGTCCAGTAGGACCCCCAGCCGGCCGGTTCGAAATTGGCGAACTGGTAGTTCGCCAGCGTGTAGGTGAGGTTGTAGGGCCAGTAGCGGATGAACGAGGCCCAGACCGCCACGCCCAGCATCGCCAGCAGCACGCAGCCGATCAGCAGGCAGTAGACCATCAGCGCATAGTCGCGGACCGGCTGCGGCTTCGGCTCATAGGGAACCGCGCGCGCCGAGAGCAGCGCCACCTGTTTCTGCTGCACCATCCGGTCGACGAAGAAGGCAAGCACGGCAGGCGCCAGCAGGATCAGGCCGACGACGGCCCCCATCTCGAAATTCTGCTGGCCGACGATCTGCTTGTAGGCATCGGTCGCCAGCACGTTGAACTGGCCGCCGATCACCTTGGGGATGCCGAAGTCGGTGATCACCATGGTGAAGACGACGAAGGCCGCGCTGATCAGCCCGTATCGGGCGCCGGGCAGGGTCACCGTGAAGAAGATGCGCGACTTCGACGTGCCGAGCGCATCCGCCACCTCGTAAAGCCGACCGTCGGCCATGCGCAGCGCCGTCACGATGATCATCACGGCATGCGGGAAACAATAGGTGACCTGGGCGAAGACGATGCCGAGCGGACCGTAGATCGTGTTGCCGAACAGCCAGCCCTTCAGGAAACCCTGATTGCCGAAGATGTAGATCAGCGAGATCGCCGAGAGCAGCGACGGCGCGAAGATCGGCAGCAGCGACAGCGCCGTGAACAGGCCCTTCGCCGGCATGCAACTGCGTGTCAGGGCGTAAGCATAGACGAAGGCGAGCGGCACGACGATGGCGGTCGCAAGCGCCGACACCCAGACGCTGTTGACGAGCGAACGCACCAGCGCCGGCGTGGAGAAATAGCGCACGAAATTGTCCACCCCGACGAAGGCGCCGTTCGAATCCTGCGCCGACTTCGACAACAGCGCCCAGAGCGGAATGGCGATGATGACGATCAGCGCCACCACCAGCGCGCCAATCAGCGTCGTGGCGACGGCCTGTTCGCTGATGCCGCGCCGGGCCGCCTCGGGCCGATCCAGCGCCATGCTCATGCCGTGTTCCGCGCCGGAAACACGCGCAGCGCATCGGCGGGCAGGGCAACCGCCAGCGTCTGTCCGGCTTCGACCTTCATGTCGCGCATCAGGTTGGCGGAGAAATCCGCCAGCAGCTCCAGCCGTCCGCCGGCGTTCAGCCGGGCGCGGCAGAACGAGCCGAGGAATTCGAGGTCCTCGACGGTCACGCTCAGGGCGTTGGCTTCCTTGCCGGTGACGCCGCGCACCTGGATCGCTTCCGGCCTGAGCCCGACCTCGACCCGGCTGCCAGCCGCCATGCCGCGATCGTCGGCGCAGCGCAGCGTGATGCCGTTCACGTCCACCGTGCCGCCGCCACGGGCGACGCCGGCAAGAAAGCTCATGCGGCCGACGAAGTCCGCCGCGAAGGCGGTCTCCGGCTTTAGATAGATCTCTTCCGGTGTGCCGACCTGCTCGATCACGCCGTGGTTCATCACCACGATGCGGTCGGCCATCGACAGCGCCTCCTCCTGGTCGTGGGTGACCATGATGGTGGTGACGCCGAGGCGGCGCTGGAGGGTCCGGATCTCGTCGCGCAGCCGGAGCCGCACGCGCGCATCCAGCGCCGAGAGCGGCTCGTCAAGCAGGAGCAGACCGGGCGACGTGGCCAAAGCTCTGGCCAAAGCCACACGTTGCTGCTGGCCGCCGGAGAGCTGCACCGGATATTTCGTTCCCTGTTCCGGCAGGCCGACGAGCTTGAGGAGTTCGGCGACGCGGCCGGCGATTTCCGCTTTCGGGCGCCGCTGGTTCACCAGCCCGTAGCCGATGTTGTCGTTCACCGTCAGGTTGGGAAACAGCGCATAGGACTGGAACACGATGCCGAAGTCGCGCGCTGAAGGCGGCGCATGCGACACATCCCGGCCGTTAATGGAAATCGTCCCCGACGTCTGCTGGTCCAGCCCGGCGATGGCGCGCAGCAGCGTGGTCTTGCCGCAGCCCGAAGGGCCGAGGAAACACACGAATTCGCCGCGCCGCACATCGAGGTCGATGTCCTGCAAGGCGGTGAAGGTGCCGAAGGTCTTGGTGACGTTTCGAATAACGAGGAACGCGTCAGCCGCTCCGGATTCCTGGCCAGTCTTGGGGCGATCGATGGTCATCCGGGACAACATGCGTGACGCGTGGAAAGAAGCCCGGCGCGAGGGCGCCGGGCCATGACATGGCGAAGGGGCCGATTACTTCGGCGCGGCCTTGCTCTCGTAGCGCTTCACCCACTCGGCGAGAATGCGCTCGCGGTTCTCGGCCATCCAGGAGAAGTCATTCTTCGCCATCAGCGCCTCGGCGTTGCCGGGATAGTTCGGCGGCGCGCTCTTCACCTCAGGATGGGCGACCAGGGCGTAATACTTGCCGTAGAGCTCGTTCGCCTTCTTGCTGGCGACCCAGTCCATCAGCTTCTTGGCCTGCGGCAGGACCTTGGTGCCCTTGACGATGGACGAGGCTTCCATGTCCCAGCCCGCGCCTTCCTTCGGCAGGATCAGGTCGATCGGCGCGCCCTTGGTCTTCTCCGAGGCGCCGCGCATGTCGAATCCGATGCCCACCATGCGCTCGCCCTTCGCCGCCTGCACGCAGGGCGCGGAGCCGGAGTGCGTGTAGACCGCGATGTTGTCGTGCAGCTTGTCCATGAAGGCCCAGCCGGCCTGTTCGCCCATGATCTGCAGCCAGGCCGCGATCGTGAGATAGCCGGTGCCGGACGAGGCCGGGTGCGGCATGACGATCTGGCCCTTGAACTCGGGCTTGGTCAGGTCGGTCCAGGAAGCGGGTGCGGCGGCCTTCGCCTTGGCGCCCTCGGCGGTGTTGTAGCAGACGACGGACAGGAAGGCGTCCATGCCGGTCCAGGTGTAGGGCGCCTTGGTGTCCTTGTAGGCGGCCTTCAGGCCTGCCGCGCCGGCCGGCTCGTAGGCCTCGAGCAGGTTCTGCTTCTCGAAGAGCAGCAGGCTGGTGGCGGCGAGGCCGAGCACGACGTCCGCGCGCGGGTTGTCCTTCTCGGCCAGGAAGCGTGCCGTGATCACGCCGGTCGAATCGCGCACCCAGACGATGTCCACGTCCGGAACATCCGCCTCGATCGCGGCCTTGAACGGGCCGAGCTGGTCGTTCTCAAGGGCGGTGTAGACCGTCACCTTGGTCTTCTGCGCCAGCGCGCCGCCGGTCAATCCAAGCACCAGGCCAAGCGCGGCCGATGCGGCAAGACCCGTTTGTTTCAGTGTCGAAAGCATCCTCTTCTCCCTGTTCAGTTCCCGGAAAACTGCGTCCCGGTAACTCCCGTCTGTGACGTTACAACGACCATACTCCCTACGCCAGTTCCGATTTCGGCGGGGACAGCTTGTAGTAGCCGGCATAGGCGCGGCAGGCCTGCCGGTTCATCTCGGCGAAATCCGCCGTCTCTGCTCCGAAGCGCGCCGGATCGAGGCTCGGTATCGGAAAGTCGAAGTCACCGGCCAGGATCATCCGCGCGAGCTGCTGGCCGGCACCGCCGCAGGCGGCGATGCCCGAGGTGAAGCCACAGCCGAGATAGACATTGGCGTATCCTCCCGCCCGGCCGAGGATCGGCTCGCCGTCCGGGGATACCGGGATGGGTCCGTTGACGATGCGCCGGATGCCGAGGTCGCCGACGATGGGAATGCGATGGATCGCCTTTTCCATGACGGGCAGCATGCGCTCGAGGTCATCCGGCAGCAGTTCCATGCCGAACGAGCCCGGCACCTCGCCGGTCGCCGACAGCACCGGTTCCGGTTCCCAGCCGCCGATGGCGAAGCCGCCGACCTCGGGCTTGACGTAGAAGTCCGCGTCCGGGTCGCGCAGGGCCGGCAGTGTCGGCGGCATGTCCGGACGCTTTTCGGTGACGGCATACTGATGCGCGACCGCCGCGACGGGAATGCTGATCCCCAGCATGCGGCCAATGGCCCTCGCCCAGACGCCGCCGGTGATGACAAGCGTGTCGCAATCGATGCGGCCGGAGGCCGTCTCGACCCCGGTGCAGCGGCCGTTGCGGTGCACCAGCCCGATGACGGGCGTGTTCTCGGCGAACCGCACGCCTGCGCGCCGGGCCCTGCCGGCCAGCGCCTGCGTCAGGCTGGAGGGGTCGACATAGCCATCCCCCGGCACGAAGGCCGCGCCGTGAAGGTCGCCGGCGTTGAGGTAAGGGAACGCGTCGCGCGCCTCGGCCGGCGTGAGCAGCCTCAGGTCGATGCCGTAGGACCGGGCGATGGGCTGGGCGTCACGGTATTCCTGCAGGCGCGCCGCCGAGGCCGCGACGCGAAGCGAGCCGACCGGCTTCCAGTCGATCGGCTGCTCGGCCTGCATCGCATCGTAGAGCCTGACCGAGGCGATCATCAGCCGCGCCAGATCCTCGCGCGACCGGTATTGCCCGACCAGCCCTGCCGCGTGCCACGTGGAACCGTGGGTGATGCCGGCCTTGTCGACGACCAGGACATCCTTTGCGCCGTCCTCTGCCAGGTGCATGGCGACCGAACAGCCGACCGCGCCGGCGCCGATGATGACGATGTTCGCGGAACGGGTCATGGTCTACTCCGCCGCTTGCCGGGCCTGCCGGCCACCGGCCACCAGCGCGCCGAGGTACCAGTCGATGAAATGCTGTAGGTTGACTTCCTGGCTGGCGCCGTAGGGGCCGGGCGTATAGGCGGGCGAGGCGACGCCTTTCTGGTTCGCCTCGCAGATCGACCAGTCCTGTTCCGAGGTTTTCTGCCAGAGCGGCAGCAGGCGGCCAAGATCGTAGTCCTTGCCCTCGACCGCGTCCTTGTGGACGTACCAGGTCACCACCACCTCGGTGCGCCCGGCATCAAGCGGCGTCAGCCGCGAGGCGCAGGCATAGTCGTCCGAAGCATGCTGCCAGAAATTCGGAAACACCGTGCTGCGCATGGTTCCGGCGCTGCGCTCGTTGCGCTCGCGGAACGTGCCCATCAGCGTCGAGACCGGCCGGCCGTCGATGGACTGGGTGAGGAACCCCTCCATCAGCGGGGTGCGCGCCGCCCGCCAGTAGTCGCCCGTCATCACCGACGAGGCGATGGCATCGCCAAGGCCCATGGCCTTGAAGCGCGCCTCGGCCAGAGCTGTCTGGCGCTCGACTTCGGCCTGGTTGGCCGGATCGAGTCGCAGCGAATCGTAGGTGCTGGCGATGTACTCGGGATGCGCCGAGGCGCAGTGGTAGCATTCCCGGTTGTTCTCGAACACGAGCTTCCAGTTTGCGTCGACCACATACCGGACCGTGTGCGCCGGTTTGGCGTCCCTCAGTCCTTGATGTTTCATCTTCGGGGCGATGTCGGCCATCGCGCTGTCGAAGGACACCGGATTGTCGCCGAGCGCGATGAAGATCAGGCCTTCGACCTCGTGCAGCCCGACCGGATGCAGCCCCAGCTCTTCCTCGTTTCGGCCGAATTCGCGCTTCGTGCGCGTGCGCAGCGATCCGTCGAGATCGTAGGTCCAGGCATGGTAGGGGCAGACGAACAGTCGCGCGTGTCCCCGCTCCGCGCCGCACAGGCGCGCGCCGCGATGGCGACAGGTGTTGTGGAAGGCGCGGATGACGCCATCCTGACCGCGCGTCACGATCACCGAATATGGACCGACATCGTAGGTGAACCAGTCGCCGGTCCTGGGGATCGTGCAGGCATGGCCGGCATAGAGCCAGTAGCGGCGCCAGATGCGGTCGAGGTCGGCATCCAGCACCTCCGGCGCGGTATAGAACGCCCGTTCGAGCGGTCCGCCACGTTTGTAGCGCGAGACAAGGGAGGCAATCGCGGCCGGATCGTAGCGGAACGGGCTCGACAGATCAGGCATGAACGTTCCTCCGTCTTTTCTGCGCCGCGGGATCGGCTGCTAGCTCCCCGCCGCCCAGGGCATGGACCAGGTGCGCACGTTGGTGAAGCTCTTCATCGCCTCCCAGACGCCTTCCTTGTAGCCGAGGCCCGAATCCTTGATGCCGCCGAACGGTGACATCTCGATGCGATAGCCCGGCACTTCCCAGACGTTGACCGTGCCGACGTCGAGTTCCGCGATGAAGCGGTTGATGTAGTCCAGCCGGTTCGTGCAGACGCCGGACGACAGGCCGTAGGCGGTCGAGTTGGAGATGCGGATCACCTCCGATATGGCATCCGGCACGCGGATGATCGGGATCACCGGGCCGAAGGTCTCTTCCTTCACCAGCTCGCAGGTGTAGGGGATGCGGTCCACCACGGTCGGGTGGAACAGCGCGCCCTCGCGCGGCGCGCCGTAAAGCACCTCGGCGCCCTTCGCGACGGCGTCCTTCACGCGCGCCTCGAACAGCATGGCCGAGCGCTCGTTGATCACCGTGCCGATGTCGTTCTCGGGGTCCATCGGGTTGCCGCACTTCAGCATCTTCGCCTTTGCGACGACCAGCCTGGAGAAGGCGTCCGCGACGCTCTCGACAACGAGGATGCGCTTGACCGCCGTGCAGCGCTGGCCGGAATTCTTGGTCGCGCCCTGCACCGCGAGTTCGGCGGCCTTGTCGAGGTCCGCATCCTCCATGACGATCAGCGGATCGTTGCCGCCGAGTTCGAGCACGAGACGTCGATAGCCGGCTTTCTCGGCAATGTACTTGCCGACGCGCACAGAGCCGGTGAAGGTGACGAGGTCCGCCGCCGGATCGGTGATCATGGAATCGCCCATGGTGGTGGGGTTGCCGGTGACCACCGAAAGCATCTCCGGCGGCAGGCCCGCCTCGTAGAGCACGTCGGCCAGCGCCAGCGCGGTGAGCGGCGTCAGCTCTGTGGGCTTGAGCACCACGCGGTTGTTGGTGGCGATGGCCGGCGCCAGCTTGTGCGACACCATGTTCAGCGGATGGTTGAACGGCGTGATGGCCGAGATCGCGCCGATGAGCGGCGTGCGGGTGGTGAAGATCTTGCGCGCCTTGCCGTTGGGGCTGATGTCGCAGGAGAAGATCTCGCCGTCATCCTTGATCGTCAACTGGCCGGCGAAGGACCAGACATCGTAGGCCCGCGTGGATTCATAGATCGAATCCTTCCAGCACAGGCCCGATTCCGCCGTGATCAGCCGGGCGAAGTCCTCGCGCCGCGCCAGCAGCAGCTCCGCCGTGCGCAACAGGATGCGCTGGCGCTCGTAGCGCGACAGCTTCGGCTTGTAGGCGGCCGCCTTGGCGAAGGCCTCGCGCACATGCTCCGGCCGGCCGGCCGGGACGGTGCCGACCACGGAATTGTCATAGGGGTTGAAGACCTCGATCACATCGTCGGTCGCGACCAGCTTGCCGGCGATGCGCATGCTTTCCTTGCGCGGCGCGATCTTGCTCTGGTGGTTCATGGGCAGGTCCTCGCCTTGACGTTACTGCGCGTAGTTCAGCGCGGCCTGGAACACGTCGAACGTGCGCAGGCGGTGGCCCGCCGGAACGACGAGCCTGCGGTTGGAGATCATCGGCACGCGCTGCTCAGTGAGCCCGCCATGCGAGCGCAGCGGCTCGGTCAGGCCGGTCAGGTCGTGCTTTTCCGGCGCGGTGCCGAGCGTGACGTGGCGCGTGGAGATCACCACGATGTCGCCCAGCCGGTCCGGCGGCAGTTCGAATTCGGCGCAGGCCTCGGCGCGGGTGAGCGCGACCTGCACGCCCGCCGTCGCCCTGAGCTTGCCGATCAGGTCCGCCACATCCGCACCCGCCGGCACGTAGACCGTGGCGAAGGAGCCGAGCGCGCCGTGATGCACCACGTAGGGATCGGTGATCGGCAGGATGACGCGCGCCTTGCCCTTGCCGATCCAGCCGTCGAACAGCGGATCGAGGTAGACCACGCTGGGTGAGGTGTCGGCGTTGTGCTTGTCGTTCATGCCATGGTCGGCGGTGGCGACGACGGTGCAGCCCAGCGCATCGAGCTGCGCCACGTAGCGGTCGATCATCGCGTAGAAGTCGTTGGCGATCTTCGACCCCGGCGCCGCCTTGTGCTGGATGTAGTCGGTGGTCGACAGGTACATCAGGTCGGGCCGGAAGCTCTCGACCAGCTTCACGCCCGCGGCGAAGACGAATTCGGACAGGCCGGCGGAATAGACGTCCGGCACGCCCATGCCGACGAAATCGCAGACGTTGTCGATGCCGTTGTCCTTCTTCGTCGCCTTGTCGGCGCGCTCGGAGGAAAAGGCGATGGCGCGCCCGGTCGAGTAGTCGAGCCCGTTGGAAAGGAGCAGGCGCAGCTTGTCCTTGGCCGTCACCATGGCAACTTTGTAGCCGGCTACATGAACGCCGGCGAGAATGGTCGGGGCGCGCATGAACTTCGGGTCGTTCATCATCACTTCCGTGCCGCTCGCCGGGTCGTAGAAGAAGTTGCCGGCGATGCCGTGCACGGCCGGCGGCCGGCCGGTGATGATCGACAGATTGTTCGGGTTGGTGAAGCTCGGGATCACGCATTCCGCGATGAGGTTCGCCCCGGTCTTCATGAAGCGCGCGAAGGTTGGCGCGACGCCAGCCGCGATCGCCTTCTCGATATAGCCCGGCTCGGAGCCGTCGATGCAGATGACGACGGTCGGGCGCTGCGGCGGGTTGTAGTCGCGACCGTTGACGGTGATGGGGGTTTTCATGCCTGCGTTGTCCATGCTTCTTGCTTGCGCCGCGTCAGGCGGCCTTGGCCTTGGTCAGGGTGACGCCCATCTCGTCCAGCACATCGCGGACCGCGGCAAGCGCGCCCTGCATGTCCTTCGGATAGAGCCGGCCGATGCAGCCGATGCGGAAGCTGTCGGCCACGGTGAGCTTGCCGGGATAGATCACGTAGCCCCGGTCCTTCAGCGCGTCGTAGAAGGTCTGGAACACGAATTTCGGGTTCTTCGGCATGTGGAAGGTGATGATGATCGGTGCCTGCAGCCGGTCGGCGAGCAAGGTCTCGAACCCCATCGCGCGCATGCCGTCGATCAGCACCTTGCCGTTGTCGGCGTAGCGCTTGCCGCGGCCGGGCTGGCCGCCCTCGGCGAAGAACTCGGTCAGCGCCTGATGGAACGAGACGATGACATGGATTGGCGGCGTGAAGCGGTACTGGCCGGTCTTCTCGAAGTTCGCCCATTGGTCGTGGACATCGAGCACCAGCGTGGTGGCATTGCCCTTGAGGCCAGGCAGCACGGACTTGCGGCAGAGCACGAAGCCGAGGCCCGGAACGCCCTCGATGCACTTGTTGGACGAGGCGGCGATGGCGTCGGCATGGGCCTTGTTGGCGTCGATCGGCAGCGCGCCGAAGGCGGACATGGAATCGACAAGAAAGGACTTGCCGTATTTTTTCGCCAGCGCGCCGATCTCATGCACCGGGTTGAGGATGCCGGAGGTGGTCTCGCAATGCACGACGAAGACATGGGTGATCGACTTGCCGCGCTTGAGCGCCGCCTCGATCTTCTTCAGGTCCGGTGGCGTATCCTCCGGCGTCTCCAGCACCAGCGTCTTGCGTCTGGCGATGTCGAGGATCCGCTTGGCGCGGTGGCCGTAGGCGCCGTTGATGATGACCAGCACCTTGCCCTTCGGCGGCACGAAGCTTGTCAGCATGGCCTCGACGGCGAAGGTGCCCGAACCCTGGATCGGCACGGTGACATGCGTTCCGACGCCGTTCGCCACTTCCGGCAGCCGGTCCAGAACCTCGCGGTTGATCTTCAGGAATGTCGCGTCGCGCGAGCCCCAGTCGTGAACCATCACCTCCTTCACCGATTTGGCGGTGGTCAGCGGTCCGGGCGTCAGCAGCAGCGGATCGCCGGTCTCGGACGCGGCACGATTGAAGCGCGGTGCAGGCATGGGCGGTCTCCTCACTGGAAGCGACGAGACACTATGCCGGCAGCCTCATATATGTCCAATACGGGCTTTGGATAGAAACTATTGATATGATCAATACATGAACCTCACGCTGCTCCGCGCCTTCCATGCCGTCGCGCAGGCCGGCTCCTTCACCAAGGCGGCGGCCGCCACAGGCCTCAGCCAGCCCACCCTGTCGAGCCAGGTGAAGCTGCTGGAGGCCACGCACGACGCCGGCCTGTTCGACCGCAAGGGCAGGGGCGTGACGCTGACGCCGCTCGGCCAGCGGCTCTTTGACATCACCGCGCGCCTGTTCGGCGCGGCCGATGAGGCAGAAGCGCTGCTGGAGGGCGCGCGCACGCTGCGGCGCGGGCATCTCAGGATCGCCGCCGACAGCGCCACGCATGTCATGCCGATCCTCGCGGCGCTGCGCCGCAAGCACGCCGGCCTCACCTTCTCGCTGAAGATCGACAACTCAACGCAGGTCCTCCAGTTGCTCGCGGACTACGCGGCGGACATCGCCGTCACCGCGCGCGGCACCTCCGATCCGCGCATCCATTCCGTGCTGCTGCGGCGCGACCGGCTGATCCTGTTCGCCCCGGCGGGGCACGATTGGGCCGGTCGGCGGCAGATCCCCTGCGTCGGCCAGGGCGGCGGGCGCAAGAGCGGCGGCGATGCGT
>ERZ761609.1971-NODE-1971-length-16426-cov-34.570949_pt1 | contig 16426 bp, 13 predicted proteins | sample MGYA00511163_ERZ761609 | MGnify/ENA primary metagenome ERZ761609 (study PRJEB28899, sample SAMN02445070) | bioreactor sludge metagenome | biome: EBPR sludge | place: Australia: Brisbane, Thorneside Wastewater Treatment Plant | collected 2011-12-16 ... | reverse complement strand
CACAGCGTGGTGGTGATCGAGCACGACCTGGACGTGATGGCCGAGGCCGACTGGATCATTGACCTGGGGCCTGAGGGTGGTGCAGAGGGCGGGCGCATTGTGGCGGCCGCGCCGCCCGAAGAAGTGGTGCGGCTGGGCACGCATACCGGCCAGGCGCTGGGCCCGGTGCTGGCGCGTGGCTGACGGGAACGTGGAGCGCTGTTACTGATCACGGTTGCGGTCAGTGCGCTGACTTGGCTGTTCTCTGAGTTGACATACGCGATCACCCTGCTGTAGCGTTGCAATTGCAACTTGTCCCTTAGTTTTCCTGAGGTAGGTATGAAGCAAGCTGTTTCAGGCATGGATATTGGGCAGTCTTCGGTTGGAGTTGTTTCCAGAAGGAAGCTGGTTTTGAGTGGTACGGCTGCAGCCGTGCTAAGTGCGTGTGGGGGCGGCTCAGATCCATCCGTACCAGGGGGAGCGCCCTCCGCACCTACTCCTTCGCCCGCTCCTACACCAACCCCTTCCCCTGCACCGGCACCAACGCCATTGCCAGCCGGGACAGGATATGCAGGGTCACTGAACGCCGGGGAGGCATTGCTGTTTTCAATCAATGTCCAGCACTTCACCCGACCAGATCTGAGTGCCGCAACGGTCACGAGGATTGTGGATGTTCACGAGAGGCTTGGTGTACCGGTGGACATTTACATGACGGACGTAATGTTGGACGCTTATCAGAAGCAGTCCCCCAGTTTGTTAGCGAGGTTGAATGCCTCCGCCATGGTCAGGCTCAATTACCACTGTCGTCCCCCTAAGCCTTATTACTCTGATTATGACTGGGCGGGTTTCGCCAGTTTGTCTGCGACTGCACGTACTGCTCGCGTGCTGGATTACGAGCGATTCGTAACAGACGGCGTGACAGGCCTGCCAAGTGGCACACCCGGTGGGTATGCGGTTATGAAGTCTCAAGTCAACGCGAGCCCGGGAGTAGCAGCGTTTCAATCGGATTCGGGTGTCTTGGATTCGGTTGCGGCGGCTTTCGTGCAACTTGGGGCCACTTGGACAGTTTCGCACTCTGCACCAGTGAACCTGGGCGAGAACGCACGCGGTTTGCGATTCCGCCCTGAGCATTTTGATTTGAAACTTTTCGAGCAATCAGGTGCAAATGTAGCCAGCCTGATGGAGGCCGCACTCACTTCAGCTCGGGGCATTGCGGGAGGCAGGATGCCTTACGTCGTGGGCGTGAAGATGCACGACAACGATTTTTTTGCCGAACGTTCAGCGTGGCTCACTGTCTACGTGGATCAAAGCAAGCGCCCTCCTTGGGATACTTCACGTCAGGCTGCATTGAAGTCCTCGGAGGCACAAGCCGAGCAATGGCGGCTGTATGAGGAGGCGGTGGCCTGGGCTGCATCGAACAAGCAAAAAGTCTTGACCTTGAATTCAGGCTTTTTTGAACGGTTCAGCGCCAGGGGCGAGCCCATGACCCTGATATCAGGAACGATGCACATTGAGTCCACGTCGGCGAATTGGCCCAACCCGGACAATTTGCTTGCTTTTTTTCGCCGGGCAACTCAGGCGGGAGTCGTTGCCAATCAGTCAGGAGGGATGCGCTGGTCGATTGGTGCCGACATCGGCTGGCTCACGGGCGAACCTCGTGTGAGTGAATTGGTCAGGAGTTTGTCCGCTATGGGGGTGCAATGGGATGTTCATGCACACAATCACGCTGACAGGATCCGTTGTGCGGAGCGTTTGGTTGCACTGGGTGTTGCGCCGACAGGTGTTGTTTCGGGCTTACTGGTTTCTGAGATTGATTTGTTGCGCAATGCTTTGGCCTCAAATACCGGGTACCGGTACACGCCGACGGGCTTGTGGGGTATGGTCACTTCGTCCGGGCACACGTTGGGCGCTGACGACCGTTCGGCAGGCGTGTGGCGGCCAAAATCTGCCAAGGATTGGATGGCTGACGACCCCACGGGTAATTTGATTGCAATTGGTGGCGGTTCCCGGTCACTGGCAGGTGCCGAGTCGATCGTGCAGCAGGTGAATGGCGGACAGTGGCTCAGGCAGATCTACAGTGTGAGCATCAATGTGTCGCCATCCAGTCTGACAGTCGTCAGCACCACGGATGGTATCGACCAAATTGAGAGTTGGGCTCGACGGGTCGGAGCGTTGAGCAACACCAAGTGGGCAACACTGGCAGAAACAGTTTCCTTGTGGCAAGCGGCAGGTGGGTGGGCCAGCAGGGTGGCTGGATGAGAGGACACGACTGTTGGTGCTTCTGTTCTTGAGTTGCAGGATGGTGGTTCTACGCATGGCTGAGGCCACCCGAATGGACGCATGAACGAATCGTCCTGGGCGCACCTGTTGCTACAGGCGCTGGCCACCTGGCTGGCGCAGTGGATGGGTTGGGGCGAGCCACCGGCTGACGCCCCGCCGAAGCATTTGCAGGGCTGGGTGACCGAGGTGGCCGATGGCGACACGCTCACCGTGCAGGCGGGTTTGCAGTCTCACCGCATCCGCCTGGGTGGCGTGGATGCGCCCGAAAGCGAGCAGGCCCATGGCAGCCGAAGCCGCGCGGCGCTGGCCCTGATGTGCCTGGGTCGACCGGTGGAGGTGGACGTGGAGGACCGTGACCGCTACCAGCGCCTGGTGGGCCAGGTGCACTGCCAGGGTGAGTGGGCCAACGCCGAGCTGGTGCGGCAAGGCCATGCCTGGGTGTACCGCCAGCACAACCGCCACCCCGAGTTCGAGGCGTTTGAAGCGCAGGCCAGGGCGCAGCGGCGCGGGCTGTGGGCGCAGGAGCAACCCACGCCGCCGTGGGTGTGGCGGCATGAAAACAAGCGTTGAAATGCGACCTGGCGCTTGTCAGAGTTGAATGGTTTGCTATGAAATAAATAATATAGCAAACAAATGATGCTGATAAAGCGCCAGGAGCCAAAAAAGTACCGCTTTTGGCGGCCATGCTTGCCAGAGGGTGGCTGCTTGTTGCAGCATCGGGGGCAAGGCCTTGTGCGAGGCCACACAGGAGTCTGTCAGCGTGACAGTTCATCAGCCCCACAACGGCGCAGTTGCCGCGCCAGATCATGCCAAGCGGTCGCAGCTGGGTTTGTACCGCGCACGTGCGGCGAGCTACGACCGTGAGTTGCTGCCGTTCGAGCCGCTCAGGCTCGCGGCCATCGACCGGCTTGCCTTGCAGCCCGGGCAGACTGTGCTCGATGTCGGCTGCGGCACAGGGTTGAGCCTGCCACTTTTGCTCCGGCAACTCGGCGCGGCCGGGCGCGTGGTGGGCATCGAGCAGTGCGCCGAAATGTTGGGCCACGCCCAGGCGAGGCTGACACCCGACGAGCACCGTTGCATGACTTGGGTGCATGACAGTGCCGAGTCGGCCGCCTGGCAGGGGCGGGCAGATGCTGCGCTGTTTCACCTGACGCACGACATCGTGCGCAATCCGGCGGCGCTGGACAATGTGTTTGCGTTGCTTCAGCCCGGCGCGCGCGTGGTGGCCACCGGGTTGCAATGGGCACCTCCCTGGGCGTGGGGCGTCAACTGCTTTGTGTGGGGCGCAGCGCTGTACTCGGTCAGTTCACTCGAGGGGCTGGCGGAACCGTGGCTTGACCTGGCATCGCGCCTGGACGACTTTGTGGTGACACCGGTCTGGATGGGCAGCTTTTACCTGGCAGCTGGCGTGGTCAAGTCGGTGCCAGGTGCCGAGCCTCCTCGCCAGGCGACCCAGTGAGCCCACAGTGCCCGCCCGTAGAGGATGAGGGCCAGTGCCGAAAAAATCAGCGGCAGGGCAATCCAGACCCAACCCGTGAGCACTTCGCCACCCCACACGGTGCCGACCAACAGCGCCACCGCCGGGTTGACGAAGCTGTAACTGCCCGCCAGCGCGGGTGCCGTGTGCTGCAGCAGCCAGAGGTAGGCATTGAGCGCCGCCAGTGTGCCCATGACCAACAGATAGCCCCATGCCAGCCAAGCCAGGGTGCCTGCCTGGGCCATGGGGGCGGGTGATTCCCAGGCCGATGCGGCAACGGTGCACAGCAGGCCGCCCGACAGCCATTGCACCCCAGCTGCCATGCACGCGCTGGGTTGCGGCAGCTTGCGGCTGACGTAAGAGCCCACACTCCAGGCCAGGGGCGCGCCAAAAGCCATGGCTGCGCCGAGCAGCGTGGTGGAAAAGTCACCTTCCATTGCCAGCACCGCAGCGCCCGCGAAACCCAGCACCAGGCCCACCCAGCTGCTGGCGGGGACGTGTTCGCCGCCCAACCGTGTCCACAGGGCCAGCCACATGGGCATGGTGGTGACGACCGTGGCCATCAGCCCTGACCCAATGCCCGCGCGTTGGGCCAGTACCACCAGGTTCATGGCCAGAAACACCATGAGGGTGCCCGCCAGCACCGCGTGCAGACATTCACGGCCGGTTGGCCAGCGTTCGCCGCGCCACAGTGCCCATGCGATCATCATGAGCCCTGCTGCCACGAAGCGGCTGGCGTTCAGCCACAGGGGCGGCATCTCGCGCAGCGCCACCCCGATGGCGAAATACGTGGTGCCCCAGACGATGTAGACCAGCAACAACGCTGCCATCACCTGGATGCGAGGGTCTATGGGCACCGAGCGCTTGAAAACAGTGGACATGGGTGGGCTGAATCTGGAAAATTTACGGCATTTTCTTATTTGCGTTTGATTTTATACGAAGAGCGTCGACATGCAAGCAAATATTCAGATTGACGAGATGGATTCGAGAATTCTTTCGGCCATGAGTGCTGACAGCCGACGTTCGTACGCCGACGTGGGGTCCGCGGTGGGCCTGTCAACGGCCGCCGTCCATGAGCGGGTGCGCAAGCTGGTCGAGCGGGGAGTGATCCGCCGTTTTTCCCTCAGTGTCGACCCGGATGCCCTGGGCCTGTCGTTCACGGCTTTTGTGGCCATCCGCAACGACGGCGGCATCCACTGCCGCGATGTGGCCCCGCGCCTGAGGGCCATGCCCGAGGTTCAGGAGCTGCACAGCGTGGCGGGTGAATACGACTTTCTGGCCAAAATCCGCACCACGCACGCACGTGCGCTGGAGGATGTGCTGTACGCCATCAAGGCCATTCCCGGCGTGGCGCGCACCACCAGCACGGTGGTCCTCAACACCGAGTTCGAGGACCGGCCACTGGCGCTTCGCTGAGGGTTCTGCAGGCAGATTAGAGGGCCGATCCCGCTCAATGGGTGACGGATGGCATCGGCACGGGCATGTGCATGGGCTGTTTGATGCCCGGCGTTTCAGACGAGCAACCGATACGCATCGATCTTCAGCGCCCTGACGGCTGACACCAGTGCGCCAATGGCTTTGGGCCGTGCAAACGTGGCGCGCCAGACCAGTGCCACACGACGTGAAGGGGCGGGTTCGGCAAACGGTATGGTGTGGATGGGCTCGTTCGAATAGGGTTTGCCCAGTGCACCTTCAGGCAACACCGACACGCCCAGGCCAGAAGCCACCATGCAGCGGATGGTGCCGATGGAGAAGCCCATGCGGAGTTCGCTGTCGGGCACGCTGATCTGTGGGCACGCCCCCAGCACCTGGTCGCGAAAGCAGTTGCCAGCCTTGAGCAACAGCACCTTGTCGCCAGCCAGCTCTTCAGGCGTCACGGCTTCCCGCCCTGTCCATGGGTGACCGTTGGGCACCACCACCTGAAATTTTTCTTCGTACAGTGGGCGGCACACGATGCCCGGCATGTCGAACGGCAGGGCGATGATGGCCGCATCAACCTGGCCGTCCCCCAACAGCACGGTCAGGTTGGCAGTGGTGTTTTCTTCGATGAACAGGGGCATGGCAGGCGCCAATCGCGTGAGTTCTGGTACCAGTTGCGGTAGCAGGTAGGGTCCTACCGTGTGGATGACGCCCAGACGGAATTCACCCTCCAGCTGGTCGGTGCCACGACGGGCAATCGTCTTGACTTGTTCGACCTCTGCCAGCGCTTTGCGTGCCTGCGCCACCACCTGTTCGCCAACCGGTGTCGGTGTGACCCGGTTTTTGGTCCGCTCGAACAGCGGCACGCCGAATTCCTGCTCCAGGTTGGCAATGGCCACGCTGAGCGATGGCTGGCTGACCTGGCAGGCACGCGCAGCCTGGCTGAAAGAGCCTTCCTGGGCCAGCGCGACGATGTAGCGCAACTCGGTCAACTTCATGGCTTGAAAACTCCTGAAAAGCACAACGGAAAACACATCAAGCATGCATGAAAAGCCCATAGGCCGAGGCTATATGCAGAGTAGGCGCACCCTATAAGACAGTTTGATCTGCATCAAATTCACGGGTCTTCAATAACCCTAAAGTTTGTGCGTCAATTCTGACCCACGGAGAAATATCATGATCAAACTGTCCCCCCTGGCATGGGCCGCCACCCTCGCATTGGGCGCTGCTGCGCTGACCGTGCAGGCCCAGAGCAACGAGCCCATTCAACCCATCAAACCTGCTGCTCAGGTCAACTTGGGTATGGTCGAACTGGGTAAAAAACTGTACTTCGACCCACGCCTGTCGAAGTCGGGCTTCATCTCGTGCAACTCTTGCCACAACTTGTCGATGGGCGGCACGGACAACATTCCCACTTCCATCGGCGACAAGTGGCAGCAGGGTCCCATCAACGCGCCCACCGTGCTCAACTCCAGCCTGAACGTGGCGCAGTTCTGGGACGGTCGTGCGGCTGACTTGCAGGCGCAGGCCGGTGGCCCGATTGCCAACCCTGGCGAAATGGCCTTCACCCACACACTGGCCCTGGGCGTTCTGGAGTCCATTCCGGCATACGTCCGTGAGTTCAAGATGATCTTCGGAAAAGACAAGATCGACATCAACCAGGTGACCGCCGCAATTGCCGAGTTCGAGAAGACATTGGTCACCCCCAATTCACGGTTTGACCAGTGGTTGCTGGGCAAGAAAGACGCATTGACGGCCGACGAGCAGGCCGGTTACAAGCTGTTCAAGGACAGCGGTTGCGTGGCCTGCCACAACGGCGAGGCTGTTGGCGGCAACTCTTTCCAGAAAATGGGTATCGTCCAGGCCTATAAAGCCACCAGCCCAGCTGAAGGCCGCAGTGCGGTGACCGGCAAAGAGATCGACCGGTTCAGCTTCAAGGTGCCGACGTTGCGCAACGTCGAAATGACCTATCCCTATTTCCATGATGGCGCGGTCAATACCCTGACCGAAGCTGTGGATGTGATGGGCCGCCTGCAACTGGGCAAGACCTTCACCAAAGATGAAAATGCCAAGGTCGTGGCGTTCCTGAAGACCCTGACGGGTGACCAGCCCAGCTTCATGCTGCCCATCCTGCCACCTTCTAGCGACAAAACGCCCCGTCCGAATCCGTTCGGCAAGTGAAGCGTTGAAGCCCCTTTTTTCAGCCGCCCGATGGGCGGCTTTTTTTATTCACAACTCCGTTTACATGTCACCCGGATGTTGAACGCAATACCAATTTGGGGGAGGCCTTCAGGTCAGTCGTAAAACCACGCGGTGGCTTCTTCGGTGGCCCATTGCAGTGCCAGGTTTGTGTCGTCGAACAGCATGCTGCACAGTTGCCGGGTCATGCCGGGTTCTCGGCTCCAGCCTTTCAGCGCAATGCCGATGCGCCTGCGCTCGCCGTTGCCGCGTGCCGTCAGGTCGCCATACTCGTTGACCACCCTGCACAGCAAGGCCAGTAAGACACTGATGACCACGCGGACCGGCCTGCCTTCAGCCTGCGCCTGATTTTGGAGGGCGCGTACAAACCGCAGCAGGTAGTCGAGCTTGCAGACATGCGAAAACGTGTTTGCAAACTGCCTCACGTTGGAGCCCTGGATGGCCATCAGCTCGCGCTCGATCACGATGTCCAGCCCCGGGTCCTGGTAGGCCTCGAGCCCGGGTTCGGCCAACAGGCGCTGGATGCGCGCCACGGCGCGGCCCACACCGGTGTCAGCGTCGATCAGCGCTTCCCGAAAGGCCAGACCCGGCGTTGGCGTGGTGCCTTTGCCACCGGCCGGCATCGCCGCGGCGGCGCGGCGCAGGTCGGTCATCATGTGTTGCACCTTGCTTTCGCGGACCTGAATGGTGCCGGCAATGTCGGCCAGGTTGATGCGCAGAAACAGGTGCAGGATGCCCAACCGCTCGGCCTCGGACATTTCTCGCATCGGTATCAGGTCCACCAGTGCCGCCAGCGACCCTTCGCCGGTGCTCACCACGCCGAACACGTCGTGGAAGCGGATGATGTGCAAAAACAGCCAGTGGTCCAGCTCGGTCCGGAACATGCTGCGCAGGGCTGCGTGGTCAGGGCTGTGCAGCAGGTGGTAGTAACCGATGGTGGGGTGACGCTCGCGCTGGATGATCTTGCCGATGTCGTGGTACAGCGCCGCCACGGCCAGGTAGCCTTTGGCGGCCTGCGCAGACCACCCCCTGTGCTGCATCTCGGCTGATTCGAAAATGGCCAGGTAGTCTATTTCGAGCTCGGCCATCTGGTACAGCAGGGCCTGGTTCTGCGTCTGCACCACCGCGCTCAGCCCGCCTGCATTGATGCGCAACGTCCGGCCCACCACTGCGCGTACATGGCTGGGTGTGTCGCGGTTGTCGGCCGGATCGCGAGCGGGGTCAACCAGCCCCGCCAGATCCTGTCCGAACGGCAGCGCAGCCAGCAGCTCTGCGTCAGGCCAAGGCTCGCGTGCCAAGGCTGCAACCAGGCGCGCAAATGGCGAGCCGGGCTGAAAGTGTGGGCCGGTGGATGCTGCGGCCAGCGTGCTGGCAGGGTCTGCGGAGGTCATGGCGCAAGCTTACGCGAAGGTGGATGCCAAAAGTTCAAAAATGGTCTGTGTGATGGCCGTGGCGTGGTGTGGCGGTGCTGGAGCAGGCGACGCCTGGCAGCCCGGCCGGTGGGGTATGCCCCGAATGACAGCGTGCCCCGGTGCACCTATGCTGGGGTTTCTTCAGACGCCAAAGTACAAGCCGCCATGCTCCCAGTTCAATCCTCCCCTTCCGATGGCAACCTGCATGCCGAGCCGCACCGCAGCAAACTGGTCACGCCAGACGAAGCGGTGCAGCTCATCCACGACGGTGACACCGTGGCCACCGGCGGGTTTGTGGGCATCGGCTTTGCCGAGGCCATTGCCGTGGCCTTGGCGCGCCGGTTCGAGCAGTCGGCCGCGCCCCGCGACCTGACGCTGGTGTACGCCGCTGGCCAGGGCGACGGGCAGACGCGAGGCCTGAACCACCTGGGTCAGCCGGGCATGCTCAAACGGGTCGTTGGCGGGCATTGGGGCTTGGTGCCCAGAATCCAGGAGCTGGCCGTGGCAGGTGACATCGAGGCCTACAACCTGCCGCAGGGGGTCATCACCCACCTGTTTCGCGACATTGCGGCGGGCAAGCCGGGTACGCTGACCCGCGTGGGGCTGGACACCTTTGTGGACCCTCGGCATGGTGGCGGCAAGATCAACGCGCGCACCACCGAAGACCTGGTGCGGCTCATGCCCATCGATGGGCAGGACTACCTGTTCTACAAGGCCTTTCCGATCCAGGTGGGCATCATCCGCGCCACCACCGCCGACCCCGACGGCAACCTGACCATGGAGCGCGAAGCCCTGACGCTCGAGGCACTGGCCATTGCCATGGCTGCACGCAACAGCGGCGGCATCGTCATTGCGCAGGTGGAGCGGGTGGCCGAGCGCGGATCGCTCAACCCGCGTCAGGTGAAGGTGCCCGGTGTGCTGGTCGATGCCGTGGTGGTGGCCCGCGACCCCGATCACCACCGGCAGACATTCGCCGAGGCTTACAACCCGGCCTTTGCCGCCGAGATCCGCGTGCCCCTGAGCAGCGTGCCGCCCATGAACCTGTCGGAGCGCAAGGTCATGGCCCGCCGTGCCGCGCTGGAGTTGAGGCCGCATCAGGTGGTCAACCTGGGCATCGGCATGCCGGAAGGCGTTGCCGCCGTGGCGGCCGAGGAGCGCATCATCGACCTGCTGACCCTCAGCACCGAGCCGGGTGTGATCGGTGGCATACCGGCTGGTGGGTTGAACTTCGGTGCGGCGGTCAACCCGCAGGCCATCATCGACCAGCCTTACCAGTTTGACTTTTATGACGGCGGCGGACTGGACATTGCGGTGCTGGGGCTGGCGCAGGCCGATGCCGAAGGCAACCTGAACGTCAGCAAGTTCGGCCCACGCCTGGCGGGGGCGGGCGGCTTCATCAACATCAGCCAGAACGCCAAGACGGTGGTGTTCGTCGGCACCTTCCGCGCGGGCAAGCAGCAGGTGGGGGCGGGTGAAGGGCGCTTGCACATCCGACAGGAGGGGCATCGCCCAAGTTTGTCCGGCAGGTGGAACACCGCACCTTCAGCGGTCGCGAAGCGCTGCGCCGGGGCCAACGTGTGCTGTACGTGACCGAGCGGGCCGTGTTCCGGTTGGTGTCAGAAGGGCTGGAACTGATCGAAATGGCACCCGGTGTGGACTTGCAGCGCGACATCCTGGCGCAAATGGACTTTGCGCCCGCCATCAGCCCAGACCTGCACACCATGGATGCCCGCCTGTTCACCGACGAGCCCATGGGCCTGCGCGAGCAATTGCTGGGCACGCCACTGTCGCAGCGGTTGGAGTTGGACCTTGCGCGCGCCCTGCTGTACATCGATTTCTCGGGCTTGCGGGTGCAGAACGCGCAGACCATTGCCCAGATCGAGGTAGCCGTGCGCCAGTGTCTGGCACCCGTGCAAGGCCGGGTGGCCGTGGTCGTCAATTACGACCATTTCAGCATCGAGGCTGAGTTGATCGACGCTTACACCGCCATGGTGCAGCGGCTGAGCGCGGACTGTTATGGCAAAGTCACGCGGTACGGGACGGGCGGGTTCCTCAAGGCCAAGCTGGAGGCCACGCCCCGCCGCTGAACCTTGCCCACATGCAAACGCACCAGATCATCTACCTGCAGCCCGAAGCCCCGCGCAAGCCGCCAGAGGGTGCGCCTTGCAACGGGTGCGGGCTGTGTTGTCTGGCCGAGCCGTGCCCCCTGGGCGTGGTGCTGTCGGGCAAACGGCTGGGTGCATGTTCGGCCTTGCGTTGGGACGCCCTTAAAAAGCAGTACCGCTGCGGTGCACTCACTGACCCGACAAGCGTTTTGCCAAAGCCTTTGCGGTGGTTGTCAGGTGTGCTGCGGCGGCTCGCGCGGCGGTGGATTGCAGCAGGCATCGGCTGCGATGCAGCCCTGGAGGCTCACCTGCCGCCGCCGCAGTGAGGCTTACCCAGCCGTCAGGCCGGCGCGTCCCCTTCAACCCGCTGGCCGGTTGACGTTGACGCCGACAAGCGGCGTCAGAACGTTTCCCAGTCGTCGTCGGCGTGTGCCGTGGCGGGGACTTTGGCTGCGGGACGCACAGCGGGCATGTTCTGGCCAGCGGAGGAGGCACTGCGTTGCGCAGGGGCGGAGGCAGCTGCCGGTGCCGCCGTCGCGGGTGGTCGCGTCTGTGTGCTCGGGCGTGTCGGGTTCGACGGGGCTGCGTGTGCTGCGGGTGGCGTGCCTGCCACTTTGCCCCCTTCCACCATGTCGCGCAGGGTGCGGATGCTTTGCGTGACGCTGTGTCCGGCTTCCACGAATGGCGTGCCGCTTTCCATCATCTGCTCGGCGCGTTGCGGGTTGCCCTGGTTGATGGCATCGGCCACTTTGCCGGCCTCGGCATGGAAGGCCTTGTGGTGCTTGACCAGGTCTTTGAACACCGGCACCGTGCCCCAGCGTTTGCCGCCCGGGCCGTAGACCCACTTGCCCAGTGCGCAGCAATCGTCCCGGCGGATGGTGTCGGCTTCCAGCTTTTTGTTCTTCAGCGCAGCATTGCGCAGCGTGACACGCCACTGCTGGTGTGCGGCAATGACCTTGTCGAAATCGACTTCATCGGGCTTGAGTTGATGTTCTTCTTTGAACCGTTTGCGGGCCTCGACGGCATCGTCCTCGGCCAGTGTTTTGTCGCCGGGGAACAGGCGGAACACGCGGATGGAGTTGTGAACCACGTCCACCTGGTCGTCCAGCGAGCGCGAGGCAGCAGCCAACTCCTCCACCATGGCGGCGTTCTGTTGCGTGATGTCGTCCATGTGCGCCAGCGTCTGGGCAATTTGCGAAGTGCCTTGCAACTGCTCGGACGCCGCCAGGCGGATGCCGTCCAGCATGGTGGCCACACGGTTGACGGCTTCCATGGACTCGTCCACGCGGGCCAGTGCTTCGGCCGCGCGCTTGCTGCCGTCGTTGACGCGCTGGGTCGACTCTTCGATCAGCTGACGGATTTCCTTGGCGGCGTTCGTCGTGCGTTGGGCCAGGGCGCGAACCTCGGCCGCCACCACGGCAAAACCCCGGCCCGCCTCGCCGGCCCGGGCCGCTTCGACGGCGGCATTGAGCGCCAGGATGTTGGTCTGGAAGGCCACCCCCTCGATCACCTTGATGATGTCGGCAATGCGGCGGGACGAGTCTGAAATGCCGTTCATCGTGCTGGTCACAGCCTGAACGGAGTCGTGGCTGCGCCGTGCCATGGACAGCATCTCGGTGGCCAGGGCAGCGCCTTCTGCGGTCACGTCGGATGTCTGCTTGACCGTGCCGTTGATTTCCTCCATGGACGCTGCGGTCTGCTCCAGCTTGCTGCCTTGCGCCTCGACCCGTTGCGACATGTCCTCGTTGCCCAGGGCAATCTCCTTGGTGCCGCCGCGCAGGTTGCCCACTTCGTGCCGGATGTCGCGCACCACAGTGCGCACGTTCAGGCTCATCTGGGCCAGTGCACGTTCGAGCTGGCCCATCACACCGCTGTGTTTGACCGCCATCATTTCGGACAGGTCGCCAGCGGCAATGCGGTTGGCCTTGGCCAGGATGTAGTACAGCGGTTTGCCCAGCAGCCACCAGATCCACGTGAACGAGCCCAGGATCGTCACGGCACCGCCGAGCGCACACACCCACCACGGGAGCCCCAGGGCCATGAGGATGAGCGGAATGGCTGCCGGCCAAAATGCCAGCCAGGCCACCTGCTGATGAACCGAGGGCGTGAACGTGCGCACCAGCCACGGGACGAGGCCGGGCAACTGCACCTTGCTGCGGTGCACGCGGTGGCGCAGCTTGCCTGCGGCTGCCTCGGCCCGCATGGTGGCGTAGAGTGCTTCGCAGGCATCGATTTCTTCCTGGCTGGGGCCCACCCTAACCGACAGGTAGCCGACGATGCGGTCTCCGTCGCGCACAGGCGTGGCGTTGGCGCGCACCCAGTAAAAGCCGCCGTCTTTGCGGCGGTTTTTGACCACGCCGGACCAGGGAATGCCCGCCTCGATCGTTTCCCACATGTCGCGAAAAGCTTCGGCAGGCATGTCGGGGTGGCGAACGATGTTGTGGGGTTGCCCCAGCAATTCTTCTTCCGTGTAGCCGCTCATGCCGATGAAGGCTTTGTTGGCGTAGGTGATCCGGCCTTTCAGGTCGGTCACGGAAATCAGGGTCTGGCCTTCAGGGACTTTGGTTTCCTGCTGGGTGACGGGTTGGTTGTTGCGCATGGCTGGATGGGGTGCATCGTTTTTGGCAAGGCTGACATTCTGGAACAGAAGCAACGGCTTGTCATGCCTGACAGTGGCCAGGCCGTGGGTATTTGTGCCGGGCACAACGGCTTTGTGGCCGGGTGTTGATGCAGATCAAATGGTGGGCCCGTGGCTGGCTGCGGCTGTGTTGCAGCGCTTCGCTTTGGCGTTTCGGCCACTTGGCTGGTGCCAACTGCTACAGGTGACGTTCAGGGCTGCGTCAGGCGGCCGTCTACCAGCACCACCTGCCGGTCACAGCGCGCGGCCAGGCGGGGGTCGTGCGTGACGATGAGGCAGGCGCTGCCGTGGTCATGGTTGAACTCGCGCAGCAGCGCAAACACCTCGTCGGCGGTCACGGTGTCGAGGTTGCCGGTGGGCTCGTCAGCCAGAATCAGCCGGGGCCGCAGCGACAGCGCGCGTGCAATGGCCACGCGCTGCTGCATGCCGCCTGACAGCTCGGCCGGTTGTTTGTGCTCGGCCCCTTTCAGGCCCACGCGGTCCAGCAACTCCAGCCCGAAGGTCTCGGCCTCGGGCGTGGCCTGGCCGTGCTCGATGATGGAGGGCAGCATCACGTTTTCCAGCGCGGTGAAGGCGGGCAGCAGGTGGTGGAACTGGAACACGAACCCGATGGTGCGGCCCCGCAAGCGCGTCAGGGCGGTGTCTTCCAGTTGGTCTGCGCGCTGGCCGGCAATAGTCAGCGCGCCGGTGGTGGGGCGCTCCAGCAGGCCGATGATGTTGAGCAGCGTGCTTTTGCCCGAACCCGAGGGCCCGGTCAGCGAGACGAATTCGGCCTCGGCCAGCGCCATGTCGATGCCATGCAGCACCTCGGTTTCCACTGGCGTACCGAGGTTGTACCGCTTGCGGATGTCTTGCAGCTGAAGAATGTGATTCAAATACGCCTCCCGCGCCTATTTATGTTCACCACCGTGCTATGCAAAGTTTCAACTGCGTATCGCCTGCACGGGGTCCATGCGGGCTGCCCGTCGGGCGGGCAAGGCGGCGGCGGCCAGGCCTACGGCGCAGGCCACCAGGCTGGCCATGAGCACCAGTTGGGGGTCCAGTTCGGCGGCAAACAGCGGTGCGCCGTCGGGGCTTTTGTAAATGTGCGAGAACACCGTGAGCAGGGTGAACGCCAGCCCACTGCCCAGCGCAGAGCCCACGAGTCCTACCAGGCCGCCTTGCAGCAGGAACACCGCCATGATGCGGCCCCGGCCTGCGCCCATGGCCCGCAGGATGCCGATTTCGCGCTGCTTCTGCACCACGCTGACCACCAGCACGCTGGAAATGCCCAGCGCCACGATGATGACCACGAAGCTGCGGATGAGGTTGTTGGACACGGTCTGGTTGCTCAAGGCCGTCAGCAGCCCGGCGTTGGTCTGCATCCAGCTTTCCACGGTCAGCCCGGTGCGGGCCTGCAGGCCGTTGGCCACGGTTTCTGCGTTGAACAGGTCGGTCACGGTCACGTCGATTTGTGACACCCCACCCGGCATGTCGAGCAGCGTTTGCGCGAGCTTGAGCGGCACGAACACCCAGCGGCGGTTCAGGTCGCGGTTGCCGGTGTCGAACAGGCCGTTGATGTGCAGGGTCTCGGCGCGCCCTGTGGCGGTGGTGACGCGCAGCTTGTCGCCCACGCCGATGCCCAGATCCTTTGCCAGTTCGATGCCGATGAGCGTTTCGGTGCCCTGCACAGCAAAGCGGCCCCGGGTCATGTAGCCGTCCATTTTGACGATGCGGCTGTAGGCCGCAGGAACCACGCCCATCAGCACCACGCTTTTGTTGCTGCTGCCGCGCTGGGCAAACACCGGGCCTGTGGCCAGGGGGGACACCGCCAGCACACCCTGCGTGGCAGCCGCGAGGGCGGCTACCTGCTCCCACTGGTCCACCGGTCGCAGACGCTGCGAGCGGGGTTGGACGATGCGCGTGGTTGAATTTTGAGGGTCGAAATGGTCGCCATCGCTTTTTACATAAGCATCGGGTGCTGTGTTTTTAGTGGCATCTGGGTCGGCGGGTGGCACACGTGTCACCTCTTCCGTGGGCCGGATGACGATGTGCGCCTGAGAGCCCATCACCCGGTCGATGATGGAGCCTTGCAGCTGGTTGATGAGTTGGGTCAGGAAGATGATGACCGCCACCCCGCCGGTCACCCCCGCCAGGATCAGCACACTCTGCATGCGCCCTTCGCGCAGGAAGCGCAGCGACACCAGCAATTCGAACGGCAGCCAGCGCGTCAGCCTGCCCACGGGTGCCCGGCGTGCGGTGCTCACTTGCCCATTCCCATGTTGCTCATGGGCACCGGCGCAGATTTGACGGGTTTGACCCGAGTGCCTTCAGCGACTTTTTCGGTGGCGGGGATCACCAGGTCGCCCTCGGACAGGCCCGATTTGACCTCAAGGCTGCCCGTGCCGCGCAGGCCCAGCGTGATCAGGGTACGGACGGCTTTGCCATCTTGCAGTTTCAAAGCCCAGGGGGCAGGTGTGTCCAGTCCGCGCACGGCGGCAGCGTCCAACACCAGCGCCTGGGCTTGCCGCCCGACGGTCATTTCGACCGAAACTGTCATGTCGGGTCGAAGGAAGGCTGGTGGTTCAGGCACGGCCAGGCGCACGTCCACCGTGCCCCGCGCGGCATCCACGCCTGGGCTCACCCAGGTCAGGTTGGCAGGGAAGGGTTGCGCCGGGTACGCGTCGGCCACCGCGCGTGCAGTCAGGCCGCTGCGCAACAGCGCAAGGTGCTTTTCGTCGACGCCGGTGTCGATGCGCAGGCTGCCCGTGCCCGCCAACGCCAGCAGGGTTTTGCCCGGTTGGGCGAGGTTGCCGGGCTCGGTGTGGCGGGCCAGCACCACGCCCTCGATGGGGCTGGTCAGGCTCAAGCGCGCCAGACGTGCCTGGGCGGCTGACAGGGCCGCTTGGGCCTGGGTGATGCGCGTGGCGGCCAGCAC
>ERZ761609.1968-NODE-1968-length-16428-cov-34.316008_pt1 | contig 16428 bp, 30 predicted proteins | sample MGYA00511163_ERZ761609 | MGnify/ENA primary metagenome ERZ761609 (study PRJEB28899, sample SAMN02445070) | bioreactor sludge metagenome | biome: EBPR sludge | place: Australia: Brisbane, Thorneside Wastewater Treatment Plant | collected 2011-12-16 ... | reverse complement strand
CGAGATTGGTCAGTGACTGGAGTTCAGACGTGTGCTCTTCCGATCTGGCCGCCGACGCCGCCCAGGGTGCCGCCGACGCAGCCGCCGCTGGCGCCGACAAGGCGCAGGAAATGGCCGACCAGGCCAAAGACGCCGCCAAGCAGTAATTCCGCTTCAGGCAGGGCAATCGGCCGGGTAAACCTGGCCGTTTTTGTTTGCCTGGCCAGCGCTGGCCAGGCTCCGAAACCCAGCCCCTGCAACCAGCAGTTCGTCCGCCTTTACCCGATGAATCCGCGCACCCTGCTGCTGGACTCGTTTCACGCTGCCGTCGCCGCAGCCGATCCCGCACGCATCCTGCCGCCGCATCTGCCGGCGCCGCCAAGCGGCCGTACCCTGGTGGTCGGTGGCGGCAAGGCAGCCGCCAGCATGGCCGCTGCCGTCGAGGCTCACTGGCCGGCCGATGCGCGACTGTCCGGCCTGGTGGTCACCCGCTATCGACATAGCCTGCCTACCCGCTGCATCGAAGTGGTCGAGGCCAGCCACCCGCTGCCCGACGGGCGCGGCGAGGCCGCCGCCTTGCGGATGCTGGAGATGGCGGCAGGCTTGGGGGAGGACGATCTGCTGCTGGCACTGGTTTCGGGCGGCGGCTCCAGCCTGCTCGCCGCGCCGGTCGCAGGCGTCAGCCTGAAGGAGTTGCGACAGGTCACCAAAGCCCTGCTGCACGCGGGCGCCCCCATCCACGATATCAACACTGTGCGCAAGCACCTCACCCGCCTGTCGGGCGGACAGCTGGCGCGCGCATCAGGCAAGGCGCGGGGACGCACGCTGATCATTTCCGATGTTGTCGGCGATGACCCCAGCACCATCGCATCCGGTCCCTGCACGCCCGATCGCACCACCTGTTTCGACGCGCTCGACCGGTTGGCGCATTTCCGGATCGCGCTTCCCCGCGGGGTTCAACGCCATCTCGAAACCTGCTCGGCCGATGCGCGCGGCGATACGCCCAAACCAGGCGACCCGTGCTTTTCGCGCATGGAAAACCGCGTCATCGGCCGCGCGCACGACAGCCTGATGGCTGCGGTCGGGGTCTTTGAGCGACATGGCATCCCAGCGCTGCTGATTTCCGACAGTATCAGCGGCGACGCCCAGGCCGTTGCCCGGCAGCATGCCGCACTGGCCCACGCCCGCCTCACCGGGGGACCGCTCGCCTTGATCTCGGGCGGCGAAACCACCGTTACGCTGCGTCCGCAGCATGGGCGAGGGGGGCGTAACAGCGAATATTTGCTGGCTTTGGCGCTGGCCTTGCGCGACATCCCAGCCTGGGCCATTGCCTGCGACACGGACGGCATCGACGGCAGCGAAGACAATGCCGGTGCGCTGCTCGCCCCCGACACGCTTGCACGTGCCCGGGCGCTCGGCATTCAGGCTGAAATCCTGCTGGCGGCGCATGACAGCCATGGATTTTTTTCCGCGCTGGGCGACCTGGTTCTTACCGGCCCCACCCGCACCAACGTCAACGACTACCGGGCGCTGCTGCTCGATGTCGATTAAACGCCCTCAATTCAGCCGCTGCACCCGCACCGGGTCGCCGACCGTCAAGCCGAACACCGTCGCGGCACTGCCGCGATTGACTGCAAGCTCCAACAGTCCCACGCTGTTGAGGAACCAGAAACCCTCCCCCTTGCCGACCAAACCAAAACTGTCGCTGTGCCTGAACGATTCGCCTGCGGCACTGACGCGCGCATTCTTCGGTACACCGCGGATACCGGTCCAGGCGTTGCCGTAATGGTCGATGTATATCACGCGGGCCAGATCGCCGGCATCGAACTCGACATCGAGCTGGTCTGTCTGGGTCAACTTGGCGGCAGGAAATTCGCCGCGTGCAATGACGGCCGCAATCGGCGCAAACAGGTCGCGGCCGTGAAACGTGGGCGACAGGATTTCAGGCTGCCAGTGGATACGCCATAGCCGGGTGTCGCTGTGCCGTGCGGCCACGATAGACAGCAGTCCGTTGTCCGGCCCAACGAACCAGCGGCCGCCTGCCATGGCGACCACGGCACCGCGCAGCGTGCCGACGCCGGGATCCACTACGGCCAGGAATACGCTGCCTGGCGGAAAACCCGGCGCAAACGCAGCGAGCAGATGGGCGCCCGCATGGGGATTGAAGTCTGGCGCCTCGTGCAGCAGGTCCACCACCTGCTGGCCGGGCGCATGCTCAGCAAGATGAGCCTTGACCTGGCCAACATAGGGGTCGCGCACGCCGAAATCGGTGAAGAGAACAATCACGGCTACTCCTGAGGCAGGCGGGAAAGCCGACTATGCACGAGCATGCCGGGAGCCGGCAAGTGCAATGCAGATGCCCAGTTCCAGTCAGGGCCAAAGAAAAAGCCGGGCGTGCCCGGCTTTTCCAACTTGTTCAACAATACGGCTTATTCGGCATCGGCCGGTGCGGTGTCGCTGTCCGGGCGATCAACCAGTTCGACCAGTGCCATCGGCGCATTGTCGCCATTGCGGAAACCGTACTTCAGGATGCGCAGGTACCCGCCGGGACGGGTCTTGTAACGCGGGCCCAGTTCGCCGAACAGCTTGACGACCATGTCGCGGTCGCGCAGACGGTCGAACGCCAGGCGGTGATTCGCCAGGCTGGGTTCCTTGCCCAGGGTGATCAGCGGCTCGACGAAGCGGCGCAGTTCCTTGGCCTTCGGCAGCGTGGTCTTGATGACTTCGTGCTTCAGCAGCGACACACTCATGTTGCGGAACATGGCCAGACGATGGCTGGTAGTGCGATTGAGTTTGCGGTTGGATTGACGATGGCGCATGGCATTTCCTTTCAGTCAGTATTCTTGGGCTAGACCACCAGCCACGGCGATCCGCACTTTATTGTCGGTTTTCGATCAGTGAATCAGGGGCGTTCGAGGCCGGCAGGCGGCCAGTTTTCCAGCTTCATCCCCAGCGACAGGCTCTTGGAGGCCAGCACGTCCTTGATCTCGTTCAACGACTTGCGGCCCAGATTCGGAGTACGCAGCAATTCGGTTTCGGAACGCTGGATCAGGTCGCCAATGAAGTAGATGTTCTCGGCTTTCAGGCAGTTGGCCGAACGCACGGTCAACTCCAGATCGTCGACCGGGCGCAGCAGCAGGGGATCCACCTGCGGCGAGCGCGGCGACTCGGATTCGGCTGGCGTACCTTCCAGATCGGCGAATACGGACAACTGGCTCACCAGAATGCGGGCAGCGGTACGGACAGCCTCTTCCGGCTCGACCACGCCATTGGTTTCGATATCGATAACCAGGCGGTCGAGGTCGGTGCGCTGTTCCACTCGCGCGCTTTCCACCGAGTAAGCCACACGGCGAACCGGGCTGAACGAGGCATCCACCAGAATGGAGCCCACCGAGCGGGATTCTTCGGAAACCTTGCGTGATGTGGCCGGCTGGTAACCGCGACCGCTTTCGATCTTGATTTCCATATCGAGTTTGCCGCCCTTGGTCAGGTGAGCAATCACGTGATCCGGGTTCAGCACTTCGATATCGTGACCGACCTCGATATCGCCCGCAGTAACGATGCCTTCGTCCGACCTGGACACTCTCAAGATCGCCTCGGACTTGCCATGCATCTTGAAAGCGATACCCTTGAGGTTCAGGAGGATGTCGACGACGTCCTCCTGAACGCCCTCGATTGTCGAATACTCGTGAACGACACCGCTGATGGTGACTTCAGTCGGCGCATAACCGACCATTGAGGACAACAAGATACGACGCAGCGCATTACCGAGCGTGTGGCCATAGCCGCGCTCGAAGGGCTCCATGATGACCTTGGCGTGCAGCGGGGAGGCGCGATCCACCTCCACAATACGCGGCTTGAGAAATTCCGTAGCGCTTTGCATAGAGTGCGATTCCTTGAGAAGCAGCCCTGAAAACCGGGTCTGTCAGGACCCGGCCAGCTTATTTGGAGTACAGTTCGACGACCAGCGACTCGTTGATGGTCGACGGCAGTTCCGAGCGCTGCGGCGCGGCTTTGTAGGTGCCCTTGAGCGCCTTGGCGTCGACTTCGACCCATTCGGGATAACCACGCGCGGCGGTCGCTTCTGCCGCCCCCTTGATACGCAGCTGGGCTTTCGCCTTTTCAGACACCTCGACCACATCGCCGGCACGCACCTGATACGACGGAATATTGACCCGGCGACCGTTAACCGTGATGCCGTTATGGCGCACCACCTGACGCGCCTCGGTGCGCGACGCGCCAAAGCCCATGCGATAGCACACCGAATCCAGGCGCGATTCCAGCATCGATAGCAGGTTTTCACCCGTCACGCCCTTGCGGCTGTCCGCCTTTTTGTAGGTCAGGCGGAACTGTCCTTCGAGCACACCGTAAATACGGCGGATTTTCTGCTTTTCACGCAGTTGCACACCATACCCGGACAGACGGGCACCGCTCTTCTGGCCATGCTGACCAGGCGCATAAGCACGGCGTTCGATGGCGCACTTGTCGGTGAAGCACTTCTCACCTTTCAGGAACAGCTTTTCGCCTTCGCGGCGGCACTGACGGCATTTGGGATCAAGATTACGAGCCATGATTTACCCTAGGATTAAATTCGACGCTTTTTGGAGGGACGGCAACCGTTGTGCGGAATCGGGGTGACATCCGAGATCGCAACGATCTTGAAGCCCAGCGCATTCAGCGCACGCACGGTGGATTCCCGGCCCGGGCCGGGGCCTTTGATCCGGACTTCCAGGTTTTTGACGCCATATTCCTGCGCCATCTTGCCGGCGTTTTCAGCCGCGACCTGCGCTGCAAACGGCGTCGACTTACGCGAACCCTTGAAGCCCGCACCGCCGGCGGTCGCCCACGACAGGGCGTTGCCTTGACGATCGGTGATCGTCACGATGGTGTTGTTGAACGAAGCATGAATGTGCGCAATACCCTCTGCGACATTCTTCTTGACCTTCTTGCGCACGCGCGTTGCAGTTTTCGTTGCCATGGTTAACCTTTATCTCTTGATGGCCTTGCGTGGGCCCTTGCGGGTACGCGCGTTGGTGCGTGTGCGCTGACCACGCACAGGCAAGCCTTTGCGATGACGGAAGCCGCGATAGCAGCCGAGATCCATCAAACGCTTGATGTTCATGGTGGTTTCACGGCGTAGGTCGCCCTCGACCGTAAATTGGGCCACGCCCTCGCGCAAGCGCTCCATCTCGGCCTCGGACAGATCCTTGATTTTCGAAGTCTGGGCAACGCCTGCCGCTTCGCAAATCTTGCCGGACGTAGTTCTGCCGATGCCATAAATGGCGGTCAACGCAATAATCGCGTGTTGATGATTAGGGATATTAACCCCAGCAATACGAGCCATTCGCAAAGCTCCGAACGCAAAACAAAAAATTATAACACGTCAACCCGTTCTTGGGTTGACTCTAATCCGCACTTGGTAACACGGGGGCTGCTTAGCCCTGGCGCTGCTTGTGACGCGGATCGTCACAGATCACGCGCACAACGCCTTTACGGCGCACAACCTTGCACTTGCGGCACATTTTCTTGACTGAAGCCTGTACTCTCATGGTTCTCTCCATTCACTCATCGGCAGCATGCTGCCGATCAAAATCATTTGGCCCGGAAAACAATCCGGCCTTTGGTCAGATCGTAAGGCGTAAGCTCTACCGTCACCTTGTCTCCCGGCAGGATGCGGATGTAATGCATGCGCATCTTGCCGGAGATATGGCCCAGCAGGACATGGCCATTTTCAAGCTTGACTCTAAAGGTGGCATTAGGCAGGTTTTCAACGACTTCACCCTGCATCTGGATGACATCTTCCTTGGACATCAACGCCCCACTAGGCCATTCTTGAAATTGGCTTTCTTGAGCAAGCCTTCATACTGGTGCGACATGACATAAGCCTGAACCTGCGCCATGAAATCCATGGTCACCACCACAATGATCAGCAGCGACGTCCCCCCAAAATAGAAAGGAACATTCCACTTCAAAATCAGAAACTCGGGCAGCAAACACACCAAGGTGATGTAGATTGCCCCCACCAGCGTCAGCCGGGTCAATATCTTGTCGATGTAGCGTGCGGTTTGGTCGCCCGGGCGAATACCCGGAACGAACGCACCACTCTTCTTCAGGTTGTCGGCGGTTTCCTTGGGGTTAAATACCAAGGCCGTGTAGAAAAAGCAAAAGAAGATGATCGCCAACGCATACAGCAGAACGTACACCGGCTGGCCGGGTGACAGGGTCGACCCAATGTCTTTCAGCCAGCCCATGTTGTCGCTACTGCCAAACCAGCCCGCCAGGGTCGCCGGGAACAAAATGATGCTGGAGGCAAAAATCGGCGGAATCACCCCGGCCATATTCAACTTCAGCGGCAGATGCGAACTTTGGCCACCCACCACCATTTTGCCGACCTGGCGCTTGGCATAGTTGACCAGGATCTTGCGCTGGCCACGTTCGACAAACACCACCAGCGCCGTCACCAGCAACACGCCGACGAACAGCATCAATACCAACGGGATCGAGAACGCACCGGTGCGCGTCAACTCCAGTGTACCGCCGATCGCAGAGGGCAGGCCCGCGGCAATACCCGCGAAAATAATGATGGAAATACCATTACCCAGGCCACGCTCGGTAATCTGCTCACCCAGCCACATCAAAAAAATCGTGCCGGCAGTCAGCGTAACCACGGTAATCAGGCGAAACGCCATTCCCGGATCAAGCACCAAACCCGCCTGTGATTCCAGGGCAATGGCAATACCCAGCGCCTGAAAAACGGCTAGAAACAAGGTCCCGTAACGGGTGTACTGGGTAATCTTGCGGCGCCCTGCCTCGCCCTCTTTTTTCAGCGCTTCAAGCTGCGGAGACACGGTGGTCATCAACTGCACGATGATCGACGCCGAAATGTACGGCATGATCCCCAGCGCAAACACGCTGAAACGCGATAGCGCACCACCGGAGAACATGTTGAACATGCCCAGGATGCCGCCCTGCTGCGACTTGAAGAGCTGTTCGAGCACCAGTGGATCGATACCCGGCACCGGAATGAAGGTGCCAATACGGTACACAATCAAAGCGCCAAGCAGGAATAGCAAACGGCGCTTGAGGTCGCCGAATTTATTCAAACCGGTTTTGGGCGTGGCCAAAGCGTATACCCTCTCTGACTCAGTCGGCGATGCTGCCGCCCGCAGCCTCGATCGCAGCACGCGCTCCCTTGGTCACGGCAATACCGCGTAACTTGACCGCCTTGCCAATTTCGCCCGCCAAATAAACCTTGGCAGTTTTAGCCGCGGCACTGACGACACCGGCCTGCTTCAGCACCAGTAAATCGATCTCGTCCACCCCCACCGCCGCCAGTTCGAACAGACGGACATGCGCTGTATCGGCCTTGGTCAGCGAAACGAAGCCGCGCTTGGGCAGGCGACGATGCATCGGCATCTGACCGCCCTCAAAGCCCACTTTATGAAAGCCTCCTGCACGGGATTTCTGGCCCTTGTGGCCACGCCCCGCGGTTTTACCCAAGCCGGAGCCAATGCCACGACCCAAGCGACGCTTATTTTTCTTGGCGCCGTCAGCCGGTTTAATATCGTTCAGTTCCATTTAAGCCTCGCACTTCACCAGATAGGCGACTCGGGAAATCATTCCGCGGTTTTCCGGTGTATCAAGCACCTCGACCGTGTGATGCATCCGACGCAGGCCTAAGCCACGCACACAGGCGCGATGCGGCGCCTTGGTGCCGATCATGCTTTTGACCAGCGTCACCCTGATTTTTTTCAGCTCACTCATGACTTACCCCGTGATGTCTTCGACAGACTTGCCGCGCTTGGCCGCAATCTCGGACGGTGTGGACATTTTCAACAGACCATCGATCGTCGCACGCACGACGTTGTAGGGATTGGTTGAACCCAGGCACTTGGCAAGCACGTTCTGCACGCCCATCACTTCGAAAACGGCACGCATCGCCCCGCCCGCAATAATGCCGGTACCTTCCGATGCCGGCTGGATCAGCACACGCGAAGCGCCGTGCTGTCCCACCACCGTATGATGGAAGGTGCCATTCTTCAGGCTGATCTTGACCAGCTTGCGACGGGCCTCTTCCATTGCCTTCTGCACGGCCACCGGCACTTCGCGGGACTTGCCCTTGCCCATGCCGATGCCGCCATCGCCGTCGCCGACCACGGTCAGCGCGGCAAATCCCATGATCCGGCCACCCTTCACCACTTTGGTGACGCGGTTGACCGAAATCATCTTCTCGCGCAAGCCGTCGCCGCGCTCTTCGTTACTAGTAGGTGCTGTACGGGCCATCTTGAGTCTGCCTCGTTAAAATACCAAACCGCCTTCGCGGGCCGCTTCAGCGAGGGCTTTCACTCGCCCATGAAACCTGAATCCAGCTCGATCGAAAGCCACTTTTTCAATACCCAGGCCCTTGGCTTTCTCGGCCAGGCGCTTGCCAACGGCAGCTGCTGCCGCCACGTTGCCGCCGTTACCTAAAACGGCACGCAACTCCTTGTCGTTAGAGGACGCACTGGTCATGACCGTGCCGCCATCCGCCGAAATGATCTGGGCGTAAATGTGGCTGTTGGTGCGGTGAATTGCCAGGCGGGTCGCCTTGACGGCCGCGATTTTGGCGCGGGTTTTGCGCGCTCTGCGAATCCGTGATTGCTTGGTGTTCATTGTCTGTCCTTAAGCCTTACTTCTTCTTGGTCTCTTTCTTGATCACCACTTCGTCGCTATAGCGAACGCCCTTGCCCTTATAAGGCTCCGGCGGACGATATGCGCGCACGTCGGCGGCCACCTGTCCAACGACCTGGCGATCGATACCCTTGATCACAATCTCGGTCTGCGTCGGGGTCTCGACCTTGATGCCGGTAGGCATCTTGTGCACAACAGGATGCGAGAATCCAAGCGTCAGATTGAGCGCGTCGCCCTGAGCCTGGGCACGATATCCGACCCCGACCAGCAAAAGCTTCTTTTCGAACCCCTTGGAAACGCCCTGCACCATATTGTTGACCAGTGCACGCATCGTTCCCGCCATGGCATTCGCCTGGATGCTTTCGCTGGTAGGCGCAAAAGTCAGCACCCCGTCATTAAGCGCGACCGACACGTCAGTCGACATCGCCTGACTCATCGCCCCCAGAGGCCCCTTGACCGAGACCGCCCCACCCAGCGTGACTTCGACGCCTTTAGGCAACGCAATAGGATTATTGGCTACACGTGACATATCCGCTCCCTCTTACGCAACCACGCACAGGACTTCACCACCCACGCCCCTGGCGCGCGCATGGCGGTCTGCCATCACGCCACTCGAGGTGGAGACGATCGCGACACCCAGGCCATTCATGACGCGCGGCAACTCCTCGGCACCCTTGTAGACGCGCAAGCCAGGCTTGCTCACACGCTCAATGCGCTCGATCACCGGGCGGCCCGCGTAATATTTCAGCTGCAACTCAAGCTCGGGTTTTCCAGCTTCGCCACGAATGGCGAAATCCTCGATATAACCTTCGTCCTTCAGCACCTTGGCTATCGCCACTTTGACTTTCGATGAAGGCATCATGACAATCGCCTTCTCAACTGCCTGCGCATTTCGAATGCGGGTCAGCATGTCCGCAATGGGATCACTCATACTCATATCGTCTACCCCTTACCAGCTTGCCTTGACGATGCCGGGGATTTCGCCCCGCATCGCATATTCACGCAGCTTGCCGCGCGCCAGGCCAAACTTGCTGAACACACCACGCGGACGCCCCGTCAACTGACAGCGGTTGCGTTGGCGCACCGGGCTGGCATTGCGCGGCAGGGCCTGCAAAGCCTGATAGGCCGCCATGCGATCTTCATCGCTGGTCTGCGAGCTGGCGATCAGCGCTTTGATCTCGGCACGCTTGGCAGCATATTTTTTCACCATGCGCGCACGCTTTTCTTCACGATTAATCAAGGATAACTTGGCCATGCCTACCTCAATTCTTGAACGGGAAACTGAAGGCGGCAAGCAGAGCCCGCGCTTCATCATCAGTCTTGGCTGTGGTGGTGATCGTGATATTCATCCCGCGCAACGCATCAATCTTGTCATACTCGATCTCGGGAAAAATAATCTGTTCTTTGACACCCATGTTGTAGTTTCCACGACCGTCAAAGGATTTGCCCGAAACACCACGAAAATCGCGGATACGCGGCATAGCCACCGTCACCAGGCGATCCAGGAATTCGAACATCTGCGCACGACGCAATGTCACCATGCAGCCGACCGGATAATCCTCACGGATCTTGAAGCCCGCAATGGATTTTTTGGACTTGGTGACAACCGGCTTCTGGCCTGCGATCTTCTGCATGTCCGATACCGCATGGTCCATCACCTTCTTGTCAGCCACCGCCTCGCCGACCCCCATGTTCAGGGTGACCTTCTGGATACGCGGCACTTCCATGACGGACTTATAGCCAAACTGCTCAACCAGCTTGGGCACCACCGTCTCACGATAAAATTCTTGAAAACGCGCCATGATCACCCCTGAGCGTCAACCATTTCGCCATTGGACTTGTACACACGCACCTTGCGGCCGTCCTCCAGCACCTTGTAACCCACACGATCAGCCTTCTGCGTGCCCACGTTGAACAACGCGACATTGGAAGCCTGGATCGGCATTTCTTTTTCGATGATCCCGCCCTGGATATTGCGCATGGGATTGGGCTTCTGGTGCTTCTTGACGCGATTCACGCCCTCGACCAGCACATAGCCATCATCAAGCACCCTGAGCACAACACCGCGCTTACCCTTGTCTTTCCCGGCCAGAACGATCACCTGATCACTTTTACGAATACGTGCCATGATTCCCTCTCACAGAACCTCGGGCGCCAGCGAGACGATCTTCATGAACTTCTCGGTGCGCAGCTCACGGGTGACCGGCCCGAAAATACGGGTGCCGATCGGCTCTAATTTATTATTCAGCAGCACCGCCGCATTACCATCGAAGCGCACCAGCGAACCATCGGGCCGACGCACGCCCTTGGCGGTGCGAACCACCACAGCATTGTAGATGTCGCCTTTTTTCACACGGCCGCGCGGCGCAGCATCCTTGATGGTGACCTTGATGACATCACCCACGCCAGCATAGCGGCGATGACTGCCGCCCAACACCTTGATGCACATAACCGAGCGCGCACCGGTATTGTCTGCCACGTCCAATACGGACTGCATCTGAATCATTTAAATTGCCTCCAACTTAATCCACCAAAATGGCGGCCAGTCTTGGAACCCGTTCGGGAGAAAATCCCGCTATACGCGGAACTGCTTGTGTCAGCGAACCGGACAAAACCAACCGGCTCACCAACCGGAAAACCCGGCACTATACCGGGCAACTGCATTTTGCGCAAGCGTTATACGCGCGCCCGATCGATCAGCTTGCTTACCGTCCACGCCTTGGTGCGCGACAGCTTTCGCGACTCCTCGATCTGCACCGTATCACCCTCGTGAAACTCGTTGTTTTCATCGTGAGCGTGATACTTCTTGGACAGCCGGATAATCTTGCCGATAACCGGATGCTTGACGCGACGCTCGACCAGCACCGTCACCGTCTTGTTCATCTTGTCGCTCACCACACGCCCTGTCAGCGTGCGAACCATTTTCTTGACTTCAGTCATGCTTGACCCGCCTTCTCGCGCATAATGGTCTTGACCCGGGCAATATCGCGGCGCAACTTGCCCAGGTCGGCAGTTTTATTCGATTGCTGGGTGGCCACCTGCATACGCAGCGCAAAGTGGGCACGCAGCAGGGATTCGAGTTCCTGCTTCAATTCCGCGGCATCCTTGCCACGCATTTCTTGTGTATTCATCACTCAACTCCCGATCATGCGGGTAACGAAGGTGGTTGCGATCGGCAGCTTGGCCGCTGCCAGGCGGAACGCCTCGCGTGCCAGTTCCTCGTTCACACCATCCATCTCGTATAAAACCTTGCCTGGCTGGATTTCAGCGACGTAATACTCCGGCGCGCCTTTTCCGTTACCCATCCGCACTTCGGCAGGCTTACGCGAAATCGGCTTGTCCGGAAAAATACGGATCCAGATGCGCCCGCCGCGCTTGATGTGGCGCGTCATTGCACGACGCGCCGCCTCAATCTGGCGCGCAGTCAGACGGCCACGGCCGACTGCTTTCAGACCGAAGTCGCCAAAACTCACGTTGGCGCCACGGGTCGCCAGTCCGGTGTTACGGCCTTTCTGTTCCTTGCGGAATTTCCTTCTAGCTGGCTGCAGCATGTTTCACTCCTGATTTCTTGCCGCGCTTTTCCTGATCGGCTGCCGCAGGCTGCTCGCCACGGTTGAGCGCATCGCCTTTGTATACCCAAACCTTGATGCCGATGATGCCGTAGGTGGTCTTGGCTTCGGCAAAGCCATAATCGATTTCTGCGCGCAAGGTGTGCAGCGGCACACGGCCTTCACGGTACCACTCGGTACGGGCGATCTCCGCTCCATTCAGGCGACCAGAGCTCATGATCTTGATGCCTTGCGCACCCAGACGCATGGCATTTTGCATGGCACGCTTCATGGCACGGCGGAACATCACGCGCTTTTCAAGCTGCTGGGCGATGCCGTCGGCAACGATCTGCGCATCGGTTTCAGGCTTGCGCACCTCTTCGATATTGACATGCACAGGTACCGACATCAGGCGCGCGAGCTCGCCGCGCAGGACTTCGATGTCCTCGCCTTTCTTGCCGATCACCACGCCAGGACGGCCACTGAAAATCGTGATGCGCGCATTCTTCGCAGGACGCTCGATCAGCACTTTGGAGACCGAAGCGTGCGCCAGTTTTTTCTTCAGGTAGTCGCGAACCTTGATGTCTTCCAGCAGCGTGCTGGAAAAATTGCGGTTCGAACCGTACCACTTGGCCGTCCAGATGCGCTGAACACCAAGACGGAATCCAATCGGATGTATTTTTTGTCCCATGGCGCTTCCTCAATCCCCGACCGTCACGGTAATGTGACAGGTCGGTTTGCTAATACGGTTGCCACGGCCTTTGGCGCGGGCGGTAAAACGCTTCAGCACGGAACCCTGGTCAACGCAGATCGTTTTGACTGTCAGAGTGTCGATGTCCGCACCTTCATTGTGCTCGGCGTTGGCAATCGCCGACTCAAGCACTTTTTTGATGATGCCGGCGCCTTTTTTCGGGCTGAAGGCCAGGATGTTCAATGCCTTCTCCACGCGCAGGCCGCGGATCTGGTCAGCAACCAGACGGCCTTTCTGGGCGGACAGACGGGTACCACGCAAAATCGCAGAAACTTCCATCATGCGCTCCTTATTTCTTCGCCTTCTTGTCCGCAACGTGTCCTTTGAAGGTACGCGTCAAGGAAAACTCACCCAGCTTATGGCCGACCATGTTCTCGGTCACGAACACCGGAACATGCTGGCGACCGTTATGCACCGCAATCGTCAAGCCGATGAAATCAGGCAACACGGTGGAGCGACGCGACCAGGTCTTGATCGGGCGCTTGTCATTGGAGCCGCGAACGGCCTCAATCTTTTTCAGCAAATGCCCATCAACGAAGGGACCTTTTTTAATTGAACGTGCCATATCTTTCTACCTCAATCAGCGCGCTTGACGGCGGCGGACGATCATGTTGGAGGTGCGCTTGTTGCTGCGGGTGCGATACCCCTTGGTCGGCGTACCCCACGGGCTGACCGGATGGCGGCCAGCCGCAGTCCGACCTTCACCGCCGCCATGCGGGTGATCAACCGGGTTCATCACCACGCCGCGGACTGTCGGGCGAATACCGCGCCAGCGGCTGGCGCCCGCCTTGCCGATCGAACGCAGGCTGTGCTCTTCGTTGCCCACCTCGCCCAGCGTGGCACGGCAATCAACGTGTACCTTGCGGATTTCACCGGATCGCAAGCGCAACTGGGCATAACTGCCCTCGCGCGCCTGCAGCTGGACCGACGTACCCGCAGAGCGGGCAATCTGCGCCCCCTTGCCCGGCATCATCTCGACGCAGTGCACCGTGCTGCCGACTGGAATGCTGCGTAGCGGCATGCAGTTGCCCACCTTGATCGGTGCCTCGACGCCGCTCACCAACTGTGTGCCGACCTGAACGCCGCGCGGAGCAATGATGTAGCGGCGTTCGCCATCGGCGTAACAGAGCAAAGCCAAATGCGCGGAACGGTTGGGGTCATACTCCAGCCGTTCAACCTTGGCCACGACTCCATCCTTGTTGCGGCGGAAATCAACTACACGATAATGCTGCTTATGGCCGCCGCCTTTGTGGCGCACCGTGATATGGCCATGGTGGTTGCGGCCGGAGCCGCGCTTCTGCGGTTCGAGCAGCGCTGCGACCGGCTTGCCTTTATGCAGCCCCGGAGTGACGACCTTGACGACTGCGCGACGGCCGGCAGAGGTGGGTTTGACTTTAATCAATGCCATGATTTTCTTCCTTACTGACCGGACGCGAAATCGATGTCCTGACCCGGCTTCAGGGTGACATACGCTTTCTTCCAGTTGTCGCGGCGGCCCGTGACACGACCGGTGCGCTTGATTTTGCCCTTGACGTTCAGCACCTGCACACCCGCAACCTCAACCTTGAACAGGCTCGCAACCGCCGCTCCGATTTCCTGCTTGGTCGCGTCGGGCAACACGCGAAACACCACCTGATTCTGCTTGTCTGCAACACGCGTACTCTTTTCGGAGATCACCGGCGCGAGAATGACTTTGAGCAGACGCTCCTGACTGATCGCACCCATCACATCATCTCCTCAAACTGCTTGACCGCCGCCTTGGTGATCAGCACGTTGCCAAATTTGACCAGGCTCCACGGATCAGCCTGATGCGGCTCGACCACGTAGACGTTCGGCAGGTTGCGCGACGACAGCCACAGGTTGTCGTCCACGCTGTCCGCAATGATCATGACCTTGCCGTAGCCCATTGATTTCAGCTTGCCGGCCAGCAGCTTGGTCTTGGGCGAATCGATGCCCAGACTCTCCACTACCTTGAGCTTGCCCTCACGCGCCAGCTGCGACAGGATGGTTGCGAGGCCCGCGCGATACATCTTGCGGTTCACTTTGTGTGTGAAGTTCTCGTTCGGCTTGTTCGGGAATGTGACGCCACCCCCGCGCCAGATCGGACTCGAGGTACGACCGGAACGTGCACGGCCGGTGCCTTTTTGACGCCACGGCTTATGCGTCGAGGCACTCACCTCGGCACGCGTCAGCTGCGCGCGGTTACCGCTGCGCGCGTTCGCCTGAAACGCCGTCACCACCTGATGCACCAGCGCCTCGTTATAATCGCGACCGAAGGTCTCATCGGAAGCCGCAACGCTGGTCACCTGCTGACCCTGCTCATTAATGACAGCCAAATCCATCAGGCACCCCCTTTCACAGCCGGGCGCACTACCACGTGCCCGCCCTTGGCGCCCGGAACAGCACCCTTCAACAAGACCAGTCCACGCTCCGCGTCGACGCGCACAACCTCCAGATTCTGCTTGGTACAGGTCACCGCTCCCATATGGCCCGACATCCGCTTGCCAGGGAAAACACGGCCCGGATCCTGCGCCATGCCGATGGAGCCCGGCACGTTGTGCGAACGCGAGTTGCCATGGGAAGCGCGCTGCGACCTGAAATTGTGGCGCTTGATGGTGCCTGCAAAGCCCTTGCCCTGCGTCACACCGGTAACGTCCACCTTCTGCCCGGCCTGGAACAATTCGACCGATACCGCGGTGCCCGGCTGATACTGCGAGGCGACATCCGCCGATACGCGGAACTCGCGCAGCAGCTCACCTGCGTCGACACCCGCCTTGGCGTAATGACCCGCTTCCGACTTATTGACACGGCTATTGCGGCGGGACCCAAAGGCCACCTGCACAGCGGAATAACCGTCATTTTCTGGCGTGCGCACCTGCGTCACACGATTGTTTGACATTTCCAACACAGTCACCGGAACGGACGCGCCGTTCTCCGTGAAAATGCGGGTCATGCCGACCTTGCGGCCAACGAGCCCGATACTCATCTTTGTATTTCCTATCTCAAGCCAGCGACGGAAGGCCGCGAGCGAGGGTTGTAGGTGCCGATTACAATTGACCGGCGACTTGGTACAGCTGAAGGGGCGGCATTATATCCATGCCGCCCGCTTTTTACAACTTGATTTCGACGTCGACACCAGCAGGCAGATCCAGCTTCATTAGTGCATCCACTGTTTTGTCCGTGGGATCCATGATGTCCATCAGACGGCGATGGGTACGGATCTCGAACTGGTCGCGCGATGTCTTGTTGACGTGCGGTGAACGCAACACATCAAAACGCTCGATCGATGTCGGCAGCGGGACCGGCCCCTTGACCACGGCACCGGTGCGCTTGGCCGTCTCGACGATTTCAAGCGCCGACTGGTCGATCAGTTTGTAGTCGAACGCCTTCAGGCGGATGCGGATTTTCTGGTTTTGCATTGTTGAGCCTTACTCTTCGATCTTGGCCACGACGCCGGCACCGACGGTGCGGCCGCCTTCG
>ERZ761609.1967-NODE-1967-length-16435-cov-10.774786_pt1 | contig 16435 bp, 12 predicted proteins | sample MGYA00511163_ERZ761609 | MGnify/ENA primary metagenome ERZ761609 (study PRJEB28899, sample SAMN02445070) | bioreactor sludge metagenome | biome: EBPR sludge | place: Australia: Brisbane, Thorneside Wastewater Treatment Plant | collected 2011-12-16 ... | reverse complement strand
CTTGCCGCCGCCAGCCGCGCCGCCGCACCCAGCATTTCGGCCGGCAGCGCATCGGCATTGGCCAGTCGCGGCTCCGGCAATGTCAGGGTCCCGGTCTTGTCGAAAACCACCGTGTCCACTTCGCTCAGCCGCTCCAGCGCATCGGGCGAGTGCAACAGGATCGAGCGCCGGAACAGCGCCTGCGTCGCCACCACCTGCACGGCAGGGATCGCCAGCGCCAGCGCGCAGGGGCAGGTGATGATCAGCACCGTGATGGCGATCAGGAGCGCCGGCTTCCAGGCCATTCCGGCGATCAACCAACCGAGGAAGGTCAGCGCCGCAGTGGCATGCACGACCGGCGCATAAAGCCGCGCCGCCCGATCGGCGAGACGCACATATTTCGCCCGGCCCTCGATAGCGCTCGACAGCAGCCGCTCGATCTCGGCCAGCAAGGTGCCGCTCTCGGCCTTGGTGACCCGGATCCGCAACTGGCCGGAGACATTGAGTGTGCCGGCATAGACATTGGCGCCGGGCCGGACGGCAACATGCCGCGTCTCGCCGGTGATCAGGCTCTGGTCGACGTCGGACTCGCCGCTTTCTACCAGGCCATCGACCGCGATCCTTTGTCCGGGCGCGGCCAGCACCACGTCACCCGGATCAATTGCCTCGACCGGTACATCCACCAGCGAGCCGTCAGCCGCAACCCGCGTCGCCGTATCGGCCCGCAAGGTGGCAAGATTGGCGGCGACATCGCGTGTCCGCCGACGCACCGACTGATCGAGAAACCGCCCGATCAACAGGAAGAAGATCAGCATGACCGCGCTGTCGAAATACGCATGTTCCGCGCTCTGCAAGGTCTCGACCACCGACATGCCCAGGGCCAAAACGATGCCAAGCGTGATCGGCACATCCATGTTGACCGCACCGGCCTTGATCGCCCGGATGGCGCTTTCAAAAAATGGCCGGCCGGAATAGGCAGCGATCGGCAGCGCGATCAGCGCCGACAACCAATGGAAGAAGTCGCGCGTTTCCGGAGTGATGTCGGAAAAGTTGCCGGACCATACCGATACCGACAGCAGCATGATGTTCATGGCGCCGAAGGCCGCCACGCCGAGGCAGCGCAACAGTCGCTTTTCCTCGCGCGCTTCCTCGCTCTCCAGCCTGCGGGCCGAGAAAGGATGGGCACGGAAGCCGATCTCGTCGAGCCTGTCGATGATCCGTTCGGGCTTCATCGCCCCGTGCTGCCATTCGACTGTCAGCCGCTTGGAGGCGAGGTTGACGCGCGCTGAAACGATCCCCGGTTCGGCCGCCAGCCCCTTTTCGATGGCGCTCATGCAGCCGGCGCATTTGATGCCGCCGACCGCCAGATCCATGGCGTCGATTCCCGGCTGCTCCGAACGGACGAACAGCGTCAGATCGCGACCGGTCGCGGACGGCAGCGCTGACATGGCATCAGTTCTTGAGCGTGACGCGGCTGACCAGACGATAGACAGTCTCGCCGCCGGTCCTGCCGTCGAAGTCGAGCCCCCAGGCGCCGGCCGAAAGCGCCGTCACAACGCCCTCATACTGGCCGGGCGCAGCTTCGGACAAAGCCAGGACCTGGTCCAGCCGGCGGTCCGACGGATGTCTCAGGCGTGCCTCGATCGCCAGTCCCGTGACCGGCCGGCCGTCACGCTGGGTCAAGGCAAGGCGCACACGCGCCCCTTCGCCAGCCCGCTCCAGCATGCTCTCAGCACCCCACCCGCGCTCCGACTGGGTCCGCGCCGCAGCAATATCCTGGTTGAAGCGCTGGCTCACCTCATAACCGTTGCGCGCATCAATCCCCGGGAACGTGCGGATCGCCAGCGTCATCATCACTGCGTTGACAGCGGCGACAACCACGAAGAACGTCACCAGACAGATCAGCACGAACCGACCGGTCAGGGTCCATTCCTTGCGCTGCGGCTGGTTGGCAGGGCTCAGATCGACAGGCATCAGCTCAACTCCACAACAGGACGTCATGATCACATCCTAATCTGCTCTACGGCCCGAAGAAATGGTCTTTCGCGCTCACCGATTCACCAACAAACAGGTCTGCCGCCCGCAGCGTGATCGGGACAGACTTTTCCTTGACCTGATCCTTGGGCACACTCACCAGCACCCGCACCTCGCGTGTGCGATCCGGCCCGACCTCAACGACAGGACGCCAGTCCGCCGTCGCCGGCACACCGACCACCTCGATCGTGGCGCCAAGCGGCCCCTCGACGGTCAAGGCAAAGTCGCGCACTTCCGGTCGTTTGTTGAGGATGCGCACCGTATAGGCATTGCGGATACTGCCATCCGCCAGCGTGGTAAACAGCGGCGCACGATCGTGGATGACATTGATGCCGGCGGTCATGCGCGTTGCCAGCTTGTAGATCATGCCGCCACCGATCAGTCCGATCATGACCAGATAGATGATCGTCCGCGCCCGGATGTATCTGTAGACGGGAGTCTCCCCCCTTGACCGCTTGAGGATCGCGTCATCCGTATCATAGGCGATGAGCCGCGTCGGGCGCCCAAGCTTTTTCATCACCGTATCGCAGGCGTCGATGCACAGGCCGCACTGGATGCAGCCAAGCTGCGAGCCGTGGCGAATGTCGACCCCCGTCGGACAGACGTTGATGCATTGCAGGCATTCGACGCAATCGCCCGCCGGATCGCCCGCAGCCACCGCCCGCTTGGCCTCCTTGACCGACATGCGCGGCTCGCCCCGATCATAGCGATAGGCGACATTGAGGGCCTGGTCATCGGTCAGCGCCGCCTGGATGCGGGGCCAGGGACACATATAAAGGCAGGTCTGCTCCCGCATGATCCCGGCGAAAACATAGGTCGTCGCCGTCAGAATGCCGATCCACATATAGGCCAGAAACGGCGCTTCGAAACGGATGAGCTGGTTCACCAGCGTCGGTGCATCGGCAAAATACAGAACCCAGGCACCACCGGTCCACCAGGCAATTGCCAGCCAGATCGCATGCTTGGAGACCTTCTTGGCGATCTTCCTGGCATGCCACGGCTCGGAATCGAGCTTGATCCGGTCGCGGCGGTCACCTTCGATATGCCGCTCGACCGCAAGGAACAGATCAGTCCAGACTGTCTGCCAGCAGAGATAGCCGCACCAGACACGCCCGGCGATCGAATTCAAGAGGAACAGCGTCATCGCGGCGATGATCAGCAGCCCGGTGAAATAATAGACTTCCTGCGGCCAGATCTCGATGAAGAAGAAATAGAAGCGGCGGTTCTCCAGATCGAGAAGAACCGCCTGATTGGGCAGGTTAGGCCCACGATCCCACCTGACGAAGGGCAGGAAATAGTAGACCGCCAGGCAAAAGAACAGCAGCGCCCATTTGATCTGGCGGTAGGTCCCCTGCACGCGTTGAGGATAGATTTTCTTCGCCGAGGCGTAGAGTGGTCCTTCGATGAAGGTCTCTTCCTCAACCGCATGCGGGGTATTCGTCACTTACCGCCTCCAAGGCCGTTGACATAGACAGCGAGCGACTTGATCGTCACCGCATCAAGACGGCCCGTCCAGGCCGGCATGACAGCGCCGCGACCATTGGTCACCACGTCGATCATGGTGTCACGGTCCTTGCCGAAAAGCCAGATCGCGTCAACCAGATTGGGCGCACCGACATCCTTGTTGCCCTTACCGTCATCGCCATGGCACGAGGCGCAGTTGGCCGCATAGAGGTCCTTGCCCTTGGCCACATCCGCCTTTGTGTCGAGCTTCGACAGCGAGCGGACGAAATCGACCACCTGCTCAACCTCGTCCTTCTTCAGGATGCCGCTCTTGCCGAACGCCATCATTTCGCCGACGCGGGTATCCTTGTTGGTCGCCCAGCGGATTCCGTGCTTCACGGTCTGCTCGATCGCAGCAAGATCGCCGCCCCAGATCCAGTCGTCGTCGGTCAGGTTCGGATAGCCCTTCGCGCCGGCGCCGCCGATGCCATGGCAGGGCACGCAATTGTCACCAAAGGCCGCCTTGCCGATCGCATTGGCGACCTGCGCCAGCGCCGGGTTCTTCTTGATGTCGTCGAGCGAGGCTTTTTCCAGAGCGGCAGCATTCTGGCCGCGCTTGGCCTTGAGGGCATTGAGCTCCTCAACAACGTCGCCGCGGGTCGAATAGCCGAACAGGCCCGTCGTATAGCCGGAGACCAGCGGCCAGGCCGGATAGACGATCCAGTAGCCGATGGACCACAGGATGGTGACATAGAACAGGTTCACCCACCATTTCGGCAGCGGAGTGTTGAGCTCCTTGATGCCATCCCACTCGTGGCCGGTCGTCGAAGTGCCAGTGACCGCGTCTTTTTCGATGTTCGTGGCCATGGGATCAGTCCTCCTTCAGCGGGATCGCCGCTGCTTCTTCAAAGCGCGCCTTGTTGCGCGGCCACATGGCATAGGCACAGACGCCCAGGAACATGGTCACGAAGTAGACCAGCCCTGCCGACTGGGCGAGTTCTGCGAGGAATTGATACGTCGATTGCATCTCGTCCCCCTCAGCGCCGGTTGGCTTTTTCGTCATAGAGCTTGAAGTCGACGAGAGTGCCGAGCACCTGCAGATACGCGATCAGCGCATCGGCCTCGGTGAGCTTGGCGTTGCCGTCGAAGTTGCGCACCTGCGCCTTCGGATAACGCTTGGCAACCGCATCGGCGCCCTTGTCGTCCGGATCGGCCTGTGCCTTCAGATCGGCGAGCGCGTTGGTCATCTGCTCGTCGGAATACGGCACACCTGCCATGCGCTGCGCCTTCATCTCAAGCACGACATTGCCGAGATTCAGCTCCGTCTTTTCGAGGAAAGGGTAGCCAGGCATGATCGACTGCGGCACCACCGCGCGCGGCTGGGCCAGATGCGCCCGCTGCCACTCGTCGGAATACTTGCCGCCGACGCGGGCCAGATCCGGCCCGGTGCGCTTGGAGCCCCACTGGAAAGGATGATCGTACATCGATTCCGCGGCGAGGCTGTAGTGGCCATAGCGCTCGACCTCGTCGCGCAGCGGCCGGATCATCTGGCTATGGCAGTTGTAGCAGCCTTCGCGCACATAGATACGGCGTCCCGCCAGTTCGAGCGGTGAATAGGGACGCATCCCCTCCACCTTCTCGATGGTCGACTTGAGGTAGAACAGCGGGGCGATCTCGACGAGACCGCCGATTGACACCATCACCAGACAGCCAAGGATCAGCGCGACCACATTGGTCTCGAAGATCTTGTGCTTGTCCCACATGGACTTCGGAGCGTTGGAAGTATCAGCCATTGTGCTTCTCCTTACGCCGCAGCCGGAGCCGCCGCGCCGGACTGGCGGATTGCCAGGGCGTCAGACGTAGCGGTCTTCCACAGGTTGTAGGCCATGATCAGGCTGCCAGCCACGAAGAGCAGGCCGCCGATGGCGCGGATGATGTAGTAGGGGTTCATCGCATCGACTGTCTCGACGAACGAGTATTCGAGATAGCCGAGCGAGGTATAGGCACGCCACATCAGGCCCTGCATGATGCCCGACACCCACATCGCCGACACGTAGAGGACGATGCCGATGGTGGACACCCAGAAGTGCCAGTTGACCAGACGCGCCGAGTAAAGCTCACGCTTGTTCCACAGCCAGGGGATGAGGCAGTAGAGCGCGCCGAACGACACGTAGCCGACCCAGCCCAGCGCACCCGAATGCACGTGACCAACGGTCCAGTCGGTGTAGTGGCTGAGCGAGTTGACCGCCTTGATCGACATCAGCGGGCCTTCGAAGGTCGACATGCCGTAGAAGGCGACCGAGACGACCATCATGCGCAGCACCGGGTCGGTCCTGAGCTTGTCCCAGGCGCCGGCCAGCGTCATCAGGCCGTTGATCATGCCACCCCACGAGGGCATCCACAGGATGACCGAGAAGGTCATGCCCAGCGTCTGCGCCCAGTCCGGCAGCGCGGTATAATGCAGATGGTGCGGGCCCGCCCAGATGTAGAGGAAGACCAGCGCCCAGAAGTGGATGATCGACAACCGATAGGAATAAACCGGCCGGTTGGCGCGCTTGGGCACGAAGTAGTACATGATGGCGAGGAAGCCGGCGGTCAGGAAGAAGCCCACCGCGTTATGGCCATACCACCACTGGAACATCGCATCCTGCACACCGGACCACACGGTCACCGAGCGCGGCGAGAAGATCGACACCGGCACCGTCAGGTTGTTGCCAAGGTGCAGCATGGCGATCGTCAGGATCATCGACAGCGTGAACCAGTTCGCCACATAGATATGCGGCTCCTTGCGCTTGATCAGCGTGCCGACGAACACCAGCAGATAGACGACCCAGACCACCGTCAGCCACAGGTCGGCATACCATTCCGGCTCGGCATATTCCTTGCCCTGGGTGATGCCGAGCAGATAGCCCGTGCCGGCAACCAGGATGAAGAAGTTGTAGCCAAGGACCACAAACCACGGCGCCAGGTCACCGGCGAGCCGCGCCCGGCAGGTGCGCTGCACCACATAGAGCGACGTCGCCAGCAGCACGTTGCCGCCAAAGGCGAAGATGACCGCCGAGGTGTGCAACGGACGCAGGCGCCCGAAGTTGGTCCACGGCAGATCGAAATTGAGCGCCGGAACCGCGAGCTGCCACGCGGCGAGGTCGCCGACGAGGAAGCCAGCGATGCCCCAGAACATCGCCATAACCGCCGCGACCTTGATCGGCCCGAGGTTATAGTTGGGCAAGCCGTTGATTTCCTGCGGCTCCACCTGCACCGTTCGCGCCGCATAGCGCTTGAACACTGCAAGGCAGGCCACGAGGCTGCCGAGCACGAACAGAACGGCATGGAATGTATATTCCGGCTCGGTGGAGCCGGAAGCGATATAGAGCCAAAGCAGGGCAAAGACCGCGAAGAATCCGCCCAAGGCGGCCTCGTTGGCCTTCAGTGATTTTTGAACTGGCGCGGTTTGGGCCATAGCGTCCCCCAATTGAGGTTTAGGCCGCGTGCGCAGCCTGAGTCACCTTAGTGGCTTGTGACTCCGGCCATCTCACCGGGTCGTTGACCTAAATCAAGCAGAAATGAGACGGTGGGCCATTTGGCGAGAATGGAAGTGCACCGCTGCGGCTGCCCCCCGGGCATCGATTGGCGCTAGATTCGGCGCGCCATCAGCACGGATTCGCCATAAAAGCCCAGTTTAGCGAGCAATTCCTGCGGAATGATCGCCGATTTACCCCCTGTCGGCCATTGCACGGTCAATTGGTCGCAACCTTCGGAGCGGGCCGAACGCAACAGGGATTCGACCATTTGTGAAGCCACCGCCTGCGACAGGCTGTCTGACAACACCAGGTCGCTGACGTCCAGCCGACGGCTGCCCCCGGGCACCAGCTCGATGCGACTGCGAAAAACAGCGTGAATATAGCCGCGACGGTCAAAAAGGCCGCTGAGCGCACCTTTCCGTGTCGAAGCAACGAGTTTCCGGAACTCGGCGAAGCTCAGCCCGGGAAAGCCGAGCAACATCACAGCGAAGGCCTGGCGAACGGCCTCGCGCCCGATCAAGCGGACTTCGAACATCGCTTCCACCCGCCGTCTCCCACCGGTCCGACCACCCCCAATTTTCATGGGTTTCATAGGTTGCGAAAACCAATCATTGACCTGCATCAAAGTGCGCTGCACAAATAGGCCATGGTCACCGAAGGTCTCCGCCCCCCGATTCCCGGTCCGAACGCCGGACATCGCCAGAATCCCTGCCTGGACAGCGGTCACCATGTTGACTGCCTGCATTGCCGCACGCGGTTTCTCAGCGTCTGCAGCGCGCTGGACGAGGCGGAATTGAACGATCTTGCCCAGATTGTCGATCCGCGCTGCGTGTCTGCCCGGTCCACCCTGTTCTCGCAGGGCGAGGAAGCCGCCAACGTCTTCAACATCACCGAAGGGATGGCACGGCTTTACAAGCTGCTGCCCGATGGGCGTCGCCAGATCATCGGCTTTGCGCTGCCCGGGGATTTTCTCGGGCTCAGCCTGTCCGATCAGTTCTCGTTTTCGGCCGATGCCGTCAACGACATGCGAATCTGCCGGATCCCGCGTGCCAAATTCGCCCAGCAGCTTGATGATAAGCCTCGTCTGCTCAAGCGTCTGCACGAGATGGCCGCGAACGAGCTGATGATCGCGCAGGACCAGCTGGTTGTGCTTGGCCGCCGCAGCGCCGAGGAGCGCGTGGCTGTGTTCCTGATCGGTCTGCGCAAGCGCTTCACCGCGATTCACCACCTGTCGCCGACCATCCCGCTGCCGATGAGCCGGCAGGATATCGCCGACTATCTCGGCCTGACCATCGAGACGGTCAGCCGCACCTTCTCGAAGTTCTTCCGCGAAAAGACGCTGCTCAATGTCCCCGACGGCGTGCGCATCCTTGATCTTGACCGGCTGAATTCTCTGGCCATGCGCTGAACAGATCCCGCGGGGTGCCGATGCCGCTGATTGACCGTTCCGGCTGTCGCCTGATCCTGATCGACCTGCAGGAGAGGCTACTGCCGGCGATCGAGGGCGGCGCTGTCGCGGTCGAAAACGCCCGCAGACTGGCCGAGGCGGCAACCCGGCTCGACGTGCCGATCATTCGCACCGAACATTATCCGAAGGGGCTGGGCACCACGGTCGCGCCGCTCGCCGGTTATGGGCGGATGATCGAGAAGATCACCTTCAACAGTTGCGGCGAGCCGGCCTTCGTCGAGGCGGTGGCCGGAGCGGCCTCGCTGGTCGTCGCCGGCTGTGAAACCCATGTCTGCCTGCTCCAGACTGTGCTCGGCCTGCTGGCGCGCGGCCATCGTGTCCATGTCGTGGAGGATGCCGCCGGCTCGCGCACAGGCGAGAGCAAGCGCGCCGCGCTTCGCCGCATGCGGCGCGAGGGAGCCGAGATCGTCACCACCGAGATGGTGATCTTCGAATGGCTGGTTCGTGGTGATCACCCCGCATTCAAACCTGTTTCCGCTCTCATCCGGACCCTGCCGTGACCAGTCCCGCCACCTGGTATTTCGACGTCATTTCGCCCTTTGCCTATCTGTCCCTGCCTGGGCTGAGACGGCTCGGCGCCCATCGTCCCATCGTGATGAAGCCGGTCCTTTTCGCCGGGCTGCTCAACCATTGGGGCCAGCTGGGCCCGGCGGAGATCGCCCCCAAGCGGCGCCACATCTATCGCCAGACCGTTTTCATGGCCGAGCGGCTTGGTCTGCCCTGCAGATTGCCGCCGACGCATCCGTTCCGTCCGCTCGCCATCCTGCGCCTTCTGACTGCCCTTGGCGCGTCCGAAGCCGCGGTTACGGCGGCATTCCGCCTTGTCTGGGGCGAGGGCCGCGACCCCAACGATCCGGCTGTGCTGGCCGATGTCGCGCAGGAGGGCAACGATCCGGGCGCGGTCGAGCGGATCGACAGCCCGGCGATCAAGCAGGCCCTTGCCGATGCGACAGCCGCCGCCATCGCCGCAGGCGTGTTCGGCGTTCCCACCCTGGCCATCGATGACGAATTGTTCTGGGGGCTGGATGCCCTGCCGATGGCCGAAGCCTATCTCGCCGATCCGGCGCTGTTCGGGACGGGCGAATATGCGCGTCTTGACACGATTGCCGCCAGCGCCCGGCGGCGCTGATCAGGGGTTGATGTCCAGCGTCATCAGCGAGGCATTGCCGCCCGCAGCCGCCGTATTGATGCTGGTGGAGGTTTCTTCCAGCAACCCCTCAACCGCATAGCTGCGCGTGCCGGCTTCCAGAGCCTCGCTGGACAGCGTCTGCACCGGCACGATCCGACCCGGCAATTTGGCGAAATGATCGACATAGCGGGCAGCGCGGTTAGCATCCCCCTCCACCAGAGCAGCATCCACGCTGGCCGAAAAGGCCCGCGCTGCGGGCCTGAGGCGCTTGGTCACGACCACAGGCAGGTCGAGCAGGAAATCGGGGTTGATATCGGACATGTCGATGATGCCGCTGCAACCTGCCGCCAGAACCGTGGCGATCTGCTGGTAGAGGCCGATCTTGGTGACCGGGGACAGCAGGCAGGCGCCGCGTGGCTTGAGCTGGTAGAGGTTCTTCTCGCCCACCGGTCCCGGCAGATCCATCTCCAGGCCGACGCGGGCGCGGGCGGCGAGCGCTTCGGCACGGTCGGCCAGGTCGTGCAGGCCGGCAGACAACAGCCAGCTGGCGAATACCTTGGCGGCCTCGGTCCCCGCCTTGCGTGGCAGGCCGGGATCGAACTGGTCCGGCGCATCCAACAGTCGTGACAGATACAGCGGCCCGCCAGCCTTGGGGCCGGTGCCGGATAATCCCTCGCCGCCGAACGGCTGCACGCCCACGACGGCGCCGATGATGTTGCGGTTCACATAGATGTTGCCTGCCTTGATGCTGCCCCGCACCTCGGCGATCGTCTCGTCGATCCGGGTGTGCAGCCCGAAGGTCAGCCCATAGCCGGACGCGTTGATGTCCTTGATCAGCTTGGCGAGATCCGCCCGGGCGAAACGGACCACATGCAGAACCGGGCCGAACACTTCGCGCTCGACATCCCTGACGCTATCGACCTCGATGAGCGTGGGCGCGACATAGGTCCCGTGCGCGGATTCCTGCGACAGATGCAGGCGATGCACGGCAAACCCGCGCCCGGCCATGGCAGAAACATGCGCCTCGATCATCGACCGTGCTTCGCCGGTGATCACCGGGCCGATATCAATCGACAGCCGGTCGGTGCGGCCGATGCTGAGTTCATCCATCGCTCCTTTGAGCATCGTCAGCGTGCGATCGGCGATCTCCTCCTGGAGACAGAGAATGCGCAGCGCCGAGCAGCGCTGGCCGGCGCTGTCGAAGGCCGAGGCCAGCACATCCTGAACCACCTGTTCGGCCAGTGCGGAGGAATCGACCACCATGGCATTGAGCCCGCCGGTCTCCGCGATCAAAGGCACGGACCGGTGATCGGACAGCAGCCTGCCGGACAGCACCGCCTGGATACGGCGTGCCACCTCGGTCGAGCCGGTGAACATCACGCCATGCACGCCGGGCTGGCTTACCAATGCGGCGCCGATCCGGCCATCACCGGGCAGCAGCTGCAGGACATCCTTCGGCACGCCGCTCTCGTGCAGCAGGCGCACAGCCGCTGCGGCGACCAGCGGCGTCTCCTCTGCCGGCTTGGCCAGCACCGGATTGCCCGCCACCAGCGCCGCCGCCACCTGCCCGGTGAAGATCGCCAGCGGAAAATTCCATGGGCTGATGCAGGCGACCGGCCCCAGCCCGCTGGCGCCAGGCTTCAATCCGCTGCGGGCAAATCCGCCATAGAACCGCAGGAAATCGACCGACTCGCGCACTTCGGCAATGGCATTTGCCAGCGTCTTGCCGGCCTCGCGCATGATCAGCGGCAGCAGATCGGCGTAATGACTTTCCATCCGGTCGGCCGCCTGCTCCAGCGCCGTTGCCCGATCAGCGATATCGGTGTCCGACCAACTGCGGAATGCAGCGCCGGCACGGGCGACGGCTGCCGCGACATCCGCCTCGCTGGCGTCGATCACCGTGCCCACTTCGTCGCGGTGGTCGCCGGGATTGCGCACCGGCCGCTTGGCCTTGGCGGTTGACGGCACGGCCAGCATCGGGCCTGCGGCATAGCGGGTCTTGGCCCGCTTCGCCATGGCTTCGCCGAGCCTGGCCAGCACCACCTCGTTCGACGGATCGAGGCCGCGCGAATTGGCGCGGTTGAGAAACAAGTTCACCGGTGCCAGGATGGCCTTGTGTGGCGCGCCGACCGTCTTCATCGCCCTGGCTTCGGCGACCGGATCGGCAATCAGCGCATCGACCGGCACTTCCGGATCGCCGATGCGGTTGACGAACGAACTGTTGGCGCCATTCTCCAGCAGTCGGCGGACCAGATAGGCCAACAGCGTCTCGTGGGTGCCGACCGGCGCATAGATTCGGCAGGGCCGGTTGAGCTTGTCGGTTCCGACAACCTGTTCGTAGAGCGGCTCACCCATGCCGTGCAGACACTGGAATTCGAAGTCGCCAAGCTTGAAATCCTCGCCGGCCATGGCGTGGATGGTCGCCAGCGAATGGGCATTGTGGGTGGCAAATTGCGCAAAGACCGCGTCTTTCGCCGCCAGCAGCTTGCGGGCGCAGGCGATGTAGGACACATCGGTGTAGATCTTGCGGGTGAACACCGGATAGTCGGAAAGCCCGTCAACCTGCGCGCGCTTGATCTCGGCATCCCAATAGGCGCCCTTGACCAGACGCACCATCAGCCGGCGCTTGTTGGCCCGGGCAAGATCGACCAGAAAATCGATCACGGCCGGGCAGCGCTTGCCATAGGCCTGCACGACAAAGCCAAGTCCGTTCCAGCCAGCGAGTTCGTGATCCTCGCAGAGCGACTGCAACAGATCGAGCGACAGGTCGAGCCGGTCCGCCTCTTCCGCGTCGATGTTGAAGCCGATGTCGTAGGATTTGGCGAGGCGGGCCAGATGCGTCAGCCGCGGCAGAAGCTCGGCCATCACCCGGTGTGCCTGGCTCCGGCTGTAGCGCGGATGCAGCGCCGAGAGTTTCACTGAAATGCCCGGTCCGGCATAGGGCCCCCGCCCCGCCGACGCCACGCCGATCGCATGCACGGCGCCGACATAGGCTTCCAGATAGCGCTTTGCGTCCTCTGCCGTGGTCGCGGCCTCGCCCAGCATGTCGAAGGAATAGGAAAAGCCCTGCGCCTCCCGCACCCGCGCGGTCTCAAGCGCCTCTTCGATGGTCTGGCCGGTGACAAACTGCTCGCCCATCAGCCGCATCGCCAGATCGACGCCGCGCCGGATGATCGGCTCGCCCAACCGGCCGATGATCCGCGTCAGCGCCCCTGCCAGCCCGCCCTCCGGCACGGTGGCGGTCAGCTTGCCCGTGACCACCAGCCCCCAGGTCGCTGCATTGACGAACAGGGATTTGCCGGTTCCCAGATGTGAGGACCAGTCGCCCGTCGCGATCTTGTCGCGGATCAGCGCATCGCGCGTCTCGTTGTCAGGAATGCGCAGCAGCGCCTCGGCAAGGCACATCAGCGCCACACCTTCCTGACTCGACAGCGAAAATTCCTGCACCAGCCCCTCGACGCCGCCGCCGCGTGGCATCGCCCGCAGCCCCTCGACCAGCTTGCGGGCAGTCGACTGCGCCTTTGCGGTGACCGCTTCGGGCAATGTCGCCGCCTGGATGAGCCCGGGCAGCAGATCCGGCTCTGCCAGCCGATAGCGGGCGACAATCGCCTGCCGCAGCGGCGTCAATGGCCGGACGGCCGGAGCAAAATCGGCAAAAACCGAATGGGCGCCGTCATGCTGTGGGAGGTAGGGGCCGCTGGCAGCTGACATGACCGTCTCGCAATCGGACAATGGCTATTGAACGCAGATCGATTCTAACCGCCGATGAGCTTTAGATATATCCACAAATTTCATGCTATGATAGTGATAATCACTGAATATCTACGTCTCATAGTGATTCATGCGACAATGGACCGGACAGACCTTAGGATACTCGAGATCTTGCAGGCCGATGGGCGCATCACCAACCTGCAGCTCGCCGAACAGGTCGGCCTTTCGCCGACGGCGACAAGCGAGCGGATGCGCGCTTTGCTGCGCGAAGGCTATGTCACCGGTTATGGCGCGCGGCTGGATCCGCAGAAGCTGGGCTTCGGCCTGCTGGTTTTCATCGAGGTCAACCTCGACAAGACAACGCCGGACGTGTTCGAGCGCTTTGCCGCCGCCGCCCGCCGGGTGCCGCAGATTCTCGAATGCCACATGGTTGCCGGCGGCTTCGACTATCTCATCAAGGCCCGGATGAAGGACATGGCCGATTATCGCGCCTTCCTCGGCGACGTGATGCTATCCTTCCCGGGCGTGCGTGAAACGCGCAGCTATGCCGTGATGGAAGAGGTCAAGGCTGATGCGCCGCTGTGGTTGCGTTAGGTCGTATGGACAAACGGGATTCCCAAATCATCTGATGTCTGATTCAACGCCGCTCTTCGAGGAGGGCAGCGGTGCTTCGTGGATTGATGAGCGATGTGGAGTGGGCGTTTTTCGCGCCCTTCCTAGAGCATTTTCAAGCGAAGTGGATTCCGGTTCGCGTTAAGAAAATGCGAAAAAACAAAAAGATAGAGCACTTTCTGTGAATTGGAATTCACTGAAGGTGCTCTAATCGAGAACCGAACGCGTGGTGGGCGACGGCCGCTGGACCATCGGCGGGTGCTCGATGGCGTTCTGTATGTGACGCGCACGGGCGTTCCGTGGCGTGATCTGCCGCCCGAGTTCGGCCACTGGAACTCTGTGCACCGGCAATATCGACGCTGGACGGAAGCCGGCTGGCGGGAAAAGATGATGCGTTCAGAATAGGTCGCGTCAGATCGCCTCCGGCACCATGCGAATTGCCCCGCATGGGCACTCGGCGGCGCAGAGCGCGCAACCCTTGCAGAAATCGTAGTTGAACTCGAAGCCCTTGCCCGGTCCGAGCTTGATTACTGCATTGTCCGGGCAGACACCGTAGCAATTGTCGCATTCAAAGCAATTGCCGCAGGAGAGGCACCGCCGCGCCTCGAACAGTGCATTGCTTTCGTCGAGCCCTTTCACCACCTCCTCGAAGGTGGAGGTGCGCCGGGCGATCTCCAGCACCGGACGGACGGTATGCGGCGCCTCGCCGTAATACCATGGGTTTAGCTTGTCGAAACTGGCGATCTCGTGCTTCTCTGCCGGGTCATAGCTCTCGCCGTTCAGCCAGGCATTGATGTGGCGTGCGGCCTTCTTGCCATGGCCGACCGCAACCGTGACGGTGCGTTCGGACGGCACCATGTCACCGCCGGCAAAAATGCCGGCCGCGCCGGTCATCATGTTGGGGCCAACCTTCACCACCCCGTCGGCGATCTCCAGCCCCGGCACGCCGTCCAGCAGGCCGAGATCGACATCCTGCCCGAGAGCGAGGACGACGGAATCGGCTTCCAGCGTCTCGAATTCGCCGGTCGGCTGCGGAAAGCCCTTGTCGTCCAGCGCCATCTTCTCGACGGTGATCGAGCCCGCATCGACGTTCTTGATGGTGGACAGCCACTTCATCATCACGCCTTCTTCGAGCGCTTCCTCCACCTCGAAATCATGCGCCGGCATCTTGTCGCGGGTGCGGCGGTAGACGATCACCGCCTCTTCGGCGCCAAGACGCTTGGCGGTGCGGGCGACGTCGATCGCGGTGTTGCCACCACCGTAGACCACCACACGACGTCCGAGCAGCGGCTTGTCCTCGCCCTCCATCGAGCGCAGCACCTGCACCGCATCGAGGATCTTCGCCGCCTCTCCGGCCGGAATATAGGCGCGCTTGGCGATATGGGCGCCGACGGCCAGGAAGGCCGCGTCGAACTTGCCCTGTTTCATCGCCTTCTGGATATTCTCGACCTTGGCATTGTATTCGATGACCACGCCCATGTCGGTGATGCGCTTGACCTCGCCATCGAGGACCTCGCGCGGCAGGCGGTATTTCGGAATGCCGAACCGCATCATCCCGCCCGGCAGTGGCCCAGCCTCGCGGATCGTCACCTGATGGCCGAAGCGCCTGAGATGATACGCCGCCGACAGGCCGGAGGGGCCGGCGCCGACCACCAGCACCTTCTTGCCGCTCTCCCGGGCCGGCTTTTCAAATGCCCAGCCCTTGGCGAGCGCCGTATCGCCGAGAAACCGCTCGACCGAGTTGATGCCGACTGCCGAGTCAATGTCCTTGCGGTTGCAGGCGCCTTCGCACGGGTGGTAGCAGACCCGCCCCATCACCGCCGGCAGCGGGTTGTTCTCGGTCAGCGACCGCCAGGCCGCCTCGTAATTGCCTGCTTCTGCATGCGCGAGCCAGCCCTGAATGTCCTCGCCGGCCGGGCAGGCATGGTTGCAGGGGGGCAGCCGATGCACATATTCCGGCCGCACATTGCGCCAGGACCCCGTCTGGTTGTTGAGCGAGGTGCCGACATCGAGCGTGATCGCGAAAGGATGATCCATGGTCTTGTCCCTCAGCTCTCGCTGTCATCGCCGAGGAGACCATACTCCTCGATATTGGCGTCACACATCGCCTGCAGCCGGGCGACGCGCGCATCCTCGACCCCGCCCTTGAACAGATGGGCGAAGCGTTTCTGCGGCTTGAGATAGTCGGTCACCGGAACCTTGCGGCGGATTTTCCGCACCGCCGTCACCTTGCCGTGCTCGGCCTCGAAGATCGGATAGAAGCCGGTCTCCACTGCCAGCCGCGCCAGCCGGATGGTATCATGCGAGGCCGCCCCCCAGCCGAGCGGACAGGGCACGTCGATCTGCAGATAGCGCGCGCCGCGGATCGACATCGCCTTCACCACCTTGCGCTCAAGATCGTGCAGATCGGCCACGGTGGCAGTTGCCACATAGGGAATGCGATGGGCCACCGCGATGCGCGGCACCGACTTGCCGGTGCCGAACACATTGCCCGGCTCGCCAGATCGGCAGAGCGTCGTGTAGGGAACGAGTGTAGAT
>ERZ761609.1963-NODE-1963-length-16473-cov-9.310026_pt1 | contig 16473 bp, 18 predicted proteins | sample MGYA00511163_ERZ761609 | MGnify/ENA primary metagenome ERZ761609 (study PRJEB28899, sample SAMN02445070) | bioreactor sludge metagenome | biome: EBPR sludge | place: Australia: Brisbane, Thorneside Wastewater Treatment Plant | collected 2011-12-16 ... | reverse complement strand
CCGCGCTGCGCGGCGCGATTGCGGCGGTGGCTGTCGGCGGGTTCCTGCTGGCGCTGCGGCAGGTTCCCCTGCCACGCGGCGATGAATTGCTGCCGTGGTCTGTCATCGGCCTGTTCAACGGCGCCATACCCAATGTTCTCGTTGCCTTCGCCATGCAGCGCATGGATTCAGGCCCGGCGGTGCTGATCCAGGCGATCGGGCCGCTTCTGACGGCGGTTGCCGGCCATCTGCTGTTTGCCGAGGAACGGCTGAATGCCAGAAGTCTGGCTGGCGTCGCTGTCGGCTTCTGCGGCGTCGGCCTGCTGATCGGCCCCGCCGCCTTCGAGGGCAAGGCGCCGCTGCCGGCCATGCTGGCGATGCTCGGCGTTGCGCTGTGCTACACGATCGGCAACATCTATACGCGCAATCTCAGCCACCATGATCCCATGCGGCTGGCGCTTGGCCAGCAGGTCGCCTCTGCGGTTTTCGCCGGGCTTGCGGCGCTGACCACCGGTGGCATCGCCGCCTTTGCAGGCGCGGACCGGCACATGCCGGCCCTGCTCGCGCTCGGCATATTCTGCACGGCTGTGCCGATTTCGGTGTTCTACCGGCTGATTGTCCGGGCCGGCCCCACCCGCGCATCGCTGGCCGGCTACACCGTTCCGGCCGTCGCGGTCGCGATCGGCGCGCTGGTGCTCGGCGAACGGCTGACGCTGTGGCAGGCGGCCGGTGGCCTCACCGTGCTGGCCGGGGTATTCCTGGTGGCAACATCGAAGCGGAAGGCGCCATGAAACTCGTTCTCGTCGTTGCCGTGGCGCTGGTCGATGCCGACAAGCGGGTGCTGCTGGCCCGCAGGCCGGAAGGTAAGCAGCTGGCCGGATTGTGGGAGTTTCCCGGCGGCAAGCTCAATGATGGCGAGCGGCCTGAACAGGCGCTGATCCGCGAACTGAAGGAGGAACTCGGCATTGACGTGAAGGAGCCGTGCCTCGCCCCGCTCACCTTCGCCAGCCACGCCTACGAGACCTTCCACCTGTTGATGCCGCTTTATGTCTGCCGCCGCTGGGAAGGGCTGCCGCGTGCCCTGGAAGGGCAGACGCTTGCCTGGGTGCGGCTCAATGATCTGCGCTCCTATCCCATGCCGCCGGCAGACGAGCCGCTGATCCCGATCCTGCGCGATCTGTTGTAGCAGCCGCTACGAAAGCAGGCTTTCGGCCAGTTTCAACACCGCATCGGGCATCGGCGCCGGGCGTTCCGTCGCCCGGTCGACATAGACATGCGTGAACAGCCCCTGTGCCACCGGCAGATCAGCCCCGGGGCGGAACACCCCCAGCCGATAGGTCAGCGACGTGCGGCCGATCCGCTCGATGGCGACGCCGACCTCAAGCACATCAGGAAAGGCCACGCCCTCGAAATAGGTGCAGCTTGAATCCACGACATAGGGCACCAGCGGGCTGCTGCCGGAGTTGAAAATGCCGGCCTCGATCTCGACGAAGGTGATCGCGGTATCGAAGAACGCGTAGTATTTGACATTGTTGACATGGCCGAACGCGTCATTGTCGTCCCAGCGGGTCGGCATCGGAACGAACCGGCGGAACTGGCTGCGCTGCCAGCGCGGCTTGCGTGTCGGTTTGGTTTGTCCGGTCATGGTGCCTCGGATTTTGTTGCCGGTTTAGCATAGTCGGGCTGGCGCAGGGCATCGGCCAGCCGCACCCGCGCCGAGCCGGGCTTGAGCGGTTTCTGCTGGCTTTCATGCGGCGCCCAGCCGGACAGCCAGACGATCTCGAAGGTTGCCCGCACCCGCCCATCGGCATCGGCGAAGCGGGCCCGGTAAAGCTCAAGCGCCCGCATCAGCACGGCCCGGCGCAACGGCCGCCGCGATCGGTCGGCCAACGCATTGGCGGCGCCCATCGCCCTGAGGTCGGCCAGCAGCCGCAAGGGATCGCCATAGCGCACGACAAGCGTTTCGCTGTCGACAACCGGCAGGGCAAACCCCGCCCGTTGCAGCAACTGGCCAAGCGTGCGCACATCTGCAAACGGGAAGATGCGCGGCGCAGCTCCGCCGGTTTCCTCCACCTCGGCTTCGAGCAGGCAGGCGCGCAGCTCCTTCAGCGTATCGCCCCCGGCAAGCGCCGCGATGAACAACCCGTCCGCCACCAGCGCACGGCGGATCTGCATCAGCAGGCCCGGCAGGTCATTGACCGTCTGCAAGGCCAGCAGCGACACAACACAATCGGCGCATTCCTGCCCCAGCGCTGGCGCTTCGAGATCCTCAACCAGCCGGTCGGGCCTGAGCGCCACAACGTCGCCGATGCGGGTCACCGTCGCCCCGGCAAACCGCGCGGCCAGCACATCGGCCGCCCCCGCCCCCGGCGTGCCCAGATCGACGATGCGGGAAAAGCCGCGGGTTACTGTCTGCAACCTGTCACCCAGATCCTCGGCGGCCCGGTCGAGCAGGAATGTCGCAGGAAGCGCGGCCAGCGCCCGCCCCTGATGGCGACGGACAAGCGCACGGTCAAACAGGCGGGGCACGTCGGTCATGCATTCTGGATAAGCGCGGCGCCGGGTTGAGGCAACCTCTGCCGGCCGAGGCCACTTCGTGCTAGAGCATTTTTCATGACGAGTCAGACGCTGCCGCCCCCCTCCGCCGGCGTTCCCGCCGGACCTGCCGCGCCGGCAATTGCCGGACGCTGGCTGGCACGGTTCGGCCGGCGCACGCTTGATGTGGTCTACCCGGCCCATTGCCCCGGCTGCGGCTCGGCTGTCGCCGATGCCGGAGCGCTCTGCGGCCCCTGCTGGCAGACCATGCCATTCATCACAAGGCCGTTCTGCGAGCGGCTCGGCACGCCCTTCGCCTATGATCAGGGCGGATCGTTGCTGTCACCGGCTGCCATTGCCGACCCACCGGTTTTCGACCGCGCCCGCGCCGTCGCCCGGCATGATGGCCTTGCCCGCTCGATGGTTCACCGACTGAAGTTCTCAGACCGGCTAGACCTTGCCCGGCCGATGGGAGGGTTGATGGCGGTGGCGGGCAAGGATGTGCTGGCAGGGGCCGATGCCCTGGTCCCGGTGCCGCTCCATTGGACCCGCCTGCTCTGGCGCCGCTTCAACCAGGCTGAGGTCCTGGCCGATTGGGTGGGCAGGGAATCCGGCCTTGCCGTCCTCGCCCGAACGCTTCGCCGCCGCAAGCACACGCCGCAGCAGGTCGGACTGAGCCGTCCCCAGCGCATCGCCAACCTGCAGGGCGCCTTTGTCGTACGCCCCGATCAGGCCGCCGGCATCGAGGGCAAGCATCTTGTGCTGATCGACGATGTGCATACCACCGGAGCCACCCTCAACGCCTGCGCCCGCGTGCTGCGCAGGGCCGGCGCTGCTCGAATCGATGTTCTGACCTTCACCAAGGTTGCAGATGAGGCATAGCCGCACCTATCTATGCTGTTGACGATCACCCGGCAGGCTGGCCGAAAGGAGTGCCATGGTCACCCCCGAGATAACCATCTACACCAAGGGCTACTGCCCCTTCTGCCAGGACGCCAAGGCACTGCTCCAGCGCAAGGGGGCGGCCTTCACCGAGATCGACGTGACTGCCGATCGTGATCGGCATGCCGAGATGGTGCAGCGCGCCGGCGGCCGCCGCACCGTTCCGCAGATCTTCATCGGCACAATCCATGTCGGGGGCTGCGACGACATCTACGCGCTGGACGCAAAGGGCGGCCTCGACTCCCTGCTCAAGGGTTGAACGATGATCCGCTATGCGCTTGCCTGCGAGGCCGGGCATGGCTTTGACAGCTGGTTCCGCAGCTCGGAGGATTTCGACGCTCAGTGCGCGCGTGGGCTCGTCGCCTGCCCCTATTGCCACTCCACCACCATCGCCAAGCAGGTCATGGCGCCGATCGTGGCGCGCAGCGACCGCGGCGAGCCGGCCGCGCCTGCCCCGCTCGCCCTGATTGACGACAAGGCCGCCGAACTGCGCCGTAGAATCGCGGAACTGCGAACCTATGTTGCCGAGAACTGCGAGAATGTCGGCCCGCGTTTTGCCGAAGAGGCCCGCAGGATCCATTATGGAGAGAGCGAAACCCGCTCGATCTGCGGCGAGGCAAGCCGCGAGGATGCCGCTGCGCTGATCGACGAGGGCGTGCCGATCCTGCCGGTGCCGGTCCTGCCGGATGACCGAAATTGACGGCGGTCAGGCTGGCCTGGTCGCCGCGATGAAGTAGTTGACCGCCGTGTCGCTGGACAGGTGCCATCGATCGGCAAGGGGATTGTAGACCATTCCCCGCGTTTCAACCTCGCCCAGACCGGTGACGGTCAGCGCCTCGGCAAACTCCTCCGGCGTGACGAACTGCTCCCAGCGATGCGTGCCGACCGGCAGCCAGCGCAGCACATATTCGGCGCCCAGAATGGCCAGCGCATAGGCACGCTTCGTCCGGTTCAGCGTCGATCCGAGAAACAGCCCGCCCGGTCGCACCAGCGCGGCGGCGGTGGCGACAAACCCCGCCACATCCGGCACATGCTCGACCACTTCCATCGCCAGCACCACATCGAATGTGCGCCCGCCAGCGACCAGATCCTCGGCAAGCCCCTCGACATAGCTGACCGCCAGACCTTCGCCTTCGGCATGGGCGCGCGCAACGGCAATATTGTTGGGCGCCGGATCGATGCCGGTGACCGCCGCGCCCATCCGCGCCAGAGGCTCGCACAGCAACCCACCGCCGCAGCCGATATCCAGGATGCTGAGCCCTCTCAGCGCATCGAGCGCCTGGGCGTTGCGGCCGAAGCGGGCCGCGATTGCCCCCCTGATATAGGACAGGCGCACCGGGTTGATCCGGTGCAGCGGTTTCATCGGGCCATTCTCGTCCCACCAATCGGCCCCGATCCGGTCAAATTGCGACACTTCCCGCTCATCGACGCTGTTGCTGGCCCGCGCATTCATGATTTGTCCTGACATATCGTCGCAAGGATGGGGTGTTGAGGCTTCTCAAAACCGCTTTGGCGCTTTATAGCGCGGCACGAAGGCGGCGGCATCCCTGTTTTACCGCAAGGGAACCGCCGCGGACATCGGCCACATTTGCAACTCTGGAAGCCATGCCCCGCCTAGTGATGAAATTCGGCGGCACCTCGGTCGCCAACGTCGAGCGCATCAAGAACGTCGCGCGCCACGTCAAGCGCGAGGTCGATGCCGGCAATGATGTCGCGGTCGTCGTCTCGGCCATGTCGGGCAAGACCAACGAGCTGGTTGCCTGGTGCAAGGAGACCGACCCGCTCCATGACCAGCGCGAATACGATACGGTTGTGGCCTCGGGCGAACAGGTCACCTCTGGCCTGCTGGCCATCGCGCTTCAGGGCCTTGGTCTCAAGGCGCGCTCGTGGCAGGGCTGGCAGATCCCGCTTTACACCGACGCTGCGCATGGGGCGGCGCGCATTGCCGGAATCGACGGTTCGGGCATTCTCGCCGGCTTTGCCAAGGGCGAGGTCGCGGTGATTTCCGGTTTTCAGGGCATCCACAAGGAAACCGGTCGCATCGCCACGCTCGGCCGCGGCGGCTCCGACACCTCGGCCGTGGCGGTCGCTGCCGGGCTCAAGGCCGACCGTTGCGACATCTACACCGATGTCGACGGCGTTTACACCACCGATCCGCGCATCGTCAAAGCCGCCCATCGCCTCGACAAGGTCTCGTTCGAGGAGATGCTGGAGATGGCTTCGCTGGGCGCCAAGGTGTTGCAGGTGCGCTCGGTCGAGCTTGCCATGGTTCACAACGTGCGCACCTATGTGCGCTCCAGTTTCGACGATCCAGCCAACCCCCATCCGGGCACGCTGATCTGTAGCGAGGAGGAGATCTTGGAACAGCAGATCGTCACCGGCATCGCCTATTCCAAGGACGAGGCGCAGATTTCGGTTCGCGGCGTCGCCGACCGCCCGGGCATTGCTGCTGCGGTGTTCGAACCGCTCGCCGCCGGTCATATCGTCGTCGACATGATCGTCCAGAACGTGTCCGAGGACGGCAAGTCCACCGACATCACCTTCACCGTGCCGTCATCGGATTATGACCGCGCGCTGGCCGTTCTCGGCCAACTGAAGGGCGAGATCGGCTATCGCGCTCTGCAGGGCGCCAAGGATGTTGCCAAGGTCTCGGCCATCGGCATCGGCATGCGCTCGCATTCGGGTGTTGCCGCCAAGGCATTCAAGGCGCTGGCCGACCGCGGCATCAATCTGCGCGCCATCACCACCTCCGAGATCAAGTTCTCGGTGCTGATCGACGAGGAATTCACCGAACTCGCCGTCCGCACCCTGCACCATCTCTACGGCCTCGACGCCGCCTGAGGCGGCCCGCCCTTGGCCCACGATCTGCCGAACGCCCTGCGGCAGGCGATTGCCGAACACACTGGCAGCCTGGCTAATGGACTGGCTGAAGCGCGCTCGGAACTGACGGCCGGCTACCGGTCCGGCGCTGCATCGCGCATCGCGATGACGAGCCAGCGCCATATCGCCGCCTATCTGATCGCCCGCCTGCCGGCAACCTACGCGGCTGTGGCCGCAGCGCTGGAGCGGCTTGCCGGCCAATGGTCGGGCTTTGCGCCGAAAAGCCTTTTCGATGCCGGCTGCGGCCCCGGAACCGGACTGTTTGCCGCTCTGGTCGCCTTTCCCTCGCTGGACCAGCTGGCGGGGCTTGATCGCGATGCGGCGCTGATTGAAGTCGCCCGCGATCTTGTGACCCGGTCAGGTCTGGCCGGCGATCGGCCGGTCACCTTCACGACGGATGATCTGGCACGTCCCGGCCTTGCCCTTGCGCCGGCAGACCTGATCAATTGCACCTATGCGCTGGTTGAATGCGACGAGGACGATATCGGCCGGATTGCCGCGACGCTGTTTGCTGCAGCGCGTCAGGCGCTGGTACTGGTTGAACCTGGAACGCCGGCCGGCTTCGAACGGCTCAGGGCAGCGCGCACGGCCCTGATCGGGCAAGGCGCGCAGATCCTCGCGCCCTGCCCACACCAGTCTGCCTGCCCGATCACGGCTCCCGACTGGTGCCATTTCTCGGTGCGCCTTGCCCGCAGCCGCGATCACCGCCGGCTGAAAGACGCCGATGCGCCCTTCGAGGATGAGAAATTCAGCTATCTGATCGCCGCGCGGGCACCGGGTGCCAATCAAACGGGCGGTCGCATCCTGCGTCCGCCCCGGCACGGCAAGGCCGGCAGCCGCTTTGATCTGTGCACGGATGCCGGAAACATCCAATCCCGCACTGTCCCGGCACGCGACAGGACCCTGCACCGCTCCGTGCGCGACCTTGTCTGGGGCGATTTTCTGCCGGAAGTGCCTGACTGAGGCGGACATTCCACTTTTTGACCTGCAACCACCGTCTTGCGCACTTGGCGGCTGGCATGGCGCTCGCTATAGGGCGATAAGGAACTCAGCGCCGCCGCGATCCCTCGCGGCCGGCCCAGCGCTGGAGGAGAATGCGGTCGATGCGCGGTGGTGTCGGACCCAGGGTGCTCCTGCGCCGCCTGCGGGAGGTGATGGCCGAGCCCGTCAGCCCGCAGGAACGGCTGGACCGCATCGTCGTTCTCATCGCTGCCAACATGGTGGCCGAGGTCTGCTCGGTCTATGTGCTGCGGGCCGATGGCGCGCTTGAACTCTACGCCACCGAAGGTCTGAAACGCGAAGCCGTGCATCAGACGACCATGCGCGCCGGTGAGGGTCTTGTCGGCCTGATCGCGCGTGAGGCGCGGGCGCTGTCGCTGTCGGATGCGCAGAGCCATGCCTCGTTCTCCTACCGTCCGGAAACGGGTGAGGAAATCTACGCTTCGTTCCTCGGCGTTCCGATCCTGCGCGCCGGCGACACGCTCGGCGTTCTGGTGGTCCAGAACCGCGCGAGCCGCAGTTATTCGGAGGAAGAGGTCGAGGCGCTGGAAACCGCCGCCATGGTCATGGCGGAGATGCTGGCGACGGGCGAACTCGAAGCGCTCGCCCGGCCTGGTTCCGGCGGCATTGCCCTCCGTCGCACCCTGGCCCTGCAGGGTCGCCCGATCAACGACGGGATCGGCCTTGGCCATGCGGTGCTGCACGAACCGCGCGCGGTGGTCACCAACATCGTCGCTGACGATGTCGAGGCCGAAGCACGCCGGCTGGACGAGGCGATCGAGACCATGCGCGCCTCGATCGACGATCTGATCGATCAGGGCAACGTCAGCCATGCCGGCGAACATCGCGATGTGCTCGAGACCTATCGCATGTTCGCCTATGATCGCGGCTGGCTGCGGCGGTTGCGCGAGGCGGTGATGAGCGGCCTGACGGCGGAAGCTGCGGTCGAGCGCGTGCAGTCCGATGCGCGCGCCCGCATGCTGCGCCAGACCGATCCCTACCTGCGCGAGCGGCTGCATGATCTTGATGATCTTGCCAACCGGCTGCTGCACCAATTGACCGGCTCGGCCTTCACGCTGCATGCCTCCGAATTGCCCGAGAACGCCATCCTCGTTGCTCGCTCAATGGGCCCGGCGGCACTGCTGGAATACCAGCGCTCGAAATTGCGCGGTCTGGTGCTTGAGGAGGGCGGCGCCACGTCCCATGTCGCCATCGTCGCCCGCGCGCTCGGCGTGCCCTGCCTCGGCGAGGTCGAGGGGCTCACCTCGCTGATCCAGCCGGGCGATGCGATCATCATCGACGGCACCTCGGGTGATGTGCATGTGCGCCCGCCACCGGATCTTGTCGCCGCCTATGCCGAGCGGGCGCGGCTGCGTGCCGGCCGCATGGAACTCTACCGCAAGGAAAAGACCCTTCCCTCGGTCAGCAAGGACGGGATCAAGGTTGACCTCTTGATGAATGCCGGTCTGCTGGTTGACCTGCCCAACCTTGCCGACACCAACGCCGCCGGCATTGGCCTGTTCCGCACCGAAATCCTGTTCATGGTCGCCCCCACCCTGCCGCGCGCCTCCACACAGGAGGGGCTGTATCGGTCGATCCTGACCATTGCCGGCAGCCGGCCGGTCACTTTCCGCACGCTCGACATCGGCGGCGACAAGGTGCTGCCCTACCTGCGCAAGGTGGAGGAGGAGAACCCTGCCCTGGGCTGGCGCGCGATCCGAATCGGGCTGGATCGGCCAGCGCTGCTGCGCACCCAGATGCGCGCGCTGATCGCCGCTGCTGCTGACCGTGATCTCAGGATCATGCTGCCGATGGTGGCCACCCCGGCCGAGTTCGACGCCGCCCGCACCCTGCTTGACCGCGAACGCGAGCGCACGCGCCGCCTGGGACGGCCGCAACCGCGCTCGATCAAGCTCGGCGCCATGCTGGAGGTCCCCTCGCTTTTGTTCGACCTCGATGCCCTTCTCCGGCGCGTCGATTTCATCTCGATCGGCTCGAATGATCTGATGCAGTTCCTGTTCGCCGTGGATCGCGACAATGCACGCGTCGCCACCCGCTTTGATGATCTCAGCCCGGCCTTCCTGCGTGCCTTGCGCCTGATTGCCGACAAGGCTGTTGCGGCCAATGTGCCGGTGACCCTGTGCGGTGAGATGGGCGGACGCCCGCTCGGCGCTTTGGCGCTGTTTGCCCTGGGTTTCCGCTCGCTGTCGATGGCCCCGGCCCGCATCGGCCCGGTCAAGAGCATGCTGCGCGCGCTCAACATCGGTGAGACCAGCCGCTGGCTGGCTGAAATCCTCGATTCGGACATTTCGGGCGAAGCGCTCAAGCAGCGGCTGACAGCCTATGCGGAGGCCAACGGCATCCCGCTTTAGCGCATCATCCCGCCAGGTGGATACCGGCTGGCGGAAAAAGATGATGCGTTCAGTATAGGTTAGAGCAACAGAGCGATCCAGTCAGATCGGCTTTTGCTCCAGAGCATGCTCCAGCCGGCTGCCACTTGATCGCGGCATGCTCTGAACGACTGGATCAGTCGACGACGCCGACAAACGGCAATTCGCGATAGGAATGGGCGACATCCATCCCGTAGCCGACCAGAAACAGGTCGGGCGAGACGAAGCCGACGAAATCGGCGTCGATCTGCACCGCCCGGTGGCCCGGCTTTTCCACCAGCACCGCGACCATCACCTTGCGGGCGCCGCGCGCCATCAAGAGGTCCTTGGCAAAGGCCAGCGTGCGGCCCGATTCGAGGATATCGTCGATGATCAGCACATCGCTACCGCGCACATCACCCTCGATGTCCTTGGTGATGGTGACTTGCCCGGACGAAACGGTTCCCTCGCGATAGCTCGAAAGCTGCATGAACTCGACCTGGGGCGACATGCCTTCCCGATGCATCGCGCGGAGAAGGTCGGCGGCGAAGATGAAGCTGCCACGCAGGACCGAGATTACCAGCAGCCGCTCGGGCCTGGCTGCCGCGATCGCATGGGCAAGTTCCCTGACCCGGCGCGCAATCTCGGTCTCGTCATACAATACCCTGATAGGCCGCTCGATCATTCCGCTCACTCCAACTGTAAGCACCGTCATAGACCAGACGGAAGGCAAGAGCAAAAGCCCGGGCAGGTATCGGAAGGGGCCGTGATCGTCAGGATCAGGCAAGACCTGCAAAGTCAGTTTGCCAGCGCCAGAAGGTCGTCCTTGCTGGCAAAACGGACCAGCACTTCAACGGCTTCGGGCGGCGGCGAGGCCAACCGGCGGCGGAAACTTTGCATGGTGCCCGGCTGCAGATCCTTGGTGTCGGGCTGTGCCGTCCAGCTGTAGATTTCATGCCCCTTGGCGTCCATCAGGGCAAATTTGAGTCGCGGCACCGGCCGCGGCAGCGGCGAGACGTTGACGATCTCGCCTTGCACGACCAGAAGCTCGACATTGCCCTCCTGAACCAGCCCGCCCTTGATCTGGCGCAGGGCCAGGCCACTGAGATTGACCGGCAGACCGAAGGCCGCGTAGACACGGCCAAGATCGGGCAGCCGCTCCACGATGCTTTTGCGTAACCCGACCGCCACGACCAGGCAGGCCGCCAGTGCCGCCACAATCACCAACGGACGCCTGAATGAGCTGGTTTGGCCGGCAGGGCGGATCCGCTGGTGCCAGGGCCTCGGGCGCTCGACGGGCATCATTTGTGGAACGGGGGTCGCCCCCTCCGTCTCCTCGATCGCTTCGGCCGCCGGTTCGGCAGGCTCTTCCGATCCGGCCGGCCGCGCCAGCCACAGGGTGCGGCAAGCGGTGCAGCGCACCTTGCGCCCCTCCGGACCAAAGCTGCTTTCGGGCAGTTCATAGCTCGCTGCGCAGGCCGGACACTTGATTAGCAGCATGGCCATCCAGGCTTGGGTTGGGACCCGGTCGCCCACGCGGGCAGGCGGCGAATCCGCAACAGTTGACCTCGCTATTGCTGAACCGTCATCGTTAACGGCAGGTAAAAGGGTGACTGATTCGCACGCTGCAAGGAGGAGCGGTGGTCCGCTTCGAAAACGTCGGCCTGCGGTATGGCATGGGCCCCGAGATCCTCAAGGACCTCAGCTTTGACGTGCCGCCGCACACGCTGCAGTTTCTCACCGGCCCTTCCGGCGCCGGCAAGACGACATTGCTGCGCCTGATCCTGCAGACGCTGCGTCCGACGCGCGGGCTCATCAGCCTGTTCGGCCATGATACCTCCAGCCTCGACAAGGATGCGATCACCCGTCTGCGCCGCCGTATCGGTGTCGTCTTTCAGGATTTCCGCCTGCTCGATCATCTGACGACCTATGAGAATGTCGCCCTGCCCCTGCGGGTTCAGGGTCGAGACGAGCGCATCTACCGGCCCGAAGTGATCGAACTGCTCAAATGGGTTGGGCTTGGCGATCGGATGCATGTTTCCCCGGCCATCCTTTCCGGTGGCGAAAAGCAGCGGGCGGCGATCGCCCGCGCCACCATCTCGCGCCCCGAATTGTTGCTGGCCGATGAGCCGACCGGCAATGTCGATCCGTCCCTGGCCCGCCGCCTCTTGCGCCTGTTCATCGAGATGAACCGCTCCGGCACGTCGGTGGTGCTGGCGACCCATGATCTGGCTTTGATGGATCAGGTCGATGCGCGGCGCATGGTTCTGGCGGAGGGGCGGCTGCATGTCTATGACTGAAGCGCCGGAAGTCGTCACCCGCCCCGCAGGGCTCGCCGAACGGCTCGGCCTTGGCGGGCGGCGCGGAACACCGTTGCTGCCGGACTCTTCGCTGGCCGGACGGGCGCTGATCATCGTCATCATCATCATGGCGTTTCTCGCCTCGATCACTGCCGGCACCGTGCAGCTGATCGCTCAGGCCTCATCCGACTGGACAGGCACCGTGGCCCGCGAAATGACCGTTCAGGTGCGCCCGCGCTCTGGCCGCGATCTGGAGGCCGATGTGCGCCGTGCGGCCGACATCGCCGGCCGTGTTCCTGGCATTACCGAAGTCCGGATCTTCACCCGGGCCGAAGCTGAGCGCTTGCTGGAACCCTGGCTGGGTGCCGGGCTGGCGCTTGGGGAACTGCCAGTGCCGCGGCTCATCGTGCTCAGGCTCGATCCGGCTGGACAGGCCGATGTCGCCCGCCTGAAAGGCGATCTCGGCGCCGTGCCGACCGCCAGCCTCGACGATCATCGCCTGTGGCTCAAGCGTCTTGCCACCATGGCGCGGACGTTGGTGGTGATCGGCCTCGTCGTCATGGCGCTGGTTCTGGTCGCGATGGCGCTGGCCGTGGCCTTTGCCACACGCGGAGCGATGGCCGGCAACCGGGAAATCATCGATGTGCTGCATCTGGTTGGTGCCGAAGATCGGTTCATCGCGCGCGAGTTCCAGCGTCATTTCCTGAAACTGGGGCTGCGCGGCGGCGCAATCGGCGGCGGACTTGCGGTTCTGGCCTTTCTGCTGGCATCGAGTTTGTCGCAGCGCTGGATTGCAACGCCAGGCGGCGAACAGGTGGAAGCGCTGTTCGGCAGTTTTGCCCTTGGTTTTGGCGGTTACGCGGCCGTCGCCGTCATTGCCGGCCTTGTGGCGGCGATCACGGCGGTGGTCTCGCGCACAACCGTGTTCCGCAACCTGCGGGGGCTCGATTGACCGACGATCACATGGACGCCGCGCGCCGAAGCATGGCATGATCGAGAGCATCATCCCGCCAGGTGGAAACCGGCTGGCGGAAAAAGATGATGCGTTCAGAATTGATTAGAGCCAAAGAGCGATCCAGTCAGATCGGCTTTTGCTCTTGAGCGTTTTCAAGCGAAGTGGAGTCCGGTTCGCGTGAAGAAAATGCGATACAACAAGAAACGAAAGTACTTTCAATGAATGCGAATTCACTGAAAGTGCTCTAACGCGTCTGCCGGCCAGAATCCGGCGCGCTCCATCTGTACGATCCTGGAGTTCATGCAGCGTGGCATCTGCCCCTCTTCCGCCATCCGATTTGCCTCCGGGTCTTGCCCCGGATGCACCGGTCGAGCCGGTGGGCTGGTCAAGGCGACGGCGTCTTGCGGCGGCGCTGTTGGCCCTGACGGGCCTGGCATCTGTCGCTGTATATGGCGGGTTCCTCGTGTTCGTCAGCAGCCTGTCGCGGCAGGAGACGGAATTCGGCCGGACGGTGGACGGCATTTCGGCCTTGACCGGCGGCGCCGAGCGCATTGTCGACGCGCTGGCGGTGTTGAGTGAGGGGCGCGCCAAGCGCCTGCTGATTTCCGGAGTCAACCTTCAGACCAGCCGCGCCTCGCTGATCCGTCAGAGCGGCCATGCCGAACTGTTCGAATGCTGCGTCGACATCGGCCGGGCGGCCCTGAACACGGTCGGCAATGCGATCGAGACGGCAGAATGGGCCCGCCGCAACAAATATGCGTCGGTGATGCTGGTCACCTCCAATTACCACATGCCGCGGGCCCTGGTCGAACTGCGGCGGAATCTCAAGAATGTCGAGATCGTCGCCCATCCGGTCATTACCGAACAGGTGCGGGTCGAAACCTGGTGGCACGATCCCGCGCTGTTCCGGCTGCTGTTCCACGAATATCTCAAATATCTGTTTTCGGAGATGCGGTCGCGGCTGGTGCCGGACAATCCTCCCGCCGGACGCGGTGCTTGACGCGGGCCGAAGAACCGGCTTTGCCTCTGACCGGCAATCCATGCCCCCCGGGACTCCAGATGCTTCTGCTCCGCAACAGTCTTTTTGCTGTCGCCTTTTATGCCAATTGCGCGTTCTGGTTTCTGTTTGCCTGCTTCGGCTATGTGATTCCGGCCCGTCATTTCGGCTTTTTCTGCCGTGGCTGGGCAACGACATCGATCTGGCTGTTCCGCACCATCATCGGCGCGGAAATCGAGGTGCGCGGCCAACACAATATCCCGCATGAGGCGGCGCTGGTGGCGGCCAAACATCAATCCTCCTTCGAAACGATCTTCCTGCTGATCGTGCTCGACCGGCCGAGCTACATCTACAAGCGGGAACTCGGCTATGTTCCGCTGTTTGGCTGGCACCTGCTGCGCGCCGGACAGATTCCGGTCGATCGTGACGGTGGCGCCGAGGCGATGGCCAGCCTGGTCGCGCGCTCGCGCCGGGCGCTTGGCGAAGGGCGGCAGATCATCATCTTTCCGGAAGGAACGCGCCGGGCCGTCGATGCACCGCCCGACTACAAGCTCGGCGTGGCCCAGCTTTATCGCACGCTCGGGGTTCCCTGCGTGCCGGTCGCGCTCAATTCGGGGCTGGCCTGGCCGCGCCGCGCCTTCATGAAGGAACCCTACCGGGTGGTCGTCGAGTTTCTTGAGCCGATCCCGGCCGGCGTTCCCGCCAAGACCGCCTTCCGTCGCTTGCAGGAAGACATCGAAACGGCGTCAAATCGATTGGTCGACGAGGCGCTGGCCGCCGCCGGTCAGACGCGCGCCGAGATCCAGTCCAAGAGTGAATCGTGAATGCCGAGATCCTTCAGCGCCAGTGCGGTATTGCGCACATACTCCGGGTTGGGACCCGATTGACCAACGCCCTGCCGGACGAGCCGCAGAACATCCTCGCGGCTGAGACGCGCGGCATATTGGTGATGCCCGCGATCGACGACATAGCACAGTGCCAGAACCATCCGCCCGTCATCGAGCGCAACCGGGCGGACACATTCCTTGTAGACCATATTGACCTGTTCGCGCGCCCGCAGATAGGCGATGGTTTCGGCCTTCTTGTGCGCATCGACACGGAACACGACACCGCGACAGGCACCGCCGTGATCGAGCCCGAGCACCAGCCCCGGTTGATCCCTGGTGCCGCGATGCACATGCGAATAGACACAGAGCGAGCGATGTGCCCCCTTGAGCAACGCCCGGTGCCGCTCGACATAATCGAACCCCGGCCGCCAGATCAGCGATCCGTAGCCGAACACCCAGAGATCGCCGTGTTGATGCAGCATGGCCGCTTTCTGTCTTGAAATTGGAACGGAAATCAAGGCCCAATCAGGACAACACGGCAAGGAGACAGCATGGACACCGCCGCGCCAGCCCCGCAACGTTCGCGCAAGGGATTGTATATTCCGCTGATCCTGTTCGCCCTGGCCTGCCTGGGTTGGGCCGGGTTCTGGTTTTTCGCCAAATCCCGCGCCCTTGATGTCATGGATGCCTGGCTGGCCAGGGAGGCGCGGCTGGGGCGGGAATGGACCTGCCCCCAGCGCACCGCTGGTGGCTTTCCCTTCCGTTTCGAGGTCTCCTGCACCGGACCGACCTTCGCCAGCGCTGAACCCGGCCGCGCCGGCAAGGGATCGCTCGGCGCGTTGACGGTCACCGCCCGCGTCGTCGATCCGCGTCAGGTCATCGCCGCCGCGACCGGGCCGCTGAAATGGACCTCGGAGGTCGGCGATTCGGTCGAGATCACCTTTGATGGCGCCCGCGCCTCCTATCGCGGCAGCGGGTCCGCGCTCGAGGAACTGTCGATCGACCTTGCCAACCCGCTTTTCACCTACACGGCCCCCGGCCTGTTCACCGAGAAGGCGGCGGCCGGCCGGGCCGAATTCCACATGCGCCGCGCCCCGGGCGAGGAAGCTGCGACCGACCTTGTGCTGATTGCCTCCGCAATCAAATCCGCCCTTGCCGACCAGTTGACCGGCGAGACAGCCAACGGAAGAATTGATCTGCGCACAAGGCTCACCAAGCTGCTGCCATCACCGCCACGCAACTGGCGCGAAACGCTGGAACTGTGGCGAGTCGCCGGAGGCGAGGCCCGTGTCGAGAAACTGGCCCTTGCCAAGGGCCCCATCGTGATCGAGGCGACGGGAGCCTTGCGCCTGGACGAGACCCGCCGGCTTGATGGCGAGATCACCGGCTCCGCACAGGGCTTGCCGCAGATCCTGCAGGCGTTCGGCCTGGGCGGCAATGGCGGCGGCCTGCTGGGCTCGCTCCTGTCAGGCGGTCGCCCTCAACAGGCCCAGCCGGCCAAGGCCCTGCCGTTCGCGCTGCGCTTTGCCGAGGGGCGGCTGTTCATCGGCCCGATTCCGGGCCCCCGGCTGCGTCCGCTGTTCTGAGCGGAACTCATACCAAGAGTCATTGAAAATGACTCTTTGGTGCAACTCAAAAATTTCTTATCTCATTGATAATAGTGAGAAATTTTTGAAACGAACCAAGTCGC
>ERZ761609.1962-NODE-1962-length-16478-cov-48.286793_pt1 | contig 16478 bp, 12 predicted proteins | sample MGYA00511163_ERZ761609 | MGnify/ENA primary metagenome ERZ761609 (study PRJEB28899, sample SAMN02445070) | bioreactor sludge metagenome | biome: EBPR sludge | place: Australia: Brisbane, Thorneside Wastewater Treatment Plant | collected 2011-12-16 ... | reverse complement strand
GAGATTGGTCAGTGACTGGAGTTCAGACGTGTGCTCTTCCGATCTGGCCGGCTGCCGGTTGGCGCGCGCGCATCGCCCGCTGGCGGCACAAGCGCGGGCGGCGTCTGGTGCGCTACGCGCTGCTGGGCGGGCTTGTAATGGCCTTGGTGATCGCGTTCTTCGCCGCGATCAGCCGCGCGCCCGGGCTGTAGAACAGCCGCTCAGTACGCCCCTTCGCGCGTCAGCACCACCCGCACGGTGCGCGCCAGAATGTGGAGGTCCAGCCACACGGACCAGTTGCGCACGTAGTAATCGTCCAGGCGCACACGCTCGGCATAGGTGGTGTTGTTCCTTCCCGACACCTGCCATAGCCCGCTGATGCCGGGCCGGACGCTGTAGTACAACTCGATCCCCGGGCCATACTTGGCCACTTCCTCATCGACGATCGGCCGCGGCCCGATCAGGCTCATCTCGCCGCGCAGCACATTCCACACCTGCGGCAGTTCGTCGAGGCTCGACTTGCGCAGGAACCGGCCCAGCCGCGTCACACGCGGGTCGTGCTTCAGCTTGCGCTCCCGCGACCATTCCGCGTAAAGTTCGGGATCGGCGGCCAGGCAGCGTTCCAGGTAGGCGGCGGCATCGTGCCGCATGGTGCGCAGCTTCCATGCCTTGAACCGGCGCCCGCCCAGGCCGATGCGTGTTTGTCCGTAAAATACCGGTCCCCGCGAAGTGAGCCGGATCAACGCGGCCGCCGCAGCCACCACCGGCGCAAGCGCCAGCACCAGGGCGGCAGAGGCGGCCACGTCCATCGCGCGCTTGATCAGCCGCGGAGTGCGGAACAGCAAACGATGGCGGAACTCCACGCCCAGATAGCCGCCCACGTCGATCGTGGTCACCTCCAGGCTCGCCACGTTGAACAGGTCGGAGATGACCAGAATGCGGTGAAAGCCCGCCGCGTAGCGCCGCGTCAACTCGGCCACTTCGTGCGCCGGGCGCTCCGGCAGCGCCACGATGGCGTAGCGGATGTTGCGCGCGCGGCCGATCAATTCCGCGCGAGTGACGTCGCCGAGAACGCGCGCATCGGGATCCGCCGGGCCTACTGTGATCAGCCCCTCCGGCCTGAGCCCCAGCCCCGCGTTGCGGCAGAGCGCCTCATGCACCTGCGCGGCGCTCGTGTGGCTGCCGATCACCACCACCCGTTCGCCCCACCATTTCTGGCCTGCCAGCACGTCCCGCAGCGCCATCCGTCCCGCCGCCACGCCAAACAGGCTGCACGCCCAGGCGCCAATCAACACGGCGCGCGAATAGGCCTCCGCGTCGCGCATGAAGAACGTCGCCGTCGCCACAATCAGGAAGCTCACCGTGGTCCCGTGGAACACCTTGCGCAACTCGGTCACCGGATGGAGCCCCGTGCCCGGATAGAGCCCGAGCAGCGCATAGACCACCAGAAACAGCAGCGTCAGGAACGCGAGGTTGAGGTAGAAGTAAAGCGTGAACTGACCGCCCAGCGCATAGCGCACCAGCACCACCGCCGCGCTCGACGCCAGAATCGCCAGCGCGTCCGTCACCAGGAACGGAGCCGCGTTCGCCAGCCGGAACAGGCGCCGGTGGCCCGCCGCCAGCGGCATACGCAGGTCTTGTGCCGGGGCGCTCATGAGTCAGGGCTCCACTTCATGCCGGCCGCCGCCAGCGTCTCCCGCAGGTGCGCTGTCATCCGGGTCCGGAACGCTTCCACGCTGAACTCCTCCGCGCGCCGCCGGATGGTGTCCGCCGAAAAGCGCATGGTCTCAAGCCGCGCCACGGCCGCCAGCAGCGCCTCCTCGCTCTGCTCGTCGAAGAAGACGCCCGTTTCATCCGGCGCCACGGAATCCACCACGCCCCCGCGGCCGAAGGCGATCACCGGCGTCCCGCACGCCTGCGCCTCCACGGGCAGGATGCCGAAGTCCTCCTCGGCGGCGAAGACGAACGCCCGCGCGCCGCGCAGGGCTTCGCGCAACTCCTCCGCCGGCCGCTGTCCCCGCAGTTCCACGTTCGGCCCGGCGAGTCGCGCACACTCCCGCCACGCCGGCCCGTCGCCGATCACCACCAGGCGCAGATCCGGCCTCTGCGAGAAGGCCCGGATGATGAGGTCCATCCGTTTGTAGGGCACGAAGCGGGACGCCGCCAGGAAGTAGCCGCCGCGCGGCGCGTCCGTGGGCGTGAAGAAGTCCGTATCCACCGGCGGCGGGATCACCACCGCGTCGCGCCCGTACGCCTTGCGGATGCGCCGCGCGATGTAGCTCGAATTGGCGACAAAATGATTCACGCCGTTCGCCGTGCGCGCGTCCCACAGCCGCAGATAATGCAGCAGGGCGCGCGCCGCGGCCGCCCGCACTCCTCCATTCAGCCCGGACTCGCGCAAGTATTGATGCTGCAGATCCCACGCATAGCGCATCGGGCTGTGGCAATAGCAGATGTGCACCTGATCCGGCCCGGTGAGCACGCCCTTCGCCACTGCGTGCGAACTCGACATCACCAGGTCAAAGCCCGACACGTCCAACTGCTCGATGGCCAGCGGCATCAGCGGGAGATAGGAGCGGTAGCGCGTCCGTGCGAAGGGCAGCGATTGAATCCAGGTGGTTCGTGGCCGCCGGCCCTGCAGGAAACCCCGCTCGTCCGCCGGCAGAAAATCGGCTACCGCGAACAGCTCCGCCCTCGGAAACAGCCGCAGCAACTGCTCCAGCACGCGCTCGGACCCAACATACTGAGTGAGCCACTCATGCACAATCGCCACGCGGGGCGAAGCCGAAACTCGGCTGCCGGACATCATCCGGAGACCTCCGCCTCGGCTGTCGAGCCCGCGCCGTGCCGCTCCACGAGCCGTTGAAACAACTCCTCGTGCCGGGCCGCGGACGCGGCCAGTCCAAACTCGGCCACTACCGTCTGCCTGACGGCCGCGGACAATCGCTCATAGAGCCCCGCGTCGGTCTCCAGCCGGTACAGGTGTTCCGCCGCCGCATCCAGGTCCCCCTCGAAGAAGAGAAAGCCCGTCATCCCGGGGCACACCACATCCGTGTGCCCCTGCACCGAAGTCGCCACCACTGGCAGCCCCGAAGCAAAGGCCTCGAGCATGCCGAGCGATAGCCCTTCCCCGCGCGACGCCGTCAGGTAAACGTGCGCCCCTGCGTACAGCGTCTCCATGTGATCGCACCAGCCGGGCAGTTGCACACACTCGCCCAAGCCCAGCCGCGCGACCTCCGCTTCCATCGCGGGGCGCAGCGGACCATCGCCCGCGATCCGCAATCTCGCCCGCGACTCCGGAAACAGCGCTTTCAAACGGGCCAGGATCCGCACCAGGTCCAGCGGGTTCTTTTCGTCGCTCAACCGCAGCGCCGCCAATATCACAAACTCCCCCGGTGGCTGCATGGACGGCGCGGGTGCGAACCGCTCCGTATCCACTCCGTTCGAGATCACAGTGAGCCGGCTCGGCGGCAGTTGCAGCGCGCGCGAAACGGCTGCCGCCTCCGTCCACGACACGGCGAGGTAGTGCGTCGTCAGCGTCCGCACCGCTTTCTCGGTCAGCAGCTTGATCTTCGGGCCCAGCCCTTGTTCCCGGTGCAGGTGGAAGCCGTGGAAGGTATGCACCACCCGTGCAGTCACGAGCAATGACAGCAACCGGCTGTAGAGCCCTGCGCCGAATCCGTGGCTGTGGATCAGCTCGATCCGGTGGTGCCGGCAATACCGCACCAGGCGTGCCACTGCCGCCAGAGAGAAGCGCCGGTGCGGAATCTCACACAGCCTCTGCCGGCCCAGCAGCCGCTGGTATCGCTCCCAATAGGGATCCTCCCTTGGACACGCCACGTGGTTTTCGACACCTGCCGTTGAAAGCACTGCCAGCCGGTAGATGTTCTCCGGCCCCCCGCCCCGATCAGCCCGCACTGTGATGTGGAGTATCCGCATATTGGCCCGATCAAAGACTTCCACGCAACGGTCTAATGTTGTTTGCTGGGACAGGTGCCATCCTGGCCGGCCGGATGTAGGCCTGAATCGCGCTTCCCGTGATCAGGTTGGTGCCTTGGCTGGAAAGCATGATCGTCGCAACCATCCAGTAAAGCGCCCCCACCGGGATGAGGACGAATGCACCATCCACCGCCGCCACAACCCAATACGTCATTAAACTGACCCTGCAAGCGCGCTCCAGTTCGGACGCGCCTCTCACTGAGGAGGCAGCGAACGCAAATCCGATCAGCACCGGAGCCGTCATCCAGAGAATGAAGAGCAGCAGCCCCATCAGGCCAAACTCAGCAAACACGCTCAGGTAGGTCATCTCCCCAATACCGTAGAACTCCCCACTATTGCCCGCGAGCGTGAATGAGTGCACGTCCACGCTCTGCAGTCGGCCCCCGAGGGTGTTATCGAAGATGAAGTCATAATTCGTCGCCAGAATCGCTACGCCCGAAACAGTCAACACCAGGGCGGCAAGAATGTAGATCGGCGATCGCAGGATGAATCCCACAAGCCTCCGCCGGTAGATTAGTTCCCACAGCAGCAGCCAGACCAACAGCCCCGCCCACGCCGTCCGGGAAAGGCTCAGAAACACGGCGAGAACGAACAAGGCTCGCAACAGCCGCAGCCCCTTCGTGAAGTGAAAGTAGAGTGGCCCCAGAATGAGCATGCAGATCCCAAAGATGTTTCCGTTCTGGTACGTCGACACGAGCTTGATCAAATTGCCCCGGTCGTTGTGTTTCTTTACCACGCCGCCAATGTCGTCGGCGTTGATCGTGATGTACGGAATTTCGATCACCATCTTGAAGTAATTGCGCGCGGCAAACTCGCCCAGACCGAAGAGCGTGACGGCGGCCACCACAATGAGGAAGGCTCTGCGTACCGCCGGGCTGTCGAACTCGCGCAGTGGCCCGGCTAGCGCCGTCAGGAAGATGGTGGGTACCAGAGCGATTGTCGCGATCAGTGCCAGCGTCGGCCCTGCGCTGGCACTGCCATAGAACCAAAGCTTCACCAGCGTATGCACCATCATTGGCATCGCGCACAACAGCGTCAGCAAATGCAGCCGGTTGAAGTGGCTTCGGGTAGCCGTTAGCAGAAGCATGGGAACCGCCAAGGCGGCGAGCAATCCATAACTGAACGTTAGCGGCACGCCAGATATCTTGATCCCGCCCTTGGGCATCCCGATCACCAGCGCGATGAGCAGGCAACAGCAGATCACATAGGTGGTCGAGTAAGTTCTCGCCCCTACGATCATCCCCTGGATAGCGACTCCCCCATGCTGCGGCCATGCCCTCATCTCACTACCTGCTTGCTGCCGCACGCGGTAGCTTGACGCCCGCAGCGATCAAGATACAAAGCTTCCAGCTCGGCGAACGAACTCACCAGAGAAAACCGTGAGCGCATCAACTGCTCCACCCGCTCGTCGGCCGGTGTGCGTGGCCGGTCCGCCGCCTGCATGACCGCTGCTCCCCACTCCGCAGCACCTGCCTCCGGCGCAAGCCGCAAATTCGCCTCGGGGAAAAGATCCGCCTCCACCGGAATCCGGCGCGAATGCACCGTCGGCAACCCCGCTGCCTGCGCCTCCACCAGCGCCAGGCCCAGACCCTCATGCCACGACGGAAACAGGAACACGTCCGCGGCCAGGCAAAGCAATTCCGGCACGTCCGCCCGGCTGCCCAGCAGCGTGAACATCCCCTCCAACCCCGCCGCCCGCACACGCCGCTCCACCTCAGCCCGAAGGCTGCCTTCGCCCACCAGCAGGAAATGGTGCCCGCCTCGTTCGCGTAGCCAGCCCGCAATGTCCACGATCAGGGCGTGATTCTTCTGCCACTCGAACCGGCCCACATGCGCCACCACCGTCGCCCCTTCCGGCAGACCCAGGCTCGCGCGAAAGGCCCGCCGGTCGCCGGCCACCCGGAAGGCCGAGAAATCCGTGCCGCAGTACAACACGCGCACGTTGCCGCGCTCCCGCCATTGCTCGCCAAACAGGCAGAGCGCCGCCGCTTCGCTCGCCGCCAGACCCACATCGGCGTGCCGCCGGATCAGCCTCCGCATCGCAGCCGCGTAGGCCGCCCGCGCGGGATGCCGCCAGTCCTCCTGGGCGCGCGTGTCGTTGTGCGAATGAACCACACGCAGCCCAAACGGCCCGCGCCGCGCCACCGCCAGGATCATGCCGCTCCAGTAATGCTCATGCACGTGCAGCACGTCCGCCGCCCCGGCTTCGCCCAGCGCCTTCCGCAGCGCGCCTGCATACCCCACCGACCGCTTCGGCGCGCCCACCCGGAAGATCCGCCCGCCCAGATCCTGAATCTCCTCGTCGTAATCGGCCGCACGCTGCGTGTGCACCAGAAAATCCATGCGCAGCCGCGTCCGGTCCATCCGCCGAAGCACGTTCATCAGCCACGTCTCGATGCCCGCGCGGTTCATCGCCCCCACGACATGCAGCACCCGCACGGGACCGTCCATCGAGGTCTGCCTCATACGCCCACCTGAAACACCGCGCAGCCATTCGCTCCGCAGTCCGGATAGCGCTTCCGCAGCCGCTCGATCTCTCCGGCGTACCGCCGCTCCATCGCCGGGCTGTAGAGTGGCCCCAGATAGTTGTACGACTCGCGGAACCGGATTCCGGACCCCTCCGGCAACCACTCCAGCACGCGGCCCCAGTCCAGGCCCCTCCCCGAGAGCGCCTCCCCGCGGTCATGCGCGACGCCGAAATCCACCAGCCGGTCGATCACCACCGCCGGCGGCCTTCGCGCGAACAGACCCTCCTCCACCGCCCGCCTTGCGGTCAGTTCTCCCGCCGGTTTCGCGAAACCCAGCCTCCGCTTGGCCACCTCCATGAGCCGCGCGGGCCGCACCAGCCGGTACAGCCGCCATGCCTGCCGCGCGCGCGCCGCCAGCGCGAGGCACTCCTCATTCAGGTAATACGCCTGGTTCGGCTCATGCCCGGCGATCCAGACTCCGCCCGCCGCCAGCCGTCCGGCGCGCCGGCAGAAGCCCTCCAGGTCGGGCAGATGGTGCAGCACCGAATTGGTCAGCAGCAGGTCAAAACGGCCTTCCGGCTCATCCAGCGTATATTCCGCATCGCGACCCAGCCGCTGCTGGCACACGGCCAGCATCTCCGGGGAAGGATCGTAGCACGTAATCCGTGCTCCCTTCAGCCGATCGGCAACCTGCGCCGCCGCGAACCCCGTACCCGCCCCGTAATCCAACACTCGCAAAGACTCGCGTCCACGAAGCAACTCGCCCGCGACACCGGCCATCCGCGCCCAAACCCCCGGCAATTGCTCGAAAATCTCGGCGTGCGCGGCGTCGTACGTCTGGGCCTCGAAGCCGTGATGGATGCGGTTCAAACGAACCACCAGCTCAGCTACCGGGACCGCCGGTCCGTAGGGCGCCGCCAGTTCCTCGGCGAAGCGGAGCGCGGTCATGCGTCGGCCTCCCGGCGGAGCAGGAGCGCATACCCGCCCAGCATCAACGCGTTCGCCACGCCCACGGCCAGCGCCAGTCCCCACAGCCCCCGCCACTCGATCGCCTGCCAGCCTGCCACCGCCAGAAACGCCACCGGCACACCCACGGCCAGCGGCTGCAGCCGCAGTCTCCGGCTCGCCGTCGCCGCCCCGCCCAACACCGCCGTGGCCTGCGAGGGCAGCTCCGCCGCGATCAGCACCAGCAGGAGTCCAACGAAACCCGCATGTGCGGGCGTGTAGAGCAAACTGAGAATCTGCTCCCCCGCCGCCAGAGCCAGCGCGCCGCCCCCAACAAACAGCAGCGCCACGCCCGCCAGCATGCGATAAATCAACCCCGGATGTCCCGCGCGCTGCTCCACCTGATACCAGCGCGCGAACCGCGGCAGCGCCGCGTCGCCCATCGAGCGCACGAAAATCGCCGCCGACAAGGGCAACTGCGCCAGCGCCGCGTAGATCCCCAGGGCGCTGTCGCCCAGCGTGCCGCGCACCAGATACCGCGGCAGGTTGATCTGCAGCGCCGAAAGGAACGACGTCATCCCCAGGCTCCGCGCCTGCCGGAACAGCCGCCTCACCTGCGCCCCGTCGCTCGTGAAAAAACGCTCGCCCCGCACCAGCGGGAAGTCGTGGAATGCCATCGCCACCGCCGCCACCGCGGCCGCCGCCAGCGCCGCCAGCGGCAGGCTGCCCGTCCGCTCGAGCACCACCCAGAAACTCACCAGCGACACCACCCCCCGCGCCAGCAGCGACCGGCCCACCGCATCCAGCCGCCGCGCCCGCTGCATCTGCCCGTAGCTTGTTTCGATCAACGATTCGACCACGCGCGTCAGCCCCACGAACGCAATCAGCCACAGTAGCTCGGCATTGGCGCGGTGCAGCCACGCCGCCGCCGCCATCACCCCCACCGACACCGCCGCCGTCGCGGCGCGCAGCGTGAAATAGGCAGCGAAAGGGAAATCCATCCGCGTGTCCGAACCTTGCAGCGAACGCAGATGCAGCCCCGTCAACAGCACCACCTGCGTACAAATGGCGTTCGCGTACGCATACCGCCCCGCGCCCTCCACGCCCGCCAGCTTCGTCGTCACCACCAGATACCCCCACTGCGCCAGCGCCTGGCAGAGGTTGCCGGAAACCATCCAGGCGAGGTCGCTCGTCCCTCTCCGTTCGATCACCTCCGAGACTGACGCTGTCCCGTTCAAGCCGCCGGCTCGCTCGCGTCGGTCTGATAGCGCTTGTAATACTTGCCGTAATAGCCGTAGTAATAATAGCTATCGGCATGATGCTTTTTCACTTGATTGAGGACTAATCCCAGAATATTCGCGCGCAAATGAGTCAATGTGGCGATTGCGGCCGCCACCGCTTTCCGGCTGGTCTCCCCCGCGCGGGTCACCACAATCACCCCATCGGCCGAACTCGCCATTTGCAGCGATTCGGCAAAACCCAGCAGCGGCGGCGCGTCCAGAATCACCAGATCGTACTCCCGCGCCATCTCCTCCATCATTGGCCCCAGCAGTTGGCCGATCATGTCCGCCGCCCGCCGCGACGGCGGCCCGGCCGTGATGATGTCCAGATGCTCATTGTCCGCGGGCCGGATGATCACGTCGCGCCAACCCGTCTCGCCGTTCAATACGTTCGAAAGCCCGTCCCCCAACGGCAGCCCAAACAGCTTGTGTTGCGACGGCCGCCTTAGGTCGCAATCAATCAGCAGCGTCCGCTTGCGCTGCTCGGCGTGCGCAAACGCCAGGTGCCCGGCGGTGGTGGACTTGCCCTCGCTCGCCGTGGCCGACGTCATCAACAGCGTCCGCAACCGCCGGTCGAAATCGGTCAGCAGCACCGAACTCCGGATCGTCCGCACCGCCTCCTCGTAGGTGGTGAACTGCCGCTCTTTCAGCCGCGCAGCCGGATCCTCGACGTGCGTTTCCCCCGCCGCCAGCAGCTTCACCGGCAGCATCAACTCCCGCGTGTTCTTCACCGCGGGCAGCGTCCCGATGATGTGCGTCTTCAGTGTGCGCGTCACCTGCTCCGGGTCGCGGATCGTATTGTCCAGCGTATCCGACAGAATCGCCACCCCCACCGCCAGCAACAGCGAGAACAGAAACGCCAGCACCAGATTCAACCCCAGCTTCGGAAACACCGGCTTCCACGCCGGCCGCGCCGCGTCGGCGATGCGCACCATGTTGTTCTGGAAGCCTGCATTGATGCCCGCCTCGCGAATCTTGCGCACCAGTTCGTCGTACAGGTTCTTGTCCGCCTCCGCTTCCCTCTTCGCCCGCTGGTATTCGAAGCTGCGCAGATTCAGCGCGTCATATTCCGCTTTGGTCTCCGCCACGCTCTTTTGCAGCATGGCCTCCCGCGCCTGCGACTCCTGGAACTGCACTTCCATCCGCCGGATCGCATTCTCGCGCGTGGCCTCCACTTGCGACTGAATCTCGCGCACTTGCGCCTGCGCCTTCCGGTATTCCGGATGATTCACGCCGAAGTGTGTCCGCACCTCCGCAAACCGCTCCGCCGCTTCGTTCTGCCTCTCCAGCAGCCGCCGGATCGCCTCGCCCTGCGCCGACACCTGCGCCGATTCGAGCGACCCCGAACGCGTCTGCTCGAACGCCGCCTCCGCCGCCACCCGCTCCGCTTGCGCCTTCGTATACTCCGTGTTTAATTGCAGCAGCCGCGCCGACAGAATATTCGTCTTTTCCTCGGGATTGATCACATTCAATTCCCGCTCCATTTGCGCCAGCCGGTTTGAAGAATTCTCCATCTTCGCGCGCAATTCCTCAATCTGCCGCTCCATGAATTTCGAAAGCGATTGCGACGACCGGATCCGGATATTGTAGGTGTGCTCAATGTAGGATTGCGCCACCTGGTTTGCCACGTCCGCCGCCAGTTGCGGATCCGTGGACCGGTACGACACCTGCAACAGATACGTATTCGGCGGCCGCGACACCTTCAACTGCTTCAGCACGATCGGCGCATCCTTCGCCCGCGCTACGTCGCTGCCCTCCTTGATCTGTTTCTCCGCCTCCAGCAGGTTGAACCGCTGCGCCACCGGTCGCACCACCGAATCCGACTGCACCAGCCGGATCTGCGAGGCCAGAAACGATTCCGCGTCCATCGCCGACGCCGCCATCGCCTGCGACTCCTGCCCCACAATCCCCTTCGCCTCCTGCCGGTCCACATACAGCGTCGCCGCCGATTCGTACACCGGCGTCAGCCGCAGCGACACCACCGCCGTCGCAATCAGCATCACCGCCACGAACGCCACGATCCGCCACGCGTGCCGCCGCAGAATCCACATGTAATGCGACAACGGCAGCGTCACCTGCGCCGCATCGGCCTCGGGCAGAATCACCGTCGGCCCCGGCATCCCCTGCTGGAACGTCACTAATTCCCGCTCGTCATTGGGCATGCGGTCGCAGGTCCTCCCCTCGCGGCAGTCCCTGGCGGACCGCCTGCAGGCTCTCTCCCCACCCCGGCGGAGCCGCCTCAGTTTCCGGGATGAACGCGTAGATACACAGTGTAGCCAACCTGCGCCCGCCGATCACCCCCAATCCTGCAACCTCCCCATGCCTCTGGTACTGTATAGGCCATGAAGCTGCTGCCCGCCCTGCTGCTGCTCGCCGGATGCGCTCTCGCCCAGCCGCGCCCGCACGTCGTCTTCGTCCTCGGCGACCACGAATACTCCGGCGAACAGACCCTCCCCCTCATCGCCGCCGCCCTCGAGAAGGACTACGGCCTCCGCTGCACCATCCTCAAATCCGCCCCCGACCAGAACAGCGAAACCAACATCCCCGGCCTCGAAGCCCTGAAGACCGCCGACCTCGCCGTCTTCTATCTCCGCTGGCGCCGCCTCCCTGAAGACCAGCTCGCCCACATCGACGCCTACGTCCGCTCCGGCAAGCCCCTCGCCGGCTTCCGCACCACCACCCACTCCTTCAACTTCCCCAAGGACCATCCCCTCGTCCACTGGAATCGCTGGGCCGCCGACGCCTTCGGCGCGCCCCCCGGCTGGGGCGCCGACGGCCACACCCACTACGGCCACCTCTCCTCCACCGACGTCCGTGCCGCCAGCGAGCACCCCATCCTCACCGGCGTCGCCCGCGAATTCCATGCCCGCAGTTGGCTCTACCGTGTCGAACCCAAATGGCCCCCGCCCGACGCTCAGGTCCTGCTGATCGGCACCGCCCGCGAACCCAACAAGCCCGCCAACCCCAACCCCGTCGCCTGGACCTGGGTCAACCCCCACAAGGGCCGCGTCTTCTTCACCACCCTCGGCCACCCCGAGGACTTCTCCCTCGAAGCCATGCAGCGCCTCACCATCAACGGCATCCACTGGGCGCTCGGCCGCCCCGTCCCCGCCTGGAAGGGCCGCCTCGACATCAACGTCCCCTATCGCGGCATCGTCAAATCGCAGGGAGTACAATGACCAAATGCTGAAGCGTTTCCTTCTCCTGCTCACCCTCACCGCGGGCCTCTCCCTCGCCGACGAAAAAGCCGTCGAGGCCGCCGAACGCGCCTGGGGCGCCGCCGTCGTCGCCAAGGACTACACCGCGCTCAATCGCGTCATGTCCGACGACCTCATCTACTCCCACTCCAATGCCCTCGTCGACACCAAACAGTCCTACATCGACGCCCTCAAGTCCGGCAAATCCGAATACTACACCGTCAACTACAAATCCATCCGCGTCAAAATGATCGACGCCAACACCGCCATGGCCTTCTGCCGGGCTGATTTTGAGACGAAGGCCGCCGATGGCTCCCGCCAGAAAATGGACCTCGCCCTGCTCCACGTCTTCAAGAAGACCGGCGCCAACTGGCAGTTGATCGGACACCAGTCCGCCCGCATCCCCGCCCGCTAGCCCATGCTTTCGCGCCGCGGTTTCGCTGCCGGCCTGCTCGCCGCCGCACTCCCCGAACCCTGCCGCTTCGAGCACGCCGCCCTGCCCGCCGCGGGCGCGCCCATCCCCATTGCCGGCTTCGCGGAACATACCCTCGAAGCCGGCGGCCTCCTCCTCCGCTGGCCCCGCGAACTCCCCAACGCCACCGGTTTCGGCTTCGCCTTCGGCCTCGACTACCGCGAATTCGGCAACATCGCCGTCCACCTCGCCCGCTCCGGCCGCCGCCTCGCGCTGGTCAACGTCAGCATGGCGCCCCGCTTCGATCCCTACTTCGTCCCCCTCGCCGCCGCTGACGCCCGCGCCGCCTCCCGCGAAGGCCTCCTCCTCCGCCCCGATTCGGGAGACGCCCGCCGTTCCATCCTCAGCGCCACCCCCGAACGCCGCCGCGAAGCCCCTGCCCTTCACCCGCACCTCCTCGTCCCCGGCCAGTTGAAACCCCTCGACGAGTACGCCCGCCGCATGCGCTCCCTCGATGTCGTCCAGGAATTCGACTGGCGCGCCGGCTGCGTCACCGAAGGCCTCCACGCCCTCAACGCCCCTGATGCCCTCCGCCGCTACCTCCGCCTCTTCCTCGACGAAAGCCCCCGCGAAGCCACCGAGGCCTTCCGCCGCGGCGTCGAACAGACGCTGCCCGCCGCCGCCATCCTCCGCGTCCACCGCGAACACCCCACCATCGACGACGCCCTCGCCCTCTGGAACAAACGCCGCACCGCCGCCGGCATCGTCCAGGACTCCACCCGCATCGTCGCCGAAGCCAACTACACCGTCGCCTACCCCATGGCCCTGCTCGGCGTCCTCCGCGACGACCCCAGCCTCCGCGCCCGCGCCATCGCCCAACTCCGCGCCGCCCGCGATCGCCTCCTCGACCCCGCCGGCGCCATCCATCTCCGCCATGACGAATCCACCGGCGAACGCACCTACCTCGGCTGGGCCCGCGGCGTCGCCTGGTACATCCTCGGCCTCGCTGCCACCCTCGACGCCCTCCCCGCCTGGGAACACCCGCGCGACCTGAAAGACGAACTCCACCGCGCCCTTGCATGGGCTCTCCAATACCAGCGCCCCGACGGCCTCTTCTGCGCCTTCCTCCCCGAACCCGAAGTCGCACCCGACACCTCCGGCTCCGCCGGCATCGCCGCCGCCATCCTCATCGCCCACCGCCACTCCATCGCCGAACCTCCCTGGACCCGCGCCGCCCGCCGCGCCCTCGACGGCTGCATCGCCCGCCTCACCCCCCACGGCTTCCTGACCGGCGTCTCCCAAAGCAACAAGCGCGAAGGCGGACCCGCCTTCCAGCGCTCGCCCCACCGCTGCAACATGCAGTTCGGCATGGGCTTCCTCGGCGTCCTCATCGGGGAATCCCGCCGCGCCGCTCTCCCAACCGCATGACCAACTCCTCCCTCCTCTACACCGCCGCCGCCTGCTTTTTCATCGCGGGCATCCCCATCTGGCGCGTCCCCGCCTCCGCTGGCGATCCCCCCGCCACGGCCTTCCTCCCCGGCCTGCTCGCCATCGCCATCGCCGCGCTCGCCCATAGCGCCTACCGCACCGCCCCCTTCCGCCGCATCGCTCTCTATCTGACTCTCTCCTTCCCCGCCGCCATCCTCGCCCGCATCGCCGTCGATGTCTCACGCGACCCCACCTCCCACAACCTCTGGCCCCTCGAACTCATCATGACCACCCTCGCCCCCATCCCCTTCGTCCTCCTCGGCGGCGCCATCGGCGCCCTTCTGGCGCGTGTCATCAACAAACCGCACGACAGCGAAAAACCGAACAAATGAATTTGGCCGCCAGCGGTAAGAGTGTGCTTCCAAAGACGCCGCGCCTCAGCGCCCCGAGCCCACAAGGATGTAGCCGGCCCACTCCCGGATGTTCTCTCTCGCGGCCAGAAAGCGCTGGCAAGTTCTCTGATGGGCCTTCGTCGGACCCTCAGCTAAGTGCTTATAGTACTCGACCATGAAGTTGCGCCCAAATCTGTCTTGCATTGGCCACAGAGTACTCAACACATTCTGCGCTCCCGCTTCGAGAAACGCTGGCATCAGCCCGTAGGGTTCGTCGGAGGGTCCAATACGGTACAGGCCACCACTGCATACATTTAGTACAACCAGCCGAGCGTTTGCGAGCTTCAATTTGCGGATCTCTGCCGATCCCACCTTAGTCCCATTCCCCGATGCGTCCCTGAGCCAGATTGAATGTAGGTCGAGCGCCTTCTCATCTGGAAATTCACCGTGCGTCGCGATGTGCAGAATACTGGTGTTCTCCGCCTCGCCTTCTAAACGATCCTTGGTGGCCAAATGGCGCGGAAACGCCCGCATCTCCTTAGCGGGAGCCGCCTTGATGATTTCGCTTAGCTCTAGCTCGGCATATCGCAGATCTGCCTGTAATGGGTCCTTCAGCAGAGGATTCGCAAACCCAGTAAACCGATCCGCGCTGCTTGATCGGTCTGCGACCACTTTCCACACCGAAGCGCTTGGAGCTATCACCAGGGCGGTCTTCTCGATTAGATACTTGCCCGCAGCATCGATCAACGCTGGAAATGGCACATAGTGTAGGATGCTGTGTGGAACAACGATGAGATTAGTGAACCGCTCAAACTGGACTCCCTGCGCCAGGAGTGGCTCAATCAGTATTTGGTGTAGCCGCCGAAGTCTCCGCTTAGCAGTCTCGTCTTGTTGGGTGCGGATGTCAATGCGCAAATCAAGCAGCAGATTCCCGAGCGCGCTCGAATCCACCGGCGGCTGTCCATCGATGCACATCCTCCCCGTCATCGGTGCGATGCCCAGCACCTTGTCGAGATTCACATGCGAAGCAAGCACTCTCTCCGGCGTGATGAGCGTGGCCCACAACTCTTGTGCGGGATGTAGTTCGTTAAAGGGGATCGAATACTCGAGCAATGCCTCGCCCGGCTGCAGCTTTCGCTGTACGTCTGCGACAGTGGCCGTTGCCGCCGAGCCCATGAAGCCCGCACCAGCCTTTGCGTAAATCCCTTCCAGTTCCTGCAATGTCGAGTTCCCACTTTCGCGATTAGCGCCACAGACTCCGAACCCTGTCATTTGGCTCACCAAGCGCAGCTCCTCCATTGCCAGGTCGCCCTCGGAGGGCGGCTTCTCATATGTCAGAATCCGATGTTCGAGTTGCCGCGCTTGCTCCGATTCAACCTCCATTGTTTGTGGCATTGTCAACCGGTCAAGCAGCATTCGCGCCTTGAGTGATTCTGAGATATTGAACACGCGCCCGTGCTGATCCGAAGTATTGTCTGCGAACTGGCCTTTGAGCATCGCACCATAGAGCTCATCGGCACGGTAGGAGGCCCAGATGCGCCCAGCGCGGGTACGGTACTGGGCCCGCAATGTCTGTGCACGTGAGAGCGCTTCATCGCGCAGTCGCCGCAGGTGTTCCGGCGAGGCACCCGCCCGCTCCTCACCCAAGTAGCGGTCGGAGATTAGGCTCGTTGACAAATCGAGATCGCCCAGTTCCTTAGCCCATTTCTCCGCGGTTGCCAGCCTCGCGCTCGCCAATGGCGGATTGCCGTGGCGGAATGACAGCCAAGCCAACTCCCGCGCGTTCCGGATCGCCTTGCGCCGGTCGCCCAATTGCTTGAAATCGTACTCGAAATCAGCCGGGATCCACCTTTCCACGACCGACGCTAACAACTTCAGCACGGCGTCAAACTCCTCCTGCTCTTTTCGAAATTTCCCCATCGCGCTGTCCACTGTTGCTCCAGTCAAGCTAACCAGACGCTCGCTCCACACACGCTCGATCGAATACTGGAGCAGTGGCACCGCTTTAAGGAGATCCAGAAGCGTCAACAGGAGCACCTTGTCTTCCTCCACGCCCGGAATACGGCTATGGAAGTAGGAGCAATCCGCCGCGATAGCGGCGAAGGCAAATTCGAGATCTTTTCGCTGCACCTGCGCAGCTTTCTCCATCATCCCCAGCGCACTTGAGCGCACGGCGCTATACTCTTCTGATCTCTCCGCCGCCATAAATCGGATCTGATGCTGATCGCGCATGCTTTCAAGCGACTCGGCCAATTCTCCCAGGCGAAAGTGGGCAAGCGCCGCAAATGACGAGGACGCAAACGCCAGTCCCCTCTGGCCTCTTCCGGGGCCAGATCGGAAGAGCGTCGTGTAGGGAAAGAGTGTAGATCTCGGTGGTC
>ERZ761609.1958-NODE-1958-length-16499-cov-22.354415_pt1 | contig 16499 bp, 15 predicted proteins | sample MGYA00511163_ERZ761609 | MGnify/ENA primary metagenome ERZ761609 (study PRJEB28899, sample SAMN02445070) | bioreactor sludge metagenome | biome: EBPR sludge | place: Australia: Brisbane, Thorneside Wastewater Treatment Plant | collected 2011-12-16 ... | reverse complement strand
CCTGAGATTGGAATAATTCTTGGTACAGGCCTGGGAAATCTTTTTACAAAAAAAATTGAAACCCCAATTGAGATAGAATACAGTGCCATACCTCACTTTCCAGTGTCAACCGTTGAGTTTCATAAAGGGAAGCTGATCAGTGGAGAAATAAATGGAAAGCAAGTATTGGCGATGCATGGTCGGTTTCATTATTACGAAGGTTACTCAGCCGATCAAATCACATTACCGGTTCGGGTAATGAAAGAACTGGGTGTAAAGTATTTGTTGATTTCAAATGCTGCGGGCAATATGAATTTGAACTGGCACAAAGGTGAGCTGATGCTCATTGATGATCATATCAATTTGCAGCCGGACAACCCTTTGCGTGGTCCAAACATAGATTCGCAAGGTCCCCGTTTTCCTGACATGAGCCAACCTTATGATAAGAGGCTTAATGCCAAATTAAAAACCATTGCCAGCCAGCGCGGGATTACATTAAATGAAGGAGTCTATGTTTGTGTTACAGGACCCAACCTTGAAACCCGGGCAGAGTATCGCTTTTTGAGTAGGATTGGTGCGGATGCAGTCGGGATGTCTACTGTTCCTGAAGTAATAGTGGCCAATCATGTCTCGTTGCCTTGTTGCGCTATCTCAGTACTTACAGATGATTGCGATCCAGATAATTTGAAACCTGCCAACATTGATGAAATCATTGAAATTGCAGGAAAAGCGGAAGTAGCTCTCACTGATTTGTATGTCGATTTGATAGGATTATTATAGAAGTGCAACCTTTGGTAGCCATTCAGCGTCATATTGGGGAAACCACCCGATATGTACGATATGAAAACATTACTTACCCTTACAGTTTTTCTATTTAGCATTACCCTTTGGGCTCAAAATGAGGGAGATTATCATTTGGATAAAGAATTTGATATGAGTCCCACGGGTACTATAGAATTAACTTCTTCTGATGCCAAGGTGACAATAACTGGTGCGAGTAGGAAAAACGTTCATTTAAAAGTTGATCGTACAGTAGTTACCAAAGGACTATTTTTTGGTAGTGATGATTTTGCCATTGAGATAGACAACTCGAATGGCAATTTGAAAATCAGAGAAAAATCCGGTTCATCCAGTCATGGCATTGTAGGGTACTACAACGAGGATTACGAGATAAAAATCGAAGCACCAGAAGGAGCCAGTATTTTAGTGAAGGGAGATGACGGAGATTATCTGATTAAAAACATCAATGGGTCTATCGTAATGGGTGTTGATAACGGAGACATTGATTTGTTGGATTGCAAGGGCAGTAAATTTCGTTTCCGTTTGGACGATGGCAACTTGACCATGGATCAGGGAAGAGGAGCCATAGAAATAGCTATTGATGATGGGGATGTAAGAATTAGAAATGGAAATTTCTCACATGTGATAGCAGATATTGACGATGGAGATTTTATGATTGAAACATCATTGTCCAATACGGGTGAATACAATATTAATGCAGAGGACGGTTCAGTTTCAATGGTGGTGACCAAAGGAGGAGGTCAGTTTGATGTGCGTCATGATGATGCCAGAGTGATTGCCGAGGGAGCTTTTGATGTATACGAAAAATCAGAAACCTTTACCAGTTTGAAATTGGCCAATGGCACTGCCAAGGTGAACATCAGAGCGGACGATGCGAGGATAAGACTTTCCAAGCCCAACTAAGAATTTATTTTTTGTAGGAATAGTGCCCAATGATCTGGTATTGGAATAGACAATCAGAAACCTCCTGCCCATTGCCAATATTGTGAACCACCAATGGTCTTTGACCATCACTTGACTTTTGATCAATGAGGATACCGATATGTGTGGTGCCACCACCTAAATCCCAGGCTACAATATCACCCGCTTCATAGTCCTGAGGATTTAAGGTTTTCTTTTTCACTACACCGAATCGAGAAAAGTAAGTCATCAGGTTGGGCACTCTTCGGTGATCAATGTTCTTATCTGTTTTAGTGAGTCCCCAAATTTTTGGATACAGACTGAAATTTTTCATCATGTCCTCATGCACTTCTTTTTGTAAATCAATATCCAAATTTCTGTAAGCACGAATGACTACATCTGTACAAACTCCTTTGTCGGAAGGCACGTCCCCATTGGGATAAGGTATGCTAAAGTATGCTGGGTCGTATTGAACCTTTTGATATGTAAGTTCCACTGCAGCATCAGATAATTTTTTTGGAAAAGATTCCTGTGCCTTGCCAGGAAAAAATATAAAAGATAAAAAAATGGCTATTGTGCACTTCGCCATATACTCATTACTCTTGTTTATAGATAACACCGTCTTTCATTACAAACGATATCTTTCTTAAATCCGATATATTTTTTAACGGATTTCCTTTTACGGCTACCAAATCAGCGAGAAAACCAGATTTTATTTCACCCAAATTTTTCAAATGGAATGTTTTCGCATTTACTGAAGTCACCGATTTTAAAATAGCAACGTTGTCCATTCCATAATCTTTCATCATCTCCAGTTCTGTTACATTTTCCCCGTGAGGAAATACGCCAACATCTCCACCTGCAACAATCACCACGCCAGCTCTTAACGCACTGCTAAAGCTCGACTTTTTACTCACAATCCTTTCAGGGTCTGGGTCGGTTCCTTTCTTCCAGCCATTGTACTGAAGGATGGCATCACCAGCTGCCAGGGTAGGGCAAAAGGCAACTCCTTTCTCCTTCATCAATTTAAAAATTTCATCATCACCCTGATCGCCATGTTCAATTGTTTCGACACCCGCCATCACTGCTCTGCGCATTCCTTCTTTGGTAGATGCGTGTGCCACTGTAGGTCGGCCACTGCTTTTTGCGGTCTCTACAATTAACTTTAGTTCTTCAATAGAGAAAGTAGGTGCAGCTTCACCGTTGGCTCCCCATCGGTAGTCGGCATACACTTTTACAATGTCAGCCCCTTTGCCGATTTGATCACGCGTAACGCGGATCAAGTCATTTCCATCAGCAGGTTCTGCACCCAGCATTACCGCAAAATCCGAATCAAAACCTTTTGGCCCGTAACTTCCTGTGGCCACTATGGCTCTGCCTGCCACCAGCATTCTGGGGCCGGGGATCACTCCATCTTCTATCGATTTTTTCAATCCCACATCTGCGTATCCGGCACCTTCTGATCCAAGGTCTCTCACGGTAGTAAATCCTGCCATCAAAGTATTTTTGGCATGTACTGTTCCTCTCGCCACTCTGTAAGCGTCCGATTCTTTCAGCACCTGATCATTCCAGGGCGTTTGATTGTAAGGGTATAATAATAAATGAGAATGTCCTTCAATCATGCCTGGCATTAGGGTAGTCCCCGGTAAGGAAATGGCAGTCGCTCCTCTGGGTTGGGTTATTTTGTTTGCCGGACCTGCTTCTGCAATTTTATTTTCTGCCACCACTACTACCCACCCTTCATGCATTTCGTTTCCATCAAATACCCGGTCAGGTTGGAGGTAGTAGGTTTGTGCGAAAAGAATTTTGCCGGTAAAAACCAAAGCAACAAAAAGTTGAACAGTCAAAAATTTCATTATTAGGAATTATTCAAAAGTCGAATAGCTAAAGTACACAAAGGAATTTAATATAGAATCTTTAAAACTCTATTCTTGCTCCAATGCCAAGCCCTGAGAAATCAATACTTTTGATTTTGGAAGCAAAGGCTGTGGGTGTCTCTTGATTAGCGAGATCAAGCAATAAAAAAAAACTATAGTTAGTCTCTTCTAAAGTTCGAAACCTAAACCCAGATTCAATTCTTCCGCCAAAACCATTGGCTGGAGTATTTTCAAATGACATAAACTGGTATTGAACGCCCGCTCCGGCAAAAAATTGTTTTTTGTTGTCGATATCGAAAAATCGATCGAGTAATAATCCAGGGGAAAACCTCAGAATTGAAAATCTGTTTTCTTTTGAATTAACCGTTATGGATTTACTGGCAATCCCAAAATCGGCCATACATCTCAAAGTGTAATTGGTGAATTTGATTGTTGGAGAGAAATTCAGATTTATCGCACTACCTATATTTTCATCTCCATGTTTCAAAAAAACAACCCCATTCCCAATTTGATTTTTAATATATTTTTGGATGTATGCATTTACCTCTACAGGGTTAATAAAAACAAGTCCAACCTGAAAAGATGCTCCAAATCTTTTTAATTCAGGTTTATCTTCGTGGGGTAAATCAAAAATGACTTGAGCGTTAAGCGAGGTAATGGAGAAAAACAAAATGGATATGAATGATCCTAATTTCAACCTAGGGGAGTTTTATTTGATTAAAAATCAATTCTCTTTTAGATACATTTTGATCTGAATAAAGTGCGTACCTCTCACTTAGGAAGATAATAGAAGGAACATTCGCATTTGGAATCGTCCCAATGGTATGTTCAGTCTTTTCTGTAGGATTGTATTTACTAATGTTTCCTTTACTTATGCTATAAATAGACCCTTCACCGTTATCCCCAAAATAATGTGTATTACCTTTATTATTAGCATAGTGAGCAAATCGATAGGGGTGCATATATTGATTTACGGAGGTGGCCCTTGGAGTTACGCCATATGATTGAATTTCATTATCTGCGGTAGTGTTAAATTTCACAAAAACAATCTTATTGAACCTCAAAGTGCATGTATATGCTGCCGTGGCAATACTGTTTGCGATTACGCCAGCAAACCCACCGATAGGAATGTAAACTGGAGGGTCACTTGTAAAGGTTTCTCCAATGAGATAACCGCCTTGATTCTCAATTGATTTCAGAAAGCCCATCCAGTAAACATTCTCCTTTGTTTTGATCTCAGTAAAGTCAATAGCATCAGACATGGTGTTCATTTTAGCTACATAAGGAATACCTGGACTTGAGTCTTGCTTTTTTAAGTTTTTGAAAGTCCTCCCTGTTAATATTATTTCTTCTTGATTATAAGGGATGATGTTGTCGATAGTTAGCTTTTTCTTTCCATATATCATTGGAAATAAAAATGACTCATTGCCCGTACTTGGATCAATCGCCCTTATTTCATTTTTTGTTTTATTTTTCCTGGGGTCGTATGTAAATGATAGGAAAAGTTGATTATCAACCACCTTCATGAAATTAACTGAAAGGGTTGAGCCGGCTCCTGTAAACAGCTTCTTCCATATAGGCTCCCCGCTTGGCGCTATAGCAACTAATTCAGAAACTTTGCCTTCAACAAGTAAGTAAAAATTGTTTTCGATAGCTGTAAGGTAGCAAGGTGAATCGCCAGACCAATTGAATTGGAGTTTGACTCTGTGGTCAGTCCCTATTCCAGTATTATTATTGATGATATGTAGAACTAAACCGGAATTAGAAGCAGATCCTAAAAGATAAGCGGAGTTATTCTTAGTAGATGCGTTACCAAGAATACTGTAATTCCCGAACATACTTATTCTACTTGTATCATTAACCACAAGAAGTGAATCAAACTTCACTACGTTAAAATCGGAAAGTCGTTCATCCTTGGAGAAAATCTTATAGACAACTCTAAAATTATTTTTATCAAAATTTTCAACGAAGTAGGATCCTTCAGTATTAATGTTTTTTATAACTATGTCCTGGCTGAGACAATCGAAGAGTATAAGGAAGAGGATTCCTGCAATGATGATTTTTTTTGACTTCACCATAACTTATTAAATGAAAATGACCATCAAAGATGGCCATTTTCATAAATATTATCCTAGGGTAAATCGGTTTTTTAAAGTGCGCTCAATGCCGCATCATAATTGGGCTCTTGCCCAACAGCAGGGACTACTTCTGTGTGTTTTACTTTTCCCTGATCGTCAATCACAACAATGGATCTGGCGAAGAATCCTTTCATTCCACCATCTGTCATTTCCATGCCGTAGGCTTTGGAGAAACCTGAATTTCTAAAATCGGAAAGCGTAACCACTTTATCAATTCCCTCAGCTCCACAAAAACGTTTTAATGCAAATGGTAAATCTTTTGATATAGATATAACTACAGTATTGTCAAGTGCAGTAGCTCTCTTATTAAATTCTCTTACTGAAGTGGCGCAAACACCAGTGTCAATGCTTGGGAAGATATTAAGAACAACTTTTTTGCCTTTGAAATCCGCAAGGCTTACGTCTTTTAATGCGTTATCCACCAAGGTGAAATTGGGGGCAGTAGAGCCAATTGCTGGCAGTTCGCCCATTGTGTTTACTGTGTTTTCTCCTAGTTTAGTTTGAGCCATGCGTTAATTAGTTTATTAGATTCAACATTCATTAGTATAGTTATAGTAATAACAATTTACTGTGCATAAAGTTTAGCGAAGCCTATCGGAATCCTTCACTAACTTTTCATCTTTTCTGATAAAACGGTTGGCCACCATATTACTCACCATAGCGATCACTGGCAAAAACATGGCAAACCCGTATTCTCCTGCTTCCTGATGGGTTTTAATTAGGTCGGTAGCAAAATAAACTGCAGACCCGATACTTCCTGCCATAAAGAAGGAGTTAAGCGCTCCTAATTTTATTTGCAGCATTCTGTTTTGAAATTTGCCAATTTCAAAGAAGGCAACTGTTGCTGCCGCAATGGCAAAAATGGCGCTAAGGCTAAAAGGAAAATAGATGGTCGTTTTTACATCACCTTCCGTAACGGAGTAATGCAATGGGAATAATACTTTCTGTACGCCATCACTATTGGAATGCCATACAGGAAAGAAAATACTGATCAGCATACATGCGCCAACAATAACCAGAAATACAGTTTGTTTCCTTTGCCACATAGAGGGGTTTGATTTAACCGCAATTATACAATACAAATTCTATTGTATAATTTGACGAATGAATAATCACCTGATTACTTATTATTAGAATAAACGCTTCAATGATGCTTCGGTCAGAATGGTCAATAAATCAAAGCAGAATCTATCCTAATATGTAATCTGGGTTTAACTTGCAGCAAAAGTAATGAATTTGAGGCTTTTTGGCCTAATTCCAACTCCAATTCAAAATGAACAGTACATATATTGTGGATATACTGCGTACGCCTGTTGGGAAATTTGGGGGTGCGTTGGCTTCCGTGAGACCGGATGATATGGCCGCTCATGTGATAAAAAAACTGATGGAAAGGAATCCTCAGGTGGACCAAAAACTGGTGGAGGATGTAATTTTTGGAGCTGCCAATCAGGCGGGTGAAGACAATAGAAATGTGGCGCGCATGGCACTGCTATTGGCTGGTCTTCCGGTTGAGGTGGCGGGTAATACGGTCAACAGACTTTGCGCTTCTGGTTTGCAGGCGATCATGGATGCTTCACGAGCAATCGCCCACGGGGATGGTGAAGTGTACATAGCAGGAGGTGTGGAGAGCATGAGCCGGGCTCCTTTTGTAATGCCAAAGTCTGCAGATGCCTATTCCAGGAAAGCAGAAATATTTGACACTACCATCGGGTGGAGGTTTGTTAATTCCAGGCTTTCCAGGTTGTACCATCCTTATAGCATGGGAGAAACGGCAGAAAATGTAGCCGAAAGATGGAAAGTCACCAGAGAAGAACAGGATGCTTTTGGACTTCAGTCTCAGCAGCGATACTTTAAAGCAGCACAGGCAGGAAAATTCAACGAAGAAATTATACCCGTTCAAATCCCTCAAAAAAAAGGTGATCCGATTGAGTTCAGCGAAGATGAATATCCACGTGAAACTTCTCTTGAAAAGTTGGCAGCGCTAAAACCAGCCTTTAAGGAAGGAGGGTCTGTGACTGCGGGAAATTCGTCTGGTATTAATGATGGGGCGGCAGCTGCTTTGCTTGTCAATGAAACGTTGGTAAAACAACTTAGCTTAAAACCCCTTGTGAGGGTAGTATCAATGGGAGTGGCAGGGGTCGATCCAGCCATCATGGGTGTTGGCCCTATTTCAGCCTCTCAAAAGGCAATGAAGAGGGCTGGTCTTTCTGCAAAAGATATTGGACTGGTAGAATTGAATGAAGCTTTTGCCTCGCAGTCTATTGTATGTACCCGTGAGTTGGGCTTTGACCCGGAGATCGTAAACGTAAATGGTGGCGCCATTGCCATTGGTCATCCGTTAGGATGCAGTGGCGTTCGTATCAGTGCTACGTTGATTCACGAAATGCAAAAGAGAAAAGTAAAGTATGGACTGGCTACTATGTGCATTGGTGTGGGACAAGGGGCAGCAGTGATTTACGAGAATGTGAGGATGTAGAGGTCAGGATGATGCGCTACTTCTTCGAAATCAGTTACAATGGCACCAACTATCATGGTTGGCAATCTCAAAAAAATGCAGTTGGCGTACAGCAGGTTGTTGAAGAGGTTTTTAAAAAATTGTTTAGAAGAGATATTGAGATCGTAGCAAGTGGAAGAACCGATACAGGCGTTCATTGCATAAAACAGTTTTTCCATGCAGACTTTGATCAGCAACTGAACTACCCCACTACCATTCAAAAGCTCAACTCCTTTTTGCCAAAAGCAATTTCAATCAATGCCATCCGAATGGTAAGAGCAGATGCGCATGCACGGTATAGTGCTGTAGAGCGTGCTTATGAATACAAGATTACTCAGGTAAAGAATCCCTTTTATCAAGACTATGCCTATCATTTCTTCAAAGAATTAAATATTCAAACCATGAATGAGGCTGCTGCGTTATTAGTCGGAGAACATGACTTTCAGTGTTTTAGTAAGGTAAAAACGGATGTAAATCATTTTATTTGCGACCTGAAAACTGCCCGCTGGAATCAAAAGGGAGATTTGTTGGTTTTTACCATTGTGGCCAACAGATTCCTGAGAGGAATGGTGAGAGCAATCGTAGGAAGCTTGCTGGACGTAGGGAGCGGCAAAACTTCAGTTAGGGAGTTCCAGCATATTATTGATAGCAAAGACAGAAAAAAAGCAGGAATGAATGTGCCTCCGGGCGGACTGTACCTTTTCAATGTTAAATATCCAAAAAGAATTTTTTTAGACTAGTAGTGGAGAAAGAAAAGATCAGTAGTGGCAATATCATCGACTTTAATGTTTTAAAGCGAATACTTCAGTTTGTAAAACCTTATCGCGGCAGATTTTATTTTCTGATAGTATTAACGGTGGTGTTGGGAGTTCTTACTCCCATCAGGCCTTTATTGATTCAATACACACTTGATAATGACGTTGCCAATGGAGACTACTTTGGCATGGTTAAGATCATGGTGCTCATCTTTGCCTTGCTTATTGTTCAGTCTGTATTTCAATATGTACACACCTATTTGTCCGGGAAGATTGGTCAGTATGTGATTCGGGATATCAGAATAAAGTTATATAAACACCTCGTTGGATTCCGACTAAAGTTTTTTGATCGCACACCCATTGGAAGGTTGGTAACACGAACCATTTCTGATGTAGAAGCATTGGCCGATGTGTTTAGCGAAGGGCTTGCTGCGCTGGCGGGGGATCTGTTGCAAATTGTTTTCATCCTGGCATTCATGTTTTACACGGATTGGAGATTGGCACTGGTGAGTTTATCAACCATACCGCTGATGCTTTTATCTACCTATATTTTTAAAGAGAAGATCAAGGTCACTTTTAACGATGTGCGCAATGCGGTTGCCAACCTGAACTCTTTTGTGCAGGAGCATTTAACGGGAATCAACATCGTACAGATTTTTGGAAGTGAGAAACGAGAGTTTGAAAAATTCAAAGACATTAATAAAGAGCACAAGGCAGCTCACCTGAAATCAGTATTGTATTATTCTGTCTATTTTCCGGTAGCGGAAATCATTGCTGCCATGGGTGTGGGTTTGCTGGTATGGTATGGTGCAAGAAGTGTTATTGGCGGAGAAACAGGCGTTACTATTGGTACGCTTACCGCTTTCATTATGTACATCCAAATGTTCTTCAGGCCCATTCGAATGATTGCGGATCGCTACAATACGTTGCAAATGGGAATTGTTAGTTCTTCAAGAATAATGGACTTGCTGGACAGCAATGAGCATTTGGTTAACGATGGCACAAAAGCCCTTTCAGAGATTAAAGGCAAGGTGGAGTTTGAGCACGTCTGGTTTGCTTATAATGAAGCTGAGTACGTATTAAAAGACATTAACCTCAAAATCAATCCTGGAGAAACGGTAGCACTGGTGGGCGCAACAGGGGCAGGAAAATCTTCCATCATCAACTTGCTTAATCGCTTTTATGATATTAATAGAGGCAGCATCAAAGTAGATGACCATGACATTACTGAGATAGAATTGTCGTCTTTGCGCAAAGGTATCGGTGTGGTGTTGCAGGATGTTTTTCTTTTTAGTGATACCATTAGGTACAATATTTCATTAGGTGCCCCCGAAGTTACAGATGAAAGGATCATGCAAACAGCGGATCTGGTAGGGGCTAGAAAATTCATAGAACGTTTGCCCGGTGGACTGGATTACAATGTGATGGAGCGAGGAGCAACTCTTTCAGTAGGGCAAAGGCAGTTGTTGTCGTTTATCAGGGCTATGGTGTATGATCCGAAAATTCTTGTTCTGGATGAAGCGACAAGCTCTGTAGACCATGAAACGGAAGAGATGATACAGGTAGCCATTGAAAAGATGATGAGTAACAGAACCTCAATTGTTATCGCCCACAGGCTCTCAACCATTCAGAAAGCGCATACCATCATTGTGTTAGACAAAGGCGAGATTAAGGAAGTAGGAAGCCATGAAACACTATTGAGCCAGGATGGTTACTATGCTCAACTTCACAGGATGCAATACAAAGAGGTAGTTTAGCGTTTGGCCTTCAAAATTTACAGTTCACTCAGCGGTAATCTCAAAAAAGCTATATTTGCCTTAATGACCTTAAAAAAGCCATTTATTGTGCTATTTGTCATGGTGCTTGCCACCGGGTACACGCACGCGCAGGTCAGAAAAAGCGTAAAAAGCGCCAAGTTTAGGGTGCCAACAGTTTCGCGCAGTAAAATGCGCATCATGTGCCCCATTTTCGAGACCAGTGCCTACCCCTATCAGGGAATTGGCGTGAAGATGGGAGATCCTTTTGCTCTTACCTATAAGTTTTATCCTAATAAAAACTGGTCCTTTACCGCAGATGCCGGAAAGGCAGCCAGTGGATTATACAACAAATACTATAGAGGATTATATGAAGGCTACTTGCCAGACTCATTGTCAGAAGGACAAACCCTAACCTATTTGGCACACAAGGCAAACACAGATTGGTTTATTCAAGCCAAGTTCCTCTACCAATGGAACATGGACAAAGTATCGGAAGGATTGCAATTCTATGCTGGCTTAGGGTGGCAATGGAGGAGTTCTAAATTAACATATGATTACGCCTATCGTGAAGTAGACATAAACAATCTTGAGGTTGACAGCCGTTTTGATAAATTTAGTAGAAATCGTTTTACCTACGGTCCGGTGGCTGTTATTGGATTTGAATATTCCTATTTTACATTGCCAATATCTGCCTTTATTGAGATAGAGTGGTTCACAGATACTTTGCTTGATCCCGGCTACCAACGTTTTCAGGGAGGCGTAGGTCTTCGCTACGTGTTTTAACTCTCCACCTCACTCGAGTGCATCTGTTTTTCGTATAGCTCTCTATAGGTTCCTCCCTTAGCAAATAAGCTTTCATGGGTTCCTACTTCTACGATCTCTGCATCGTGAAGGACGATAATTTTATTGGCCAATTTTGCAGAGGATACACGATGCGAAATAATTATACTGGTTCTACCCTTCATGATTTTTTTCATGCTGTTGAGAATGGTGTTCTCTGTTTTCGTGTCAACGGCAGACAGAGAATCGTCCAGTACTAAAATTTTAGGTTCGCGGGCAATAGCACGTGCTATAGACACACGTTGTTTTTGTCCTCCTGACAGTGTGATCCCTCTCTCTCCTACCCTGGTTTGAAAACCCAAAGGGAAACTCATGATGTTATCGTAGACGTCCGCATCAATAGCAGCTTTCTTTATTTTCTCTTCATCTGAGTCAGAAATCCCAAACCCAATGTTGTTGTAAATGGTATCACTAAAGAGAAAAACATCCTGAGGCACAAATCCCATTTGACTCCGGATGGAAGTTAAATTGTATTTTTTTATGGAGATATCATCAATCAGTACTTCGCCCGTTGTAGCATCGTAAAGCCTGCCGATAAGATTGGCGATGGTACTTTTTCCCGATCCTGTGGTGCCAATAATGGCCAGAGATTCTCCGGGGTTAATACTGAAGGAAATATTCTTCAGTGCAACAATGCCAGTGTCCGGGTATTCAAAGCTTACGTCTTTAAATTCTATTTTTCCTAGAATCTCGCGTTCCAGGTTTTCTTCTGAGACAATGTCCGTTTTGGTTTTTAGAAACTCGTTGATTCTCTTTTGTGAAGCTTCGGCCCTTTGTATTAGACTACTCGTCCACCCCAGAGAGGCGACAGGCCAGGTAAGCAGGTTCACGTATATGATAAACTCAGCGATGTTGCCAAATGTCAAAGCTCCGTTAATTACTTCTACTCCACCAGCATATACAGCCAGTATGGTACTGAGCCCGATCAGTCCTGTAATCAATGGAAAAAATAAAGCCTGTACGCGTGTGAGGCGTAATGATTGACGTTTGTATTCATCACTTTCATTAGAAAAATTATTGATGGATTCATTCTCTCGCGTAAATGACTTCAGCACCCGTATGCCAGAAAACGCTTCCTGAACGAATGTACTTAGCCGGGATTGGCTTCTTTGAATTTCTTCAGATCGTCTTTCAATAATATTGTTGACATAATAAATAGAGAAGGACAACAGAGGTAGGGGAATCAACGCATACCAGGTGAGCATAGGGCTAATGCTAAACATAATAGGGATGAGCATGGCAAATAGTGTGAAGAGCTGCAGCCCATACATAATGGAGGGTCCCAAATACATTCTTACCCTACCTACATCTTCAGAGATTCTGTTCATCAAATCTCCTGTATTATTTCTTCTGTAAAAACTTAGGGGTAGCGTTTGGTAGTGTTCAAATATTTCATTCTTCAAATCATATTCAATAATGCGACTCATCACAATGAGCGTTTGCCTCACAAAATAGAGAAAGATGCCCCGCAGCAACGCCATGATAAGAATAAGGGCAGCGTACACAAGTATTCCGAAAGCAAAAACTTCAAAAAAATTGCTTTGTACACTGAGTTGGTCGAAAGCCTCATAAATTCTGATATTATCAATCACCAAATCGATGGCATGACGTACCATTTGGGCAGGAAGAATTTGAAAAACATTGGATATGATTATAAAAACGGCTCCCCAGATGATATGCCACTTATATTTTATCAGGTATTTATTGAGGTATCCGAGTTCCTTCATGAAATTAAATTAGCTTGATCTCCTAAAAACGAAAGAATATTGCATTAGTTCAATTTGTGAGCAGACCAGTCTTTGATATAAAACCAGAAAAAAGATAGTTTTGCCCACCCACTCTACAATTTCGTTTAATGCGAGAGGGGCAAAAGTAGCCAATCAAAAATTTAAATTATAAATCGATGGAAATTAAAGAAGTTCAATCGCTGAAATCCGAAGGTCTGTTTTCTATGGTAGCAGAACTCGGTCATGAGCAGGTGGTGCATTGTTATGATGAAGCTACTGGCCTCAAAGCATTAATAGCCATCCACAATACAGCACTGGGTCCATCCCTTGGTGGTACCCGAATGTGGAACTATGCTTCAGAACAGGAGGCGCTTACGGATGTCCTTCGCCTTTCCAGAGGAATGACTTTTAAAGCGGCCATCAGCGGTTTAAATCTGGGAGGAGGAAAAGCGGTGTTGATAGGAGATGCCAAGACCATGAAAACGGAAGCGTACCTGAGAAGGTTTGGAAAATTTATCCAAAGCCTGAGCGGGAAATACATTACAGCAGAGGATGTTAATATGAATACGGCTGATATGGAATACATCAGCATGGAAACAAAATATGTAACAGGACTTCCGGAGTCAATGGGAGGAGGGGGAGATCCTTCACCCGTAACGGCTTACGGTGTATACATGGGTATAAAGGCCACTGCAAAAAAAGTTTTTGGAACGGATGACCTGGGAGGAAAAAAAATTGGAGTGCAGGGTGTAGGTCAGGTAGGTTCTTATCTGGTAGAACGATTGGTAAAAGAAAACGCCAAAGTGACCATCACGGATATTTCTGAAGAGAAAATGAAGGCTATCGCGAAGCGTTTTGGTGTGGATACTATTGATCAGGATAAGATCTATGATCTGGACATGGACATCTATTCGCCATGCGCATTGGGTGCATCTTTAAATGACGATACCATCCCCAGATTAAAATGTGCGTTGGTAGCGGGAGGTGCCAATAACCAGTTGAAGGAGGAGTTAAAGCACGGCAATATGTTGCTGGATAGAGGTATTGTTTATGCCCCTGATTTTCTGATCAACGCGGGAGGTGTAATCAGTGTAGGTAACGAGTTCTACGGCAACTACAACCGGGAAAGAGTATATCGTCATACTGAAAAGATTTATGATACATGCCTTAGTATTCTGAACCTGGCAGAAAAGGAAAAAATCACCAGTCAGGAAGCAGCGATTAAGATGGCAGAAAAAAGAATTGAAGAGGTTGGAAAGGTGAGGATTCCAAGATAGTATCATCACCACTACTTCTTTTCGTTTATTAACTCAATCGTTGTAATTTCGCGCACACAACGTTCATTGAATCATGCTAAACAGACGTACGCTTCGGATAAAGATTATGCAAACCTTGTTTGCATACGAACAATGTGTGGAAGCGAATAACACACTGGCGCAGGATTTAATTAAAGAACGTTTTTCCCCCGACCTCAATTCAATGGAGGTACAGGACAAGCCACTGCTTAAAGAAAAGAAAAGCGAAGCGCTTTCATTGTACAAGAAGCTTTTGGTAAATAAAAAAGTGAATGAAAGTGAAGACGCCAGGGTAAATAGCGTTGTTGAGGAGGCCATTAAGCTTTGTCATAGTAGTAATAAAAAAGACTTTAGCTTCTTAAAAAAGAATCTCGTAGCAGAAGTAGAGAAAATCAATCAGCGCTATTACGAGGTATTGGGCTTATTGATTGCGTTTGCTGACGTAGGGAAGTCCGACAAGAAAATTGACCATTCAAATTTTTTAAAAAACGGGTTTATCACTGCGCTAAGAAAAGATGAGGCGGTGCAAGGCTTATTGCTGAAAACCAATGCAACATGGGACAACAACAGATTGTTGGTTAAAGATTGGTTTCGCGATGTCATTAAAACTGATAAAGTTTATTTAGAGTATGTGAAAGGAGACGTCCCAGGAGAGAACGAGCAGAAGGACATCATTAAACATATTGTCCGCAAACTTATTTTGGGAGAGACAGTCATCAATGATTTTTTTGCTGAGCGTGACATTCGCTGGACGGAAGATCATAACATTGTTAAGAGCCTTGCGGATAAAACATTGAAGTCATTAAACCCTGAACAAGGCACCATTCAATTGCAAAAATTATCCATGGACTGGGAGGATGATCTCGTATTTATGGATATACTTTTTGAAAAGACCACACAAATCGAACAGTCAAACAAGGATTTGATAGCCAGAAATACGAAAAACTGGGAAGTGGACAGGCTGCCTTTGACTGACAGGATAATTCTGGAGATGGCCATCACAGAGTTGATTAATTTTCCGGCTATCCCCGTGAAAGTGACCATCAACGAGTATATAGAGCTCACCAAAAACTACAGCACCCCTAAAAGCGCCAAATTTGTGAATGGTATCCTTGATGTGATCGCCAAAGAGTTGGTGGCATCCGGTGTAGTAAAGAAAAGCGGAAGGGGACTTATCGATAACAAATAGGAATCTACGGGAAAGAAATGCCGTAAAAAGCCCTAAAAGTGGACTTCTTACATTTTCGTTGTATCTTTACAATCCCAAAATTGAACTTGATATGAGTAAAAAGAGTGGAGCTTTAATGGCATTTTTATCTGGAGCGGTCATAGGAGGTATTTTAGGCATTCTTTACGCGCCTGATAAGGGGTCTAATACCCGAGAGAAGCTTACCTATAAGCTGGATAAGTATAAAGAGGTGCTGGAGCAGTTTCTGGATGATTTGGTAAAAGGAAAGGAAACGCCACTCACCTCTGAGGCGAAATCTCAGGGGGCAAAGGTTGTTTCTGAGGCTAAAAACAAGGCAGAACGGCTTCTGGAAGACGTAGATGACTTATTGTCACAAATTAGAGGAACTGATAAAAGTTAAAGAATTGTTAATTGATTTGTTCGGTTGGCTTTCGCTGGACGAAGAATTTATTTTTGTTCAATCATAATTTAAAAGAAGAATATGAAAATCTTAAATCGTGTAATCTTGGTTCTGTTGGTGGGTGCCGCTTTTGCAAGTTGTAAAGACCGTGCTGCTGAAAAAAGAATTGCTGAACTGGAGAGCAGACTGGTTCAACTGGAAGGTAATGGCACAGCAGCATCTGGCGCAGTGGCATCACCTGCAGCTACGCCTGTTGCAGAAACAAAACCCACAGGCCCGCTTCCTGCATTTGAATTTGCTACAACCGATCATGATTTTGGTACAATCAAAGAAGGAGAGCATGTAGA
>ERZ761609.1957-NODE-1957-length-16503-cov-51.197410_pt1 | contig 16503 bp, 14 predicted proteins | sample MGYA00511163_ERZ761609 | MGnify/ENA primary metagenome ERZ761609 (study PRJEB28899, sample SAMN02445070) | bioreactor sludge metagenome | biome: EBPR sludge | place: Australia: Brisbane, Thorneside Wastewater Treatment Plant | collected 2011-12-16 ... | reverse complement strand
ACCACCGAGATCTACACTCTTTCCCTACACGACGCTCTTCCGATCTGTCGCCGGGGGCGGCGCGGCGGGCCTGTTCGAGGAGTTCGAGGGCGAAGCGGGGTTCGACCAGCGGGGCCAGGCGGAGGCGGGGCGAGGCTTTGCCGGGGGCGGCGCGGACGGCATCGAGCCAGACGGCGCGTTCGGATTGCCAGGTCTGAACCTGGAGCAGGGTGACCACAGCGAACAGCGCGGCGGCGGGAGCCAGAAGGCGGGCGTCAGCCTGGGCGAGGAGCCAACCGGCGGCGCCACAGAGGAACAGGAGGGCGAGGGCGGCGTGAGGGGCGGCCCCAGCGGGGACAGCGGTGTTGTTGATAAGCAGGGGGGCAGGCACGAGCACGAGCAGTGCGCTGGCAAGCCAGAGGCGCGGAGCGGTTTTGAGGCGCCAGAGGCAGAAGGCGAGGGTCACGAGGACGGCGGCGGCGAGAGCAACAGCGAGGGGGGCCGTCCGGAGTTCGGGGTCGGCGCTGAGCCCGATGGGAAGGAAGAAGTGGAAGAGGGTCTGCACGAGAACGACCGGCGGGGCGGCGAAGGAGACGGCGGAGGGATTGAAGCCGTGCAGGAGCGCGGCGAGTCCGACGCCGGAGAGCAGGCCGAGCGGGGCGGCGGAGATGCGGCGGTCCTCGGGGGAGGCCCAGAGCCAGAGGACCAGGGGCAGGGCGAGAGCGGCCGGTGCGGCAAGCGTGGCCGGGATGGCGAAGAACAGAGCGGGCCATAGGTGGCCGCGGGTCCAGAGGCGGAGGGCCGCGAGGGAGAGGAGGGCGGCGAGCAGGTGGGGGCGCGCTTCGAGCGACGCAAGGGATTGCGTGTGGAGGGGGTGGATGGCGTAGAGGAGCAGGGCGACGCGGGCGGCGCGGAGAGTGGGGAGGCGTTCGAAGAGTCCGGCGGCGAGCCAGAGGGCGGCAAGGTGGAGGGCGAGGTGGAAGGCGCGGGAGAAGACGGGGTGGTGATCGAAGGCGTAGAGGAGGCCGGGTTCGGCGAGCAGGGCGCGCTCGGAGGAGTGGAACGGGGAGCCGAGGATGCCGCCGAACAGGAGCGTGGCAACGGCGAGGACGAACCACCGGAGGGGCGATGCTACCATGGCTTTGCGAGCCCCGTTTCGCATAGTGTATGAGCCTGTCCAAACGTCCAAAGTCGGCTGCCGGGCGCGAAGAGCGCGTTGCGCGGATTCTCGCCGTGCTCGATGAACGGTATCCGAATGTGACGTGCGCGCTGCATCACAATGATGCGTGGCAACTGCTGGTGGCGACGATCCTGTCGGCGCAATGCACGGATGAAAGGGTCAACAAGGTGACGCCGGGTTTGTTCCGGAAGTACCCGGCGATCGAGGATTTCGCGGCGGCGCGACAAGAAGAACTGGCGCGCGACATTCATTCCACCGGCTTTTTCAATAACAAGGCCAGGAGCGTGATCGGAGCCGCGCAAACGATTCTGGGGGAGTTCGGGGGTGAGATTCCGAGGGATCTGGAGTCGCTGCTTCGGGTGCCGGGGGCGGCACGCAAGACGGCGAACGTGGTGCTCGGGACGGCATTCGGAATTGCGAGCGGCGTGGTGGTGGACACCCACGTCGCGCGCATCAGTGGACGACTGGATCTGACCCGGGAGACGAACGCGGTGAAGATCGAGCGCGATCTGATGAAGGCCCTCCCGCAGGAAAAATGGATTCAGTTTTCTCACCAGATAATCCATTTTGGGCGCGAGATCTGTGTGGCGCGCAAGCCCAAATGTGGGATTTGTCCGATGAATGAGTACTGTTACGCGAAGGACCGGGTACCGGTATGAGGCGGCGGATTGGGATGCTGGCGGTGTTGGGGCTGGCCCTGGCCCTGGGCGGCTGTCTGAAACAGCCGGACAAGTTTGCGCCGCCCGAGCAGCGGGATCCACAGGTGCTGGATGAAGACCGCGCGCGGCTGCATTATGTGCCGATGGGGGCGGAAGAGGCGCCGGCGCATCTGTTGACGGACATTGTGCCGGACCTGCATGACGGCCAGTGGCGCTGGACGCTGCAGCGCCCGGCGCTGGAAGTGCGGGTACCGAAGACCCGTGGAATGAAGTTCCGGGCGCAGTTGACGGTTCCGGAGATCACGTTCGAACAGACGGGTCCGGTGACGATCGAGATCTTCATCGACAACCGGCGGTTGCTGGAGAGGAAGGTGGACAACCCGGGCGAAGTGGTGATCGAGCAGGCCGTGGCGGAGGACTGGCTCACGACGAAGCGTCCGGTGGTGATCCGCTTTGTGATCGACAAGATGTGGACATCGCCGGTGGATGGAGTGCAGCGGGGCTTCATTCTGACGGGCGCGGGTTTCGTGCAGTAGGGAATCGCGGTGCTTTCGGTCCTGTTCGGCGCGGCGGTGACTCTGGCGGCGGCGTGGTGCTGCGGGCAGGTGGTGGTGGCGCGGGGGCGGCTGGCGCTGACGCGGGGCGAGCGGCCGTTGTACGCACTGGTGCTGGGGGCGGCGGTGCTGAGCCTGGTGTTGTTCGCGATGGCGGCGCTGGGGGTGGTGTCGGACGGATCGCTGCTGGCGCTGGCGGCAGTGGCGGGCGTGGCGGCGTGGCGTTGGGGGCGGGCGCCGGTGGAGGAAGCGGCGGCGGGGGATCCGCTGCAAGGCGTGTGGCGGTGGATTTTTGCCCCGATTTGGGCGATTTTCGCGGCAATCGCGCTGTTGCACGCCATGGCGCCCGAGATGAGCCCGGATGGCAGCAGTTATCACCTCGGCGTCATTGCGCGGTATTACCGGGCGGGCGGGTTCGTTTCGATTCCCCACTTGATGTACGGGCAGATGCCGCAGGGGTTCGACATTCTGTACCTGATGGCGTTCGCCTTCGGGCGTCATTCGGCGGCGGCGCTGGTGCATTGCGGATTTCTGCTGGCGCTGCCGTGGTTGCTGTTGCGGATCGGGCAGCGGGCGGGTCACGCGGCGGCGGGGGCGGCTGCGGGCTTGCTGGTGATGTTGAGCCCGGTGGTGCTGATCGACGGAGCGAGCGCGTACAACGACGTGGCGCTCGCGACGGTGGCCGTGGCGGCGTTCGGACTCGCGCTGCGAAAGGACGCGCCGGCTTGGTGTCTGGGCCTGCTGGCGGGGTTCGCGTTCACGATCAAGTACACGGCGTTCGTCGCGGCGCCGTGGCTGCTGGTCCTGATCTGGCGGCGGGGGTGGCGTTCACAGGCCGCGCTGGCGGGCGCGGCGGGCGGGGTCGTGGCGCCATGGCTGGTGCGGAACGCGATGCTCTACGGAAACCCGGTGGCGCCGTTCTACTCGAAGTGGTTCCCGAACGCGTTCATGCACGAGTCGTTCGAGGAGAGTTACCGGGCCTGGATGGGGTGGTATGACGGGCTGGATCGCTGGTCGCAGGTGCCATGGGCGTTGACGGTGGACGGCGGCGTACTGGGCGGCTTGCTGGGGCCGGTGTTCCTGCTGGCGCCTGTGGCGTTGCTGGCGGCGCGGAGCGCGCTGGGACGGCGCGCGCTGGTGGCGGCGGTGGTGTTTGGGTTGCCCTGGGTGGCGAACGTGGGGACGCGGTTCCTGATCCCCGCGCTGCCGTTCGCGGGACTGGCGCTGGCGCTGGCTCTGCCGGGGCGCGTTTTGCCGGCGCTCGTGGTGCTGCACGCGCTGGCGTCGCTGCCGCCGGTGGTCAACCGGTATGCCGGAGAGCACGCGTGGCGCATCAAGGAATTGTACCCGCGGGTGGCGTTGCGGCTGGAGGATCCGAAGGCGTTCATGGCGCGCGAATGGCCGCCATTCCGGCGGGCGGCGCTGATCGAGAGCGCGACAGGCGCGGGGGCGGTGGTGGCGGTGGGGTCGCCGGTGCCCGAGTCCTACACGTCGCGGGAGACGCGGGTGCTCTACCTCAGCGCGCAGGGCGAGCGCGTGGCGGATCTGCTGCTGACGCCGCTGATCCGGGAATTCCAGCCGTTGCACCGCTTCCGGTTCGAGTTCGAGGAACAGGCATTGCAGGTGGTGCGCGTGCTGCAGACTGCGCACGGCGAGGCCGACGTCTGGAACATCAGCGAAATGAACCTGCACACGCGGGACGGCGTGCTGGCGCGCGAGGCGGGGTGGGGGTTGCGGGCCTCGGCGTTTCCGTGGGACGTGAGTTTTGCGTTTGACGGGTCGCCGGTGACGCGGTGGCGTTCGTGGCGTGCGTTGAGGGCGGGGGACTGGATCGAGGTGGATCTGGGTGCGCCCCGGAATCTGACGGCGGTCACCCTCGATACGGCGACAGATCAGTGGTCCGTGCAAATGAAACTCGAGGGGTTGGGGCCGGAGGGACTGTGGCGGGAACTGGGCGCGGCGCCCGTCCGGACGGAACGTCCGCCGCCCCTCGAATTGCGGCGAATGGCCGTGGGAGAGCTCAAGCGGATGGGCATCACGCATCTGATGATCGTGGAGGGAGAGCGGGGCTGGGAAGACTTCCGCGACAACGCCGATCTATGGGGCATCAGCGAAGCAGGACGGGTGGATGACACCCGCTTGTATAGACTGGAGTGACGATGGCGCTTTATTTTCTCGGAGTGGACGGCGGGCAGTCGAGCACCACGGCTCTGGTGGCCAACGAAACCGGGCAGGTGTTGGGGATGGGCCGCGGCGGGCCGTGCAATCACGTGTCGGCCGACGAGGCGCGCACGAAGTTCAATGCCGCGATCGGCGGTTGCGTGACCCAGGCGCTCGAGGAGGCAGGGTTGGACGACGGGACCGAGTTTGAGGGCGCCTGTCTGGGCTTTTCCGGAGGGCCGGCCGACAAGGAGGCGCTGGTCCATCAACTGTTCACCATCCGCCACGCACTCGTCACCAACGACGCCCTCATCGCTCTCTCCGGCGCCACCGCCGGCGCGCCAGGCGTGATTACGATCGCGGGCACGGGTTCGATCAGTTATGGAAGGAACGCCGCTGGAAAGATCGCACGGGTCGGTGGCTGGGGCTATGTCTACGGCGATGAAGGCGGCGGTTTCGATCTGACCCGCCAGGCCCTGCGGGCCGCCCTGCGGCAGGAAGAAGGCTGGGGACCGGAAACCATGCTGCACGCCATGCTGCTCGAAGCCACCGGCGCAACCACCGCGAACGATCTGCTCCACCGCTTCTACACGCCCGCCTTCCCTCGCCCGAAGATCGCGGCGCTCTCGCCGTTGGTCGAGCGCGCGGCGGCCGCGGGCGATCTGATCGCGGGCGACATTCTGGACGTGGCCGGGCAGCAGTTGGCTTCCATCACCATGGCGGCGCGCAAAATGATCTTCGCGCCCACCGAGGCGGCGCGGGTGTCGTACATCGGCGGGGTGTTCCGGACGGAGCGCGTGCGGACGAAGTTCGAGACCATCGTCCGTTCACAGGCGGGCAATGAAGTGGGGCCGCCGCAGTACGGACCCGCCGCCGGCGCACTGATCGAGGCATTCCGCATTGCCGGGGTCACCGCCGTGCTGCGGGGCGTGCCGGATGAAAAGTAACGCTCAGCCGATGCGCGTGTAGGTCAGGATCCGCGGCGGCGCCGCCAGCAGTTCCCCAAACCGGGGCTTCACGGCCTCCAGATGCGGTGAGGCCAGGTGGCGGTCGAGGTGATCGCGCGACGTCCAGTTTTCATAGAAGACGAACTGGCCAGGCGTGTCCGTCGATTCATGCAGGTCGTACTGGACACACCCGTCTTCGACGCGCGTCGGCGCGATCAGCGCAAGCAGGGCATCGCGCAGTTCGGACTCCTTGCCGGGGGCGGCATTCAACTCGGCAACAACGGTCAAAAGCGGTTCAGGCATCGTAGTTCGATTGTATAGTGGACGGAATGCGGATTCTTCTCTGGTTCGCGGCCGCCGCCGCGATGATGCAGGCCCAGACAGACTGGCCGGCCTATCACGGGTCGGCGGACCAGACCCACTTCTCGGCGCTCGATCAGATCAACACCTCCAACGTCGCGCGCCTGCGTGAAGTGTGGCGCTACGATTCGGGCGATGCATTCCCGAACTCGGAGATGCAGTGCAATCCGCTCGTGATCGGCGGGGTTCTGTATGCCACGACACCGAAATTGCGTGTTGTTGCCCTCGATGCCGCGGCGGGGCGGGAGATCTGGTCGTTTGACCCGTGGGAGGGCGCGGAGGTCCGCGGCAAGCAGCGAAGCCGGGGACTCGTCCACTGGCAGGGGCGAATCTACGTGGGCGCGCGGCAGTGGCTGTGGGCGCTCGACGCGAAGTCCGGACGGCCGGTGCAGTCGTTCGGTAAGGGCGGCCGGATCGATCTGCGCGAGGGCCTGGGGCGGCCCGTCGAGGGCTTGAGCGTGGCGATTTCGACCCCCGGCGTGGTCTATCGCGACCTGCTCATTGTGGGCTCCATCGTGCCGGAGGGCGCGCCCTCCGCGCCCGGATACATCCGGGCCTTCGAGTTGAAGACGGGAAAGCAGCGATGGGCCTTCCGGACCATCCCCGCCCCGGGCGACTTCGGCTACGAAACCTGGCCGCCGGAAACCTGGAAGCACACCGGCGGCGCGAACGCCTGGGCCGGCCTCGCGCTCGACGAGAAGCGCGGCCTGGTCTTCGCGCCCACGGGGTCGGCCGCTTACGATTTCTATGGCTCGGACCGCCACGGCGACAACCTCTTCGCCAACTCGCTGATCGCACTCGACGCGCGCACGGGCAGGCGCCGCTGGCATTTTCAGTTCGTGCGGCATGATGTGTGGGATCGCGATCTGCCCGCGCCGCCAACGCTCGTCACGGTCGTCCGCGACGGCCGCCGCCGCGATGCCGTCGCGCAGATCACGAAGTCCGGCCATGTCTGGGTGTTTGACCGCGAGACAGGCGAGTCGCTGTTCCCGTGGCGGGAGGTCGCGGTCCCCGCATCACCCGTGGATGGCGAAAAACTGGCGGAAAAACAGCCGCTGCCGCTCGCGCCGGCGCCGTTCGCGCGGCAGAAATTGACTGAAGATCTACTCACGCGCCGGACCCCCGACGCGCACGCGGCCGTCCTCGAGAAGTTCCGCCAGTACCGCAATGGCGAGCAGTTCGAACCGCCAAGCCGCGAAGGTACGTTGCTGCTGCCCGGCTTCGATGGCGGCGGCGAGTGGGGCGGCGCGGCGTGGGATGCCGAAACCGGCCTGCTCTATGTCAACGCCAACGAAATGGCCTGGATCATCAAACTGATCGAACGCCGCCCGCCGGCCCGGAACACGACGGCGGCGGGCTTGTACAAGGCCGAGTGCGCGTCGTGCCACCGCGCCGACCGGAAGGGCAGTCCGCCCGAGTTTCCCGCCCTCGACCAACTCGCCGGACGGCGCACGAACGCCGACCTGGTGAAGGTGATCCGCGAAGGCGCCGGGCGGATGCCGGGCTTCAGCCATCTGCCGGAAGAGGCCACGGTCGCCCTGTCGGCCTGGATGCTGGATGGCGAGGACCGGAAGGTGACGCTGCCGGCGAAGGAATTTCCGCCGCATTGGGTGAAGTACGCGCTCGATGGCTACGCCCGTTTCACCGATCCCGACGGTTATCCCGCCATCGCTCCGCCGTGGGGCACGCTCAGCGCGATCAACCTGAACACGGGCGAGTACGCCTGGCGGATCCCGCTCGGCGAGTGGCCCGAACTGGCGGCCAAAGGGATGAAGGACACAGGCTCGGAAAACTACGGCGGCGCCGTCGTCACCAAAGGCGGACTGCTGTTCATCGCGGCGACGAACGTCGACCGCAAATTCCGCGCCTTCGACAAGCGCTCGGGCCAACTGCTTTGGGAGGCCGAATTGCCCGCCGCGGGCAACGCGACCCCGGCCACCTACATGGTCAACGGCCGCCAGTACGTCGTCATCGCCGCGGGCGGAGGCAAATGGGGCAACCCCTCCGCCGGCGCGTACGTTGCGTTCGCGTTGGAGGAGTGAAATAATTCGGGCGAAATGGCTCTGGTTTATTTCGGAGAACCGGGATGAAGACAGTGTGCGCGGTCTTGGGTTTGATTGCCCTGGCGGCGCTGCCGGGCTTGGCGTGCGAATGTGCGCCGCTCAAGGCGCCGTGTGCGTATGTGGGGTATTCCGACCAGATTTTCATCGGAAAGGTGATTGGAATCGAGAGCCAGCCCACGCAGTTCGATCAGGTCCGCATGGAGGTGGAGCGGGTCTACAAGGGAACAGCCACCGGGGTGGTGGTGTTGTACGACACCAGGATGTGCGATGGTCCGCTGGTCAAGGTGGGCGGCCGGTATCTGATGTACACGAGCGGGGACCCGAAGCAGAGCATGCCCCTGCGCGGTTGCACGCGAAGCCGGGCGGTGGAGGAAGCGGATGAGGACATCGCCTTCCTGGAACTCTACGCGGCGGGAGTCGTGGTGAATTCCATGCAGGTTCAGGTGCGCTACGTTGACGATCCCAAAGGCGATCGGGAGGACAGGGAAGAGGAGGAAGAAGAGGAGGGGGATGAAGCCGGTCCGGATTATCCGGCGGCCGGGGTCACGGTGGAAATCGCGAGGGGGGAGGACCGGCGGAGAGGACGAACGGATCGAAGCGGACGGGTGGTGTTCACCGGACTCGAAGCGGGCAACTACAAAGTGAACGCGGAGAAGCGCGGCTATCTGCCTGAACAGGGGCCGGCGGTGGTGGAGTTGAAGCCGCTGGGCTGTGCGGAGGCGGAACTTCCGCTGGTGGCCGACCTGCGAGTGCAAGGTACGCTACGCAGCCCCGCTGGACTCACGCTGGAGGGCGTTCCAGTCGATCTGGAGCCCGCCGCCGAAGGGCCGGGAGTCTCGTGGTTGAGGCCCTACACCACACGCACAGACCGGGACGGGCGGTTCGAGTTCGCGGGCGTCCGGCCTGGCTATTACCACCTCGGAGTGAACCTGCAGAGCCTTCCGTCCGAGGCGGTGCCGTACCCGGCGACCTGGTTCCCCGGCGTAGCCAGTAAGGCGGGAGCGGAGACGATCGAAGTGGGACCAACTCGCAAGCGGAAAAGGTTCGACCTGCCCATGGGGGAGCCGCTCGTCGTCCGCGAGTTCGAAGTCCGGCTCGAGTTGGCGGACGGATCCGCCGTGCCGGAGCATTGGCGGCCGTTCGTGCAGATCGTCGATCCGCGGCAACCGGCAACGGCCTTTGCGTCGCCATCACCGCTGGACGGCGGCGCGCCCGCACGGCTGCGGCTGTGCGAGGGGGTGCGCTACATCATCGTTGGCGGGCTGTTGCGGGCGGAGAAGCCACTCTACAGCGCGCCAGTCGAGGTGATCCCGGCGCAGAGCGACGGATTGCTGCGGCTGGTGCTCGATCGCGGAAGCAAGGCGCACGAGGAGTGGCTGCGTGAATTAATGCGCGAACACCGGCTGCGAAGACCAGCGGAGAACCGAATTTCCCTGCAGGAGCCTCGCTAAGCCCGGCCCGAGTGGTGTTAGGATGACACCCATGACCCGCTCCTCCTTCCTCCTTTCCGCCGCCGCCGCCGCCGCGCTCCCCGGCGCCGCCGCCGCGCAGTCCAATCGCGTCTTTGAACTCAGAACCTACTACACGCTCCCTGGCCGCCTGCCCAATCTCCTCGCCCGCTTCCGCGATCACACCGTCAAACTCTTCGAGAAGCACGGCATGACCAACGTCGGCTACTGGGTGCCCGCCGATGCGCCCGGCAGCGAAAACACCCTGATTTACGTGCTCGCCCACGCCAGCCGCGATGCCGCCAAACGAAGCTGGGACGCCTTCCGCACCGACCCCGCCTGGCTCAAAGCCCGCGCTGAATCCGAAAAGGACGGCAAGATCGTCGACAAAGTCGAAGCCGTTTATCTGAACCCGGTGGATTTCTCCGCTCTGCGATAATGGCGGGGATGGCGAATCTGACTCGCAGGGGATTCCTCTCCGCCAGCGCACTGGGAGCGGCTTGCGGATGGCGGAAGGGCGATGCCAGCCTGGTGCAGGAGGCCACCGGCCTCGCCCCCAGCTATTGGTCCACATGGGGTGTCCAGCGCTATTCTCTTGACCCGGCGCAACTCGACCTCGTCCTGAAGGGCGAGGGTCTCAACGCGGCCGCGGGTCAGCTGAGCGAGGACCGGCTGTTCGGCGATAAGGGCTGGGCTTCGGCCTTCGAGCGGGTCCGGCAGGATCTCTATCTGCTCCTCGATCTCGGCTGGGACACGCCGCGCGGCGCCGCGCTTTCGCAAGAACCATGGCTCCTCGGCGCCCATGAAGTGGACCCCGCGAAGTTCCCCTCCTGTCAGGGCAGCCCCACCGAGCGGCTGCGACGGCTGAACGAACTCTGCGTCCAGGCCGGCTGGCGCGGCGCCGGTCTCCTGGTCGCCGCTCAGCCTTTTGGTGACGGCCGCAATGGCCGCGTTCTCACCAACGATGAAGCCGCGAACCAGTTGCGGGACCGCCTCCGCTGGAGCCGCGACGCGGGGATCGGCTACTGGAAAGTCGATTACGGCCGCCGCTCCACCCCCACCTACCGGCAGGTCATCAGCGAAATGGCCCTGGAAGAGGCGCCGTCCCTCGTCATCGAACATGCACGGCTGCTCGGGCCTCTCAATGACGAGCCTGTCCCCGGTGACGCGACCACAGGCTCGCGTAGTGGCGAGTATCCCCGCTGGGCGGCCGGCCGCGTCCTCCAGGAATCCCTCCGGCTGATCGAGTTCAGCAATACTTTCCGGACCTGCGCCGTCACCGGCCATCTCGGCCTGCCCACCACGCTCGACCGCGTTGCCAGCCTCCTCGCCGCCAGCGAGGAGCGCATCAATCAGCCCTGTCTCCTCAATTGTGAGGACGAACCCTACATCGCCGCGGTCCTCGGCTGCACTCTCGGTCTCACCCGTCACAGCGCCTGGACCGACCCGCTGGCACGCGGCTATAACCCCAGAGAACTGCATCGCCGCCTCGATGCAGTCACCCGCGCCATCCGCTGGCAGCGCATGGCGCCTCCTTTCCCCGCGGGTTCCGGCGACGTCGATCTCGACCGCGAGCGGCTCGTCGATTCCTGGACCTTCCGCGAGGGCGAGACCTGGCTGCCTACCGTCCACGGCAAGACAGTCCGGCAAAGCGCTCCCGCCCGCGTTACCCGCAATATGCCCCTGCCCCAGGTCGGTGGGCCGAACCGCCCGTTTGTCCTCGCTGCGATGTATCCCAACGACAGCGTCGCCGTCGCCACCCTGCCGCGCGTCCAGGCCGACGAGGGCTTCTCCTATCCGCTCGCCGATGTCACCCTCACCCTCGAAGCCCTGCGCCCCCTCGTGGGCATCTTCGGGCGTTACCGCTCCCTCACCCTGCGCACACCCGCTCTCGGCAAGGCTCCCCGCCTCATGGCCCAGGACCTCGCCGGCGATGAACCCGTCGACATCACCCCCCGCGTCATGGTCACCGCCACTGAAGTCGTCATCCCCGGCGATGTGATCCACGAAGTCGGGCTGATGGCCGCGCGCCCGGGCGACATCTCCGACCCCGGCATGGTCCTGCGGCTCGCGATCTAACCTCTGTTCTCCCGCTCAGAACTCGCGGATCAATCGCCACGATGCCACCCCCGTCAGGCCCGCGCCCGGCTGGCGCAACGCGCCAACGCCAGCCTGCAACTGGAGGCGGCGTCCGAGGTGGACATGCGCTTGCGGCATGACCAGCGCGGCCGTCCCCCGCGCTCCCGCAAACTCGAGATTCGTCTCCACCCCCAACACCGGCTTGTGCGGCGCCTGGTAGAACACCGTGTTGTTCGCCAGCATCGACCATTGACCCGCGCCCCCCCGCGGCCGGTGATACCGCGGCCCGTGCAGCGACATCATGCTCCAGCGCGGATGCCACCGGACCCCCGTCAAATACAACTGCGCTGTCTCCCACGCAAATCCGTGACGCCCCTTCTCGAAAATCCCTTGCCATCCGTGCGTGAAATACGGCGACTTCCGCGCCGGAAACTTTGACTGAAACGCAACCTTGTAGCTCTCCAGTTCCACCCCCTCCACCGGCAATTCAAACTCCACCGCGTGCCCCTCCGCATACGTCCCCTCGATCTCCGATGCCCACTGCAGCTTGCGCCCACGCCCCGTCATCGGCTGGAAAAAGAGCGTATTCACTTCAATCTCGCCCTTCTCCGCCCCCAGCGGACGCACCAGGTCAAACACCATCGGCTCCGGAATTTGAAGCCGGACCGAGCCCAGCACGCCTTCATCCGGGTCCGGCCGCGGATCGGCAGGCGGCGGCACAGGCTGCGTCATCGAGAGTGCGAGCACACTGCGAACGACGATTTCCGGGATCAAGGGTTCACATACCTCCAGGTGGGATCAACAATCTTCAGCTACTCTCATTGTATGGCGGTCATCGAACTGACAGTCAACGGCCGGAAGCAGCGTACCGATGCCCCTCCGGGCCTCATGCTGCTCGATCTCCTGCGCGATTCCCTCGGCTTGACCGGCGCCAAGCCCGGCTGCGGCGAAGGCGCCTGCGGAGCCTGCACCGTCCTGCTCGACGGGCGCCCCGTCAAATCCTGCATCACCCCCGCCGCCTCCGCGCGCGGCAAAACCGTCGTCACCATCGAAGGACTCGCGCCCGAAGGCGGCCTCCACCCCGTCCAGCAGGCCTTTCTCGAAACCGAAGCCTACCAGTGCGGCTACTGCACCCCAGGCATGATCCTCGCCGCCGCGGCCCTGCTCGATCGCACGCCCCGGCCTGCCGACGCCGCCATCCGCCAGGCTCTCGAAGGCCACATCTGCCGCTGTGGCTCCTATCCGCGCATCGTCGAGGCCGTCCGCCTCGCCGCCCGGGAGGCCCGCCGTGATTGACGAATCCCTCACCCGCGAATACAAGCGCCGCGAGTTCCTCCAACTCCTCCACGCCGGCGCCGCCGTCTCCCTCGCCCTCCCTCTCCACGGCGCCCAGACCCCCGTCCGCCTCCTCCGCTCCGGCGACACTTACGAACTGCGCACCGGCAAGATCGACATGGGCCAGGGCGCGCGCACCCTGCTCGCCCAGGCCGCCGCCGAGGAACTCGGCGTGCCCGTGTCCGCCATCCAGGTCATCATGGCCGACACCGCCCTCGTCCCTGACGACGGCGGCACCTGGGCCAGTCTCACCACCCCCCAAACCGTCCCCGCCGTGCGCCAGGAAATCGCCCGCCAGCAAGGCTCCACGCCCCGCCAGCCCCCGGAATGGCGCGTCCTCGGCCAATCCACCCCCAACGTCCTCGGCCGCGCCATCGTCACCGGCGCCCAGGTCTACGCGGGCGACTTGCGCCACGAAAACACCCTCGCCGGCATCGTCCTCCGCCCCTCCTCCCTCAACGCCAGGCTCACCTCCGTCGACGCCGCCGCTGCCCGCAAACTCCCCGGCGTCACCGTCGTCCACGACAACGACTTCCTCGCCGTCGCCGCGGCCACGCCCCACGAAGCCCGCCGCGCTGCCCGTCTCATTCGCGCCGAATGGACCCCCGCCCCCGATCCCCCCATCTCCGAACTCGCCGCCGAATGGCGCAAGACCGCCGTCGCGCCGGTCGAAAACAACCAGACCCGCTACCCCCCGCTCGTCCGCAAAGGCGATGCCGCCGCCGCCCTCGCCGCGGGCGAACGCCTCCTCAAAACCGAATACTGGCTCCCCTTCATCGCCCACGCGCCCCTCGAAACCCGCGCCGCCATCGCCGAGTGGAACGAGGACCGGCTCACCGTCCACTCCGGCAAACAGGCGCCCTTCCTCGTCCGCGCCGAAATCGCGAAGGCCCTCGGCATCGCCGAAACCCAGGTCCATGTCCTCAGTTCCATGCCCGGCGGCGGCTTCGGCGGCAAGCAGCACGCTGATGTCGAAATCGAAGCCGCCCGCCTTGCTCGCTCCGCCGGCCGCCCCGTGCGCGTCCACTGGTCCCGCGAGGAGGAGTTTCGCTGGTCCTACGTCCGCCCCGCCGGCCTGATGGAGATCGAAACCGCCGCCCGCGCCGATGGCCGCATCACCGCCTGGCGCCACCGCAACTACAACGCCGGATCACCCGGCCTCCCGCCCCCCTACGATTTCCCCAACCAGTCCAGCGAATTCTGGCGCACCCCCGCCCCCTTCCGCCAGGGCTCCTACCGCGCCCTCGCCTCCACCGCCAATAACTTCGCCCGCGAATCCCACATCGACGAACGCGCCGCCGGATTCCACCAGGACCCCCTCCACTACCGCCTCGCCCACATCACCGACGAACGCCTTCGCGCCGTCCTCCTCCGCGGCGCCGGACTCTTCCGCTGGCCCGGCCCCGGCAAAGCCTGCGGCCTCGCCTGCACCATCGAAAAGGACGGCCGCCTCGCCATCTTCGCCGAAACCGCCCCCGCCGGCAAAGGCTTTCGCGTCACCAGACTCCTCATGGTCGCCGACTTCGGCGCCGCCCTCAACCCCACCAACCTCAAAAATCAAATGATGGGCGGAATGATTCAGGGCCTCGGCGGCGCTTTGTTCGAGGAGTGGACGCCCGCCACCCGCAGCCTCCGCGCCTATCGCCTCCCGCGCTTCTCCGACGTCCCCCCCATCGAACTCGAACTCATCGACCGCCGCGAAATCCCCGCCGCCGGCGCAGGCGAAGCGCCCATCGTCCTCGTCGCTCCGGCCATCGCCAACGCCTTCTTCGCCCTCACCGGCGAACGCGGCCGCTCGCTCCCGCTCAACCGTTGAGCTTCTCGCGCACCACCGTCTCCACCTCGCGCCGGTACTCGTCCAGTTTCTCCCGCGACGTCGCCTCGAAACGTAGCACCAGCACCGGCTGTGTGTTCGACGCCCGCACCAGCCCCCAGCCTTCCTTGAACAGCACCCGCACCCCGTCAATCCCGATCGTCTCGTACCGCTGCTCGAAATGCTGCTTCGTCCGCGTCACCACGTCGAACTTCCGCTCGTCCGGACAATCCACCCGCAATTCCGGCGTGCAGATCATTACCGGCAGCGCCTCCGTCTGCGCCGACAGCGGGCGCCCGCTCCCGGCCACGATCTCAATCAGCCGGCACGCCGCGTACATCGCGTCGTCGTAGCCGTGATAGCGGTCCGCGAAGAACATGTGCCCCGACATCTCCCCCGCCAGTTCCGCCTTCGTCTCCTTCATCTTCGCCTTGATGAGCGAATGGCCCGTCTTGTACATGATCGGATTGCCGCCCAGCCGCCGCAGTTCGTCGTACATCAACTGCGAACATTTCACTTCGCCGATGAACGTCGCCCCCGGTTTGCGCGACAGTATCTCGCGCCCGAAGATCAGCATCAGCAGGTCTCCCCAGATCACCCGCCCCTGCTCGTCCACCGCGCCGATCCGGTCCACGTCGCCGTCAAACGAAATCCCCAACTCCGCCCCCGTCTCCGCCACCTTCGCCTTCAGCGCTTCGAGATTCTCCTCCACCGTCGGGTCCGGATGATGGTTCGGGAAGTGGCCGTCGGGCTCAAAGAACATCTCTACTGCCTCCACGTTCAGCCGCTCCAGCAGCAGTGAAAGCGTCCGTCCCGCCGCCCCGTTCCCCGCGTCAAACACCACCTTCACCCGCCGCTCGAACCGGAACTGCCCCGCCACCTCCTCCACATAGGCCGGAATCGCATCGGCCGTGGACATCCGCCCCTCGCCCGCTTCGAAATCCTCCTCGCGCAGGATCCGGTACACCTCCTGAATCGCCTCGCCGTGCAGCGTCCCCGCGCCCAGCATCGTCTTGAATCCGTTGTACTCCGGCGGATTGTGCGACCCCGTGATCATCACCCCCGCTTCGCCCAGCCCCCGCGTCACCGCGTGATACAGCACCGGCGTCGGCGCCATCCCCACGTCCACCACGCCGCACCCGCTCGCCAGCAGGCCCGCGCTCAGCGCATCGCGCAGCCGCGGCCCGCTCAGCCGCGCATCGTGCGCCACCACCACCGTCCGCGCTCCGGCCCTTCGCAGATAGCTTCCCAGCGCCCGGCCCAGGCCCGTCACGCCGTCCGTCGTCAGTTCCGTTTCCGCCACGCCGCGGATGTCGTATTCCCGAAAAATCGTTGGTTTCAACATGGGCAAACCCTTATCATCGCCCATCCGCGCCCTAACGCAGGATAGGCAGCAGGCTCGATGAATCGTCCGTCCACAACAGCCGCGGGTCCGGCGCCGCCGCCGGCGGCTCGTCCGGCTTGCGATCCATCAGCACCCACACCGCCCCCACCGAATCCAGTTCCTCGTTCGCCGGCGTCGACAACACCGCCGCCCGCCACCCCATGTCGCGCCCCAGCGCCAGCGCCACCCGCGTCAGATCCAGATGCAGGTTCGACAGATGCAGCGCAATCACCCCGTCCGCCTTCACGTGCCGCCCGTAAATCTCCATCGCCTCCCGCGTCAACAGATGCACCGGCACCGAATCCCCCGTGAACGCGTCCACCACCAGCACATCCAGCCCCAGGTCCGCCTCCTTCGCCAGCTCGAGCCGCGCATCCCCCAGCACCACCTCCACCCGCGCCGGCGAATCGCTCAGGTACGTGAAGTGCTTCGTTGCCATCTCCACCACCAGCGGATTGATCTCGTAAAACCGGAAGACATCCCCCGCGCGCCCGTAAGCCGCCAGCAGATCGGAAGAGCACACGTCTGAACTCCAGTCACTG
>ERZ761609.1955-NODE-1955-length-16524-cov-30.169531_pt1 | contig 16524 bp, 19 predicted proteins | sample MGYA00511163_ERZ761609 | MGnify/ENA primary metagenome ERZ761609 (study PRJEB28899, sample SAMN02445070) | bioreactor sludge metagenome | biome: EBPR sludge | place: Australia: Brisbane, Thorneside Wastewater Treatment Plant | collected 2011-12-16 ... | reverse complement strand
GGCGACCACCGAGATCTACTCTCTTTCCCTACACGACGCTCTTCCGATCTGGCGGGTGAGGGCGAGCGGCGCCTCGGCGATCTCGCATTCAAGACGGTGGATTTCCTCCCGCAACTGCCGTGAGCGGCTGCCAAGATCCTTGATGCGGGATTTGGAAGCGGGATCGGCGGCGTCTTTGGCGGATTTGGAGCGGGAGGGGACGCGTTCGTTTTTCATGGGAGCGGAGTGGATTAGAACATGAATTTTGCCAGGACGAGACCGAGCAGCATGGCGATGATCAGCGGCAGGGTGAATGCCAGACCGCGCCATGCCCAAAGGGTCAGGTCGTAATGAGCGGCTGAATGACCGGCGGCGGCGTCTTCTTCCATCTCCTCGTCGCGCCTGGAGCGGAACCATGAGCGCGCGGGGGGTGGCGCCTGGCGCGGCTGATGGGCGGCGATGCGGAGAATGCCCGTCTCGAGCGCCGCCTCCGCCTCCTCGAGCACGGCGAGGGCGCGGTCCATCTCCTGCATGATGTTGCCGCGCTGCCAGCGCTCAGGCAGGAAATTTTTCAGGTGCTCCAAATGCTCGCGGAAGTCATTTTCCGTGGCGGCCAGATCCTCCACATGACGCCGCGCCTGCTCGAGATCGTGCCCGATGGTCCGCAGGTGCTGCTCCAGCAGCGTCATCACCTCCTTGCGTCCGGTTCCGAAGCGCTCTTTTTTTTGCTTGAGGCTCTCAAGCATCTGCTGCTCGCGCTCCACGGCTTCCTGCTCGTCGCGCAGGCGGGCCAGGCGCTCCTGGGTTTCGCGCACCTGTTTTTCCATGTCCTCGGCGGGAAGGTCGTCATCGTGGGTGCCACTGCCGAATTCTGGAGCGGAATCGAAATGCAGGAGACCATCTTGCTCTTGCGGTTGATGGGAGGCGGGATGAGCGGGAGGAAAACGACGAATCATAAATATCGCATTAAATATTTGGCGATATTAGTACTATGACTCTGCTAAGTAATCCAGATTTTTTGTGCGCTTTTTCGCAAAGGCATAAGGCAAAGCGCCGAAGAAAAGTGTGACGATGAACACCAAAATCAATGCGAGCGCATCCTGGCTCCACGTCAGTTCCATCGGCGGCGGCTTGCCGATCACGCGAGATTTCCAGCGCCAGACTTCCGGCGCGGCCAGGATGCAAGCGGCGATCAAAATGTAAAGGAAACTGGTGATGAGGCAGAGCGTGCCGCCGAAGCCGGAAATGATGCGCGCAGGGTTCGGCTCGCGGAAGTTCGGCAGCAAAGCGCCCAGAGAGAGCGAGAGCGCGTTCAGCCCGTAGCTCATGAAGACCACTGCGATGCAGAAGAAAAGCGCGCGCTCCCAGGGCAGCGCGAGCGAGAGGCTGGAGACGATGACCAGCATCATCGTCAGCAGGGCCATGACCCCGGCGGAGAGCCGAAGTTTGAGGCCGAGCACGCGCGCGAGCGACACAGGCGAGAGGCCGAGAATCCACAAGCGCTGCCCCTCCATGCTGATCTGCGGGAAAACAAAACGCGTGGTCAGAGTGGACAGCGCCAGGCAGCAGACCAGCAGGTTCAGGTGGCTGATGACGATGACCCAGAAGGGGCTTTGCAAATCATAGCCCAGCTTGCGGAGGTTCGAGGTGTACATCAGCAGCAGGCCGAAAATGAGCAGGCTCTGTCCCCACTGCGCGGGCTCGCGCAGGAAAGTGCGCACGTCTTTGAGCACCACCGCGTATGAGGCGCGGTCCAGCCCCCAGAGCCGCCGCCAGAAGCCGCTATTTTTTTTCGCGGGCAGCCGGTACCACGGGTCGGCTTTGTCGGTGGCGCGCGCCAGCGGCACAGCGGCCATGACGCGGTGCCAGGCGGGGTAAAACATCACCGCGCCGAGGCGCGCCGTGACCAGCAGGGCGAAGAGCGCGTTGGCCAGAAGCACCAGGATGAAAAAGCCGGCCCGGCCTTCCGCCTCCCGCCCCGCCGCGAAGACCACCTCCGCCACCCAGGAGCTGGGCAGCAGCGGGTGCGTGCAGATTTCCGTGTGCTTCATGACCTCCTGCATGGTGGCGACGAGGTCGCCTCCGGCCAGGTCCTCAGGCCCGCCCTGGCTGAACCAGTTTTTCAAGGCCAGCACCAGCAGTGCCGCGCCCAGCACCGCCGCCGGCCGCCACCACCAGCGGCGCGCATGGCGGACCAGGATGAGGAGCAGCCAGGTGGAGATGCTGGCCGAGAGGCTCACGAGGCAGAGCAGCGCCGGCACGGACGCGAGGTAAAAAAATGGACCCGCATGATAAACGCGCCCCAGCGCCGCGAGGATCGGCGCGCTGAGCACCAGCAGTCCCCAGCTTGCCAGGGCCATGCCCTCCAGGGTCTTCCACATCACCAGGCTTGTCCACGGAACGGGCAGGGCCACCTGCCAATCCATCTCCTTGCGGCGGAAGAGACCCATGCCCGTGATTGTGGCGTTGGAGATGACCAGCATGACAAAAAAGAAAAAGAACAGCAGATGCACCATGCGCTCCGTGAGCAGCGGGCCGAAGAGCGGCATCTTGGCGATGAAATCCAGACCGCGCGCGACCAGCACATAGGCTGCGGCGCAATACAGGCCGAGAAAGCCGCCGATGGTCAGCAGCAGCAGCCGGTTTGTCCGCAGAGCGTGGCGCGTGCGCTGCCGCATCATCCGCAGATGCGCGCGCGCGAGCAGCAGGGTGGCGGCAAAGGCTTGCATGAATGGCAAATGACAACCGGCCTGGAGCGAAAGTCAATCAGCGCGGCCATTCGCGGCGTCCGGCGGGCATGCCAAGGAGGCGCGCCTGGTTTCCCGCGCTCACGCGTCGGCAAAGAGGCGGCGGTTTTTCCAGAAATAACTCAGGCCGGAGACGACGGTGAGCGCGGTGGTGAAGTAGATGATGAAGCCGCCGATCCACTCATGAGCGGGCGAGGGTTCGAAGGCCGGGCGGGCGAAGGCGAACAGCGGCTCCTCCGAAGCGGCGGCGAGCATGAAATAAAGCACGGTGATGATCTGCCAGAGCATCTTGTGCTTGCCCAGCTTCTCTGCGGCGAGCACGGCGCCCTGGCTTGCGGCGATCTGGCGGATGCCGGTGACGAAGAACTCGCGCGCCAGGATGAGAATGGTGATCCAGGACGGGATGTCCTTTTCCACCGAGAGCAGGATGAAGGCGGCGGCGATGAGGATCTTGTCCGCCAGCGGGTCGAAGAGCTTGCCGAAATTCGTCACCAGGTTGCGCGCGCGGGCGATGGCGCCGTCGAGGTAGTCGGTGAAGGAGGCCGCGCCGAAGACGATCACCGCGATGGAGTACGAGTTCTCCCAGGGCAGGTAAAAACAGGCCACGAACACACCCGTGAGCAAGAGGCGGGAGACGGTGAGCTGGTTCGGCAGGTTCATGGGAGGATGCCGCCTTTGATAACGAAGGACACCGCCGGATGTCAACGGGCGGCTGCTTTTTGTGGCGAAAAGCTCACAGCAGCTTGCGCAGCATCTCCCTTAGTTCCTTGCGCGCGCGGTACAGGCGCATCTCCACCACTTTCGTGGTCGTGCCCATGATCCCGGCGATTTCGGCATGAGACATGCTCTCATAGGTGGAAAGCACGAGTGTCTCCCTCTGCTCCGGCGCAAGCTTCATCACGGCCTGGCGCACCGCGCGGGCGCGCTCCTGCTTTTCCATGTCCTCGGCGGGTGTGGGGGTTTCCGCTTCGGGTTCGATGCGGTGGAGTTCCCCAGGTTCCATCAGAGTGAGCGGATGCCGCTTTTGCCAGCGGGCCTGGTTGCGCGCCAGATTTCCTGCGATGGTGTAGAGCCAGGTGGAAAATTTCAGCGCAGGGCGGTAGCGGAACCGGTGTTTGTACACGCGCACAAAAGTCTCCTGCGCGAGGTCGCAGGCGGTGGCATGGCTGCCGGTGAGGCGTTCCAGGAATGAGACGAGCCGGGGCGACCACCTGCGCATGAGCACGTTGAGCGCGGGGTCGTTTCCACCAGCCAGGGCGAGCATGAGGTCTCTGTCTTCGTCGTCCGGCGTCTCGGTCATTGGACGGGCCGGGTTTGCGCGCGCAGCTCCTGCAGCTCGCGCGGGTTGACCAGATCGGGCAGGAGGTCCTTCAAAAAACGCTCCCCCTGCCCCTCTGTCATCAATGCGGCCACGGTCTCGAGATGGCTGACCATGGTTTCGAGGCAGGACTCGCACAGGGCTTTTTCCCTGGCCCGGCCCGCGGCTTCCGCGCGCTGGCGCATGAGCCGCACATTCTCCGCCGGGACATTGCGCGTGGGGACGCGGGGTGCTGTTCCGCGCGCGGCGAGCATCTGCGCGCACATGGCGTCACAACGGGCGAAGTATTCCTCATGCAGAGCTTTGATTTTTTCAAACGACTCGTCAGGAATCCGGTATTCGCTCTTCAACCAGGCCAGACCCGCCTCTTGCGGTGTGGGCTGGCGCGGCCCGATCTCCAGGACAAGGTCATGCGCGGCGATGAAGATCACCACCATGCCGAGCGCGAGGAGCAGGGCTTTGAGCTTGAGAGTCATTCCGCTTCAGTGTGAGGCGAGATGCACGGAGGCAAACGGGCTGACGCACTGCACATAGGCGTCGTGCGGACTGATCTCCGGGGCGCGCATCTCCAGCAGTGCGGAGAGGACTCCCAGAACCACGGCGGCGGCGGCGGTGAGCGCCAGGCTGCGCGGGCGGAGCATGAGCAGGAGGAAGGATTCCCACCAGGCCGGCTCCGCCTCGCCCGCTGCTATGCGCGCCCACACCTCCCTCTGCTGGGAGGCTGGCGTCTCCCCGCGCACTTGCCACTCCAGCAGGAGATCGTCGAGCGGATCATTTTCCGGCGTGTTCATGGCGGCGGGGGAGGCGTGTCTGGTTTGAACGAGGGATTCTCAGCGGACATGCGCCACCTGCAAGCCGGTCTTGGAGGGAATGGGCGCTGGCGAGTGGTGGTAACGCACCTGGCTGGGTGCGGCTGAGATGGCTCTCGTCCGGGTTTCCTTGAAGGTTAGGCCGGTCTTGCTCTGGATCGGAGCCGACGAGTGGTAGTAGCGGCGGCCGGTGGAGTCTGTGCCCATGGAGGAGCAACTGACACCGGTGGTCAGCATGGCGGCGGCAAGAATGAGCAGGGTCGGTTTCATCATGGTTGGGTTTGGTTGGTTTGGGTTTGGTTGGTTTTTGACGCGCGCAAAGGCCCGTCAGTGGGTGCTACCCCGCCGCTTTTTCCACCCCTCAAAAAATGCGATTTTTTTCCGCCGTGGCAGGCGCAAGCGTGCCGCAGGCGCGTTCCGCGGCTTGGGATGGGCGCGCGGGATATGCCGCATCAACGCTCGCCCATCCAAAGGATGGCGGTGGCGCCCTGGCCGATGGCGCCGCGCACGACGGCGGCGACCTGGCGTTCGAGATCACCCACCTGGACTTTGACGAGGATGCGTTTCGTGGCGCTCTGGGTGCCGAGGATCTGCGCCCATGCGTCAGGCTGGCCGGGCAGGCCGAGGACGGCGAGCGCGCTGGTGAGATCTGGCATGGGCAGGTCGTCCTGGGTGTTGAGAAGGCCGTCCCGCCCGATGCGCTGGGAGCGCAGATTTTGCGCGAGGCGGATGTCCGCCCCGGTGACGGCGGCCAGGATTTCAGGCGCGGTCTCATTGACATCCAGGATGCCGCTGGCGTGGATGCTGAACCATGTGCGCCACTGAGGATAGGCGGCCTCGACGATTTCCATGCCCTGCACCAGGGCCATCTCCTCAATCGAGCGGAAGGGCCGGTTGAAGGGAAAACCGGCCTGGTTGTACGCCTTGCTCTCCGCGCCCTGCACGCGCGCGAAGTCGTCCACGTCCACCCAGTCGAGCATGCGGTCAATGAGGGTGTTGGCCTGGGCCAGGCTCATGCCCCAGTGGCGGAAAATGCGGATGAGCGTAGGCCGGTCTTCACGCTGGAGCAGGATGTTCGGGTTGATGAGTCCGTCCTCGCCTGTCATCTCCACAACCCATCCCTCGTCCTCGGCCACTTGGCGGCGCAGGAGCATGTCGTCCGGTTTGATGTCCGGGTTCATGGCGATGGCAAGCGCGGCCTCGGAAAGCATGCGCGCACGGAAGACCTGCCGCTTGGTTGCGGCCAGGTCCACATCCTGCGTGAGCAGCAGCGAAACCCCGGCCACCAGCCCGATAAGCAGCGCAATGACCCACAACACCGCGAGCAAGGCCGCGCCGCTTTGGAAGCGGCGTTGGAGTTCAAGCTTTAGCTTGTTCACTGACCGCCCGCAGCGGAGTCCACTTCCGTGTCGCCTAAAGGCTTCACTCCAGCGTTGTAGTCCAAGCCTGCCCATGCCTCCAGAAGGCTTGACTCCAATTTCAAGAATGCCGAAACGCGTTCTCATGGGTTTCCTGGTGGCAGGGGCTGGCCCCCTGGATTCAGCGGCTGTCCATCCGGACCGATGGGCGCGCCTCCTGGTCCGGTGGGCACTCCGCCCGGGGCGATGGGCACGGCTCCCACGCCGGCCTGCCTGATGACGGGCGGTATCCAAAAGACGGCGCGTGTTTCAAAGCCATCGTCAAGGCGCAGGCTCATCTCCGCCAGCAGGGGGCGGCGCGCGTCCTTCCAGTTGTTCTCCCAGCGGTTGCTCTGCCCGTCGAAGTAGCGCCACTCAAAGCGGCTGACATTATCCAGGAGGGCGATTGACTCCTGGTTGCGCGCGTACCGCACCTGCTGGCCGGCGCGCACGGCGGCGGTCTGGCGGTCGTCGAGCACGCGGATGCCCACGCGAAGATAGCCCCCGGGCCTCTCCTCGGCAAAAAGGTCCACGCTGGTGTCCGGCGGCAGCGCGCCGCCGGGTGTGAAGCAGGAGCCGCCGTTGACGATGTTCAGCGTGGGCAGGTAGGTGCCGCCTTTGGGCTGCACGCTGAGGCGGATTTCGGCCTCGCCAGGCAGGTTGCGGAAGGAGCGGCGCAGAAATTCGATGAAGTTCAGCCGCACCCGCGAGCGGTCCTGGGATATGGCGAGGTCGTTGCCCAGCTCCATGGTGCTGTTGGCGATGGCGAAGATGCCGCCCATGAGCAGCACGAAGGCGGAGAGCGCCACCATCATTTCCAGGAGGGTGAAGGCTCGGATGTGAAAACTCGAAACTCGAAATCCGAAATTCGGAATTTCCCCTGCGGTGAGAGGCCCGCGTGATGAGGCTTCGAATTTCGAATTTCGAATTCCGGTTCTCATGACTTTAATTCACCGGCAAAAAAGACCCGGCGTAGCGCAGGGTCTCCGCGCTGACCTCGATGGGGTCTCCTCCCTCGCTCCAGCGGGCGGTGACGACGATGCGGTAGGTGTTCTGCAAAAAGCGCCCGTCCTGGTTTTTGAGGTCGCGCACGAGCTGGATGACGACACGGTAGGCCACGCCGTCCGCACCCGGCTTGATCTGCTGGTCCAGCTCCTTGAGCTGGGGTGCCTTGCCGAACTCATCAATCAAGGACTCCAGCCCCTGCTCGATCTCCAGCAGCCGCTGGGATTCGATGCCCGCCTCGGCGATTTGGTTGATGGTGCCCACCAGCGCCAGGGCGGCGATGCTGAACACGGCCAGCGCCAGCACGACCTCCAGCAGGGTCATGGCGCGCTGGCGGTGGAAATTCGAAGCTTGAAATTCGAAATTCGAAGCAGGCAACGGACCCTCCTTTGCCACAGCGCGGCGGCCCGGCCTTTCGATGCTCGAATTTCGGATTTCGAATTTCATGCTTACTCGACGAGCGCTCCGGTAAGGGGGTGGAAGGCCAGCTCGCGGAAATCGGTCCGGGTTTCGAGGCGGATTTTCACCGGCTCGCAGATGCCTTGCTCGCCAAACGGCCAGAGGTGCCCCTCGGCCTTCTCCCAATTTTTGGCACCATAGCGCAGGATGAAGACTTTCATGTCCTGCGGCAGCGCCTGGCGGGCGTGGTCGCCCGCGCTTTCACCGAGAACGCCGAAGCCCTCCTCATCGAAGCCGATGATCATGCGCCGGTGCTGGAGCACTGCGCTCTGGTGCGCGTATTTGGACATCTGCACCAGCTTTTGGGCGGTTTTGGCAAAGGGGTCGTCTTCGTCGTCAAAGTAGGTGAAGCTCAAGACGCCCACACCTGTGATAATGAGCATGATACTCATCACGGTGATCAACTCGATCAGCGTTGAGCCTTGCGACGCCACGCGGAGAAGACATTGGTTCAACTGGCAAGGACGAAGGCTCATGATTTTTGTGTTTGTTGAGATTTGGGCCTTCATCCACGCCGCTTTTGGAACTGCCAAGAACCAAATTATGAGAATTGGTCAATGAGAGAAAACATCATCGTCGGTGCCTTCGCGCTGATCTGGTCCCATCGAATATATGTCAAATGAGCGCCCGTCTTTTCCAGGGCTGCGGAATTGGTACTTGGTGCCCCAGGGATCTGTGATGGCGGATTCATTTTCCACAAATGGCCTCTTCACAAGCGCGTTAGCCGGAGGTTTAACCAGCGCCTCAAGACTTGGAGGGAGGGTGCGATTGTTGACCTTGTACATCCGCACAGCAGATTCGAGCGTTTTAATTTGACCGCGTGCAGCTGTGATTTCGGCTTGCACACCAAAGTCACCCAGGGTTCCTGCTCCTACAGCTATCAGCACGGCAATGATCGCGATGACAAGAATCATCTCCATCAACGTGAATGCGTATTGTGTGGATTTGACGAGTGGTGTGGTGAAGTTTTTCATGGTCGTGTGTTACGGATTGAGTTTGGAGTTTGAGATAGCCGGATTCGTTGAAGAACGATGACATTAATCTTCGGGATTGCCATCAGCGGTTGTTGATAGCGGAAACAGTGTCGTAAATAACTGAGATCATCGTGTAAGCCATGACACCGACGAGGGCGGCCATGAGCAGGATGATGACGGGCTGGAGCATGGCCATGACTTTTTCCAGGGCCTTGGAAAGCTCGCGCCCGCAGCGGTCGGCGGCGCGGCGCAGGGTGCCGGCGAGGTCGCCGGTATGCTCGCCGATGCGCACCATTTCCAGCAGTCTCAGGGGAAAGAGCGCGGTTTTCTCCAGTCCGCGCGAGAGGGACGCGCCATCACGCACGCTGGCGATGACGTTCTCGAGCTGCTTCTGAACATAAAGGTTCGATGAGACGCGGGAGGCCAGCTCCAGCCCCTTGAGCAAAGGCAGGCCGCCGCTGGAGAGGCTGGCCAGCGTTTCCAGGAACTGGGTGTGGAAGCTGGTCATGAGCACAGTGCCGATGAAGGGGATGCGCAGCTTGCCCTGGTCCCACACAGGCCTGCCTGCCTTGGACTGGGTCCAGACCCAGAAGCCTAGCGCGATCAGAGCGCTGGCGGCCAGCAGCAGCCACCAGTAGTTTTTCATGAAATCGGAGATGGCCATGACGATCTGGAGACCCTTGGGGATGCCGCCCTTCATGCGCGACATCATGCCGCTCAGGCGCGGGATGAGGAAGGTGGTAAAAAGGAAAATGACGCCGATGGCGGAGACGAAGAGAAAACCGGGATAGATGAGCGCCACGGCCACCTGGCTACGCATTTCGGCCACGTTGCCGAGGTAACGGGCCTGGCGTTTCAGCGCGGTGCCCAGGGAGCCGCCCGCCTCGCCGGCGGCGGCCACCGCGCAGAAGAGTTCATTAAAAGAGGGGGAGGTCTGACGCAGAGCGCTGCTGAAGGGGTGGCCTTCGCGGATGAGGTTGCCCAGCTTGCGGGCCACGCGGCTTTGCGTGGTTTTGGCGTTTTTCCCCTCCATGAGCCGCAGGGCGGCCTCCAGTCTCATGCCCGCCTCAAGCAGCTCGGCAAGCTCCTCGGTGAAGAGCTGGACCTGGCTGTTGCTGAGCTTGAGCGGGCCGGTCTCGCCCTCGGCAGCCTCGTCGGCCCTGGCCTGTTTTTTTGCCGCTTTCGCAGCCAATCCCGCGCTGGCGGTCTCGGCCACTTTGAAGGGCTGCAGGCCGCGTCCGGTCAACTGCCGGATGGCGGCGGCGCGGTCGGCGGCCTCGACGGTTCCGGAGATGTCGCGTCCGGTGATGTCGGCGGCTTGATAGGCAAAGTTCGGCATGGGCTTGGCAGGGCTGAGACAAGCACAGTCCGGGTTTGTTGCAATCCGGCATCTGCCGCGCTTTGTGACGCGGCCGCGACACGCGCCGGCATCAGGCGCGTCCCGGCACCTCCCCGGGCTGGGGCCGGTCCTGAATGCCGAGAGCTTTTTCCAGCTCCTGTTCCAGGTATAGCGCCTGTTCCAGCTCCATGCCGGCGGCCAGTTTGGTCTTCGTGGAGCCGTCGTCATGCAACGCCCACAGTTCGTAGGTGACTGTGACGCCGTTTTTCCCGCGCGAGATGTGCTCCTTGCAAAAAAGCTGGCGCAGGCTCATGCCCGCCAGCTCGCGCGCGCCGGGCCAGGGCAGGGGACGATGGGCGATGCGGAGAATGCCGCGCTCCAGGGTGACATGGGTCTTGTTCACGAACGAGGCCACCGCGTAATAGCTGAGCACCAGGCCCACGGTGACATGGATCACGGGGAACAGCTTCGCGATCATGGGCGCGCCCGCCGTGAAAGCCATGGCATACCAGACCACCAGGAAGCCGTCCCAGATGACGCAGAAAAAAACCAGCGCCCACACCACAGGCGTGAACCAGGAGCGCGTGATCTCGATGCCATGCAGGGTCTTTTCGAAAGTCATGCGTTTCGGCAGTGCCACCGGCTCGCGCTTGCCTCCGCCTTGGGCCGAGCCGCCGAAGGATGCGGTGAGGTTCATCACCGAGCCGCAGTAGGAGCATTTGGCCAGGCCGCGGGAGAGGTCTATGTCCGGCTCCCGGATGGCGGAGGAGCAGGACGGGCATTTGAGGGCGGTGAGGGACATGCGGGAAAGCTACTCGCGTCTCCGGCGGGCCGCCAGTGCGGGAAGGGCGCGCGCGGCGAATCACAGCCCGATGGCCTTGCGCGGGTTGGTGTCGAGCAGCAGCTTCAACTCGTCCTTGCTCAGGCCGAGGTGCTGCTGGCCGTTGCTGAGGATGCGCGGGATGGTGACGGTGCTGCCGACGAAGTGCGAGCCGTCAGGGCTGCGCGCCACGAGGTCCTCGCCGATGACGATGTCCCACCCGGCCAGCGTGTACTTGCCGGGGCCGAGGCGTGAGGCGGAGATGGCGTCGGTAACGAAGATCGTTTTTTCCAGCCCGGCCACGCGCAGATAGTTCAGCAGCGCGAAGAACTCGATGTGGACTCCGTCCGGGATGAAGCACAGCCAGAGGCGGTCGCGCAGACTGAGGGCGCGGTGGATGATGTTGTCATGCCGGTGCATGAGCATGGGGCAGCCGTTGCCCACATGGGTGAACATTTTCAGCCCGTGCTCCGTGGCCGCGCGCAGCACATCGAGCTGGGGATTGCAATGCCCGGCGGAGACGGTGACGCCGTAGTTGGCAAGAAACTCCGTCACGCGGAAGCGCTCGTCGCACTCCGGCGCCAGCGTGACGATGCGCGCGAGGCCGCCCGCCGCGTCGAGCAGGCGCTTCGCGTCCTCAATGCCGGCCGGCTTCACATGCTGCGGCGGGTGCGCGCCCACATAGCCTTTTTCCGGATTGATAAAGGGACCCTCAATGTGAATGCCGGCGATCACCTCCTGAGCCAGCGAGTCCTGCGCGCGCAGTTCCACCAGCCGCGCCATCCGGCGGCTCATGGCATCGAGGTCATCCGTGATGAAGGTGGCCAGGATCGAGTCGCAGCCGTCCTCCAGCAGGCAGGTGCAGGCGTGGTGCAGCGCCTCGGCGGTGAGGCCGTCGCGGTTGAAGTCGGTGCCGGCGTAGCCGTTCACTTGCAGGTCGAGGGGTTTCATCATGCCGCGAGTCTATCACCGGCGGCGGGCGCGATGCGAGTTTTGAAATGCCGCGCTTGAGTCTTTTTGTGACGCCCCCCGGCCTGCCAAGCTTTGCTGCTTTTCATATTTCAGCCAGCCCCTGGCGCTTTTCGACCACATCCAGGCAGATCCAGACGGAGGAGGTTTCCGATAGTCGAGAAACGCGGCAGTTTAGCCATTTTGATGTTCAAACACAGAAGCGCTCAGGTTCCTCCAAAAGCACCAACTGCTCATCTACCTGCCGGGGTGCCTCACAGAACTCGTTTGTTTCCAAAGTGTTGCCATCGAAACTGGGATAGAGGCGCGCCAGGCGGGGTATGGCTGTTTGCGCGAGGCTGAAATATGCGGGATCGCGTTCAACGCCAATAGAGTCACAGCCGACGGCTTCACAAGCCGCAAGGGTGGAACCGGAACCCATGAAGGGATCGAGTACAATGCCTGAACCGGTTGGCAGCAGACTTCGCACAAGAATACGCAGGAGATGTTGCGGTTTGAGTGAGGGGTGGTCGGCGATGGCGCGTTCGCGTGATGGCGTTTTGAAACTGGGAATCACATCGGGCAGCGGACGGCTTCCGGCGAGCATGCGCAACCCTCCAGTGCCCCATCGGCGCAGGTTTGCGGCAACAGTTTTCTCTGAAAGCGGTTTTCTGAAGAGCATCCAGGGTTCGTAGTTGCCGCGTGGAGTGACACAAACTTCCGGGAACTCGGCCTCGGCGTTTTTCGGCCGGTCACCGCCTCTGAATCCATGATACACCCGCAAAAGTGTGGCTCGGTTTTCCCAGCCTGCCTTCATGATTCCGGCTTGAACGTGGTGCTGCAAGACCGGATTACCTGCGATAACCATGTGCCCTCCGGGTTTGATTTTTTGCAAAATGAGCCTGGAAAAAACAGCAAAGAACTCCTCCACCTGCAAGCGCTGCTCCAGGGTCAGTATGGAAAACCGGGGAAGCGGCCTCCGTTCCTTGCCGTCGAACTTGGGAGGCAGCCTCCACACACCGCCGCGCCCCGCGCGCAACTTGGCGACCTCGGTCTCACTATACTCCACGACTCCGTATGGAGGATCGGTGCAGATGGCGTCCAGAGAATTTGCGGGGAGTTTTAGCAACTCCTCAAAACAGTCTCCGAGAATCAAACGGAAGGAACTCATTTTCTACTATAGTTGAAAGACAATGTTTGAGGCACTCGCTAGCGTCAAGAGTTTTCATGGATGCAAAAAAGACTCTTGGAAAGGCCATTCGCCAGCTCAGGGAAGCGCTCATGCTTTCACAAGAGAAACTGGCGGAAAATGCGGGGATCACATACCAATACCTGTCCGCGGTGGAAAACGGCAGGGAAAACTTCACCATAGGCATCTTGGAATCCCTGGCTGGCGCGCTGGGCACCTCAACCGCGTCTTTGGTCGCGCACGCTTTCAATCCGAACCCTGAGCCGCCTCCAAAAGTGGCGAGGCCCTTTTTCATCAAGGATGCGTCACTTCCTCCCGGTCTGACTTTTCAAGACCTGGAAAAAGCGCTCAACGAAACCCAGGGAGTGATTCGCATGATCAACGCGACCTTGATCCAGGTGACGGCCCGCCCTTTGTCCGCCTACATTCAGCGCAACAATTTCAGCGGTATTGTTTCCAATATTCTCTGTGATTCTTTTTCGAGGTTCACTCCTTTCAAACACAACCACGACCAGCGCTACCCGGACCTGATCCACAAAACTCCAGATGGAGAAAAGGTCGGTTTGGAAGTGAAATCAACCATACGTCCGGGCAAAGGTGGAGAAAGCCACAACGGCCATTCCGGCTGGCATGTGGTGGCCTGTTTTTCTCTGGATGAAACCAACGGCGAAATTGAATTTGTTCATGTGATGTTCGCCGATCTCATCGGGCATGGAAAAGCCAGAGCCGATTGGAAATATGTGGGCAGCAATGTGAATGCGGATACTGGCAGCCAGCGAACGGAGACGTACACTACCACACCCGCCGGCACCGCCAAGCTTCGGCATGGGACCGTATATCTCAACTCCAAGAAAATTTCGATTGCTAGATGGCGCACTGACAAGTCCATCCCGGCACCGCCGAGTTCGCCGTTTCGCGGGAGGTAGCCGCATACGGTTGGCGGCAGTTTGAATCAGCCTTCAACGATTCCGAATTCTTATAGCAGCGTGGAATGGCTCCGTCCGCGCCATGACTTGCATAACGCAAGCCGATGGTTGATCTCCCCCTCCGCCCGTGCGAATGCCGCGCCTTTCGAAGTCATGCCCGCCCATTTGCACATTCTCGCCGGAGAGGTCAGCGGAGACACGCACGCCGCCGGGCTGGTGCGGGAGCTGCGCGCGGCGGACCCGGAGCTGCGCTTCACCGGGCTGGGCGGGCCGCGTTTGCGCGAGGCGGCCGGACAAGGGATCGAGGACTGGGTGGAGACAGCCGGTGTCGTCGGCCTGTGGGAGGTGCTGAAGATGTACGGCTACTTCAAAAAGCGCCTGGCCGCCGAGGTGGCGCGCGTTTTGCGGGAGCGGCCCGCCGCAGTGATCCTGGTGGACTACCCCGGCTTCAATCTGCGCCTGGCTGCCGCGCTGCGGAAGGGCGGCTACACGGGGCGGCTCATCTATTACATCAGCCCGCAGGTCTGGGCCTGGAAAAAGGGGCGCGTGAAGGTCATGGCAAAGGTTCTGGACCTCATGATCTGCATCTTCCCCTTCGAAAAGGACTTCTACGAGCAAAGCGGCTTGCGCACCGAGTTCTGCGGGCACCCCATGGTGGACCGCATGGTGGCGCTGCGGCGGAATTGGAAGCGCGAGCCTGGCCTCATCGGCTGGTTTCCCGGCAGCCGCTTCAACGAGGTGCGCCGGCTCTTCCCCGTCATGCTCGCTGCCGCGTGCGCCATCCGCCTCGCCGTGCCGGAGGCGCGCTTTGCCGTCTCGGCGGCCAATGAGCGCATCGCCGGGCACTTGCGCGAGATGGCCGACGCCGCCGCCATGCCGGAGGCGAAGGCCTGGATCGAGACCGGCACGGTTTACGATCTCATGCAGCGCGCCCAGGCCGGCGCGGTGGCCAGCGGCACCGCCACGCTGGAGGCCGCCTGCTTCGGGCTGCCCTACGCGCTCGTCTATCAGGTCAATGCCCTCACCTATGCCGTGGCGAAGACTGTGGTGAAGATCGAGCACATCGGCATCATCAACGTGCTCGCCAAGCGCGAGGTGGTGCGCGAACTCGTCCAGGGCGAGCTGAGCAGCGACTCACTGGCTGCCGAGATGGTTTCCCTGCTCACCGACACGGACCGCCGCGCCCGCCTGGAGGGCGAGCTGGCCGCCGTGGTCGTCACGCTCGGGGAGGGCGGCGCTTACGCTCGCGCCGCCGCCGTGGTGATGGAGACTCTGCGTTGATCACTCCAGCTTGAAGACCTCGAACCCGGCGGCGAGCAGGCTCGCGGGCAGCCCGCGGATGGCGGATATGTCATAGCCCTGGATTTCCGGGCTGAGCGCATCCCAGGGAATGAGACTCGGGGAGAGCTTCCTGGCCACATCCTTCTTTTCCGCCCAGCGCCAGCCGAGCAGCAGGCGCTCGATATTCCAGCGCCCGTGCTCCATTTCGGCGAGCCGGAGCACGCCTTCCTTTCCGATGGCGGCGCTGATGTCGAAGGTCGCGCCCTCGGAGCCGGCGGGCACCGGGCGAACGCCGAGTCCCTCAGTGCCGAGGATGTTCGTCCAGTAGGCCACCTGGTGGTAGTTCGAGACTTTGAGCTCGGGCGGCAGATCTTCCCACGGGGAAAGCGAGGGGTCGGCGGGCTTGGCAGATTTCAAATAAGCCTCGTGGACCTTCCGCGCCGCCTTCTCGTAGCGCGCGTCGGCCTCGGGGATTTGGTCGGCGAGCAAAAAGGCGCGCAGCGTCATCGCGTCCAGCGGCATGCGCGCCAGCGAGCCCGAGCCGAGATGTTCCAGCCAGCAGGAGTCGTCAAAGTGGCGGTCGGGCGGCAGGTCGGGATGCTCCACGAGACCGACGCGCGCGCCGAGGGCGAACGCGACCGCCATCTCGGCGCGGGCGATTTTTCCCGGCGCGAAGGCGAGCAGCTTGATGTTTTTCAAGTCCACTCGCGCCGTGATGAGATCAGTCCAGCCCTGGAGTGGATCGAGCGCGGTGAAGTCCGTGCCCGCCGACTCGCAAAGCCATGCATAGCGCTTGGTATCGCGGTCCGGCGCGCAGCCGTCGGGGGTGGAGGGCGTGTAACCCGCCGCCTTGATCCTGCCGCCGGACTTTTCCGCCAGGTCGCCTGCCAGCCGGCTGATGCCGGAGCGGGTGCCGCCGGAGACCAGCACGAGCGCGCGTCCGGGCAGCGGCAGCCCGGTGAAGGCGTTGTGGAAGGGCGCTTCGAAATCCGCCACCTTCGGCTCCACCTCCGGCGCGCAGCCGCCGGCCACGATGAGCACGCTCCCGCCGCTGGCGGCGGTCTGGCGGAAGACATCAGGCAGGTGTCTTGACGCCAGTTTTTCCAGTTCCCGCAGCGCCTCCGCATCCTTGGCGCGCCCCGCCAGCATGAGCAGAACCGCGCGCTCCAGGATGGCGTGGCCGTCCAGGTTGTCCCGCACGCAGACCAGGCGGCTCAAGGCGCGGCGCAGGCGGAGGAAATGACGCGCAGCGGCGCAGGGCTGCCGGGCGGCGTCCCCTGCGGGAGGCGCCTCGCAGAGGATGGCCAGGTGGGCCAGGGCCTCGACGGCGCGG
>ERZ761609.1954-NODE-1954-length-16527-cov-55.925692_pt1 | contig 16527 bp, 19 predicted proteins | sample MGYA00511163_ERZ761609 | MGnify/ENA primary metagenome ERZ761609 (study PRJEB28899, sample SAMN02445070) | bioreactor sludge metagenome | biome: EBPR sludge | place: Australia: Brisbane, Thorneside Wastewater Treatment Plant | collected 2011-12-16 ... | reverse complement strand
TGGCAATGACGGCACCCCTGCCAGCGCCGAGTTCACCATCAACCAGAACGTGGCGGCGAGGAGGGTTTCTGCTTCGGCGCGGAGGGCGGGGTCGGGTTCGGCTTGCGCGAGGAAGGACTCGCGGTGGCCGGGGGGTAGAGCTTCGGCCTGTTCGCAGAGATCCTGGACCCGTTGCCAGCGCTGTTCGGGGGACATATCTATCTAGTCGGGCGGAAAACCGGCTTCTGGTGCCTCATTCTGGAGGCGCTGGTAGAGCCAGGCGCGGGCGAGGCGGACTTTGCGATCGACGGTGGCCTTGGAGGTTTCGAGGATTTCGGCGGTTTCCTCGGCGGTGCAGCCGAGCAGGAAGCGCATTTCGAACATGCGGGCCTGGGTTTCGTCGAGGGCTTCGAGTTCGTTGAGGGCGCGGTCGAGATCGATGACCCAGGGAGAGGCGGCGTCCAGCCAGGGGAGTTCGTCGTGAAGGGGGACGGGGACGGCGCCGGCGCCGCGTTTGGCGGACTTGGCGGCGCGGGCGTGGTCGATGAGCGCGTGACGCATCAGGGTGGCGGCGAGGGCGTAGAAGTGGCGGCGGGAATCGAGGCGGGCCTCGGGGCGGGCGAGGAGTTTAAGGAAGAGTTCGTTGACGAGGGCGGTGGCCTGGAGGGTGTGACCGGGACGTTCGCGGCGGAGGTAACTGGCGGCGAGTTCGCGAAGTTGTGGGTAGACGAGGGGGGCGAGGCGCTCGAGGGCGGTCCGATCGCCTGCGCCCCACTGGTTGAGTAAAACCGTGATGTCGGAGTCCATCGCCCGCTCTTTTGGGCGAGTGTAGCATTGAATGGGGCTATTGGGGTGGCGGGCGGCGGTCGAGGTGGAAGCCGATGGCTGCTTCGAGAGCGGCGCCGGCACGGAGGAGGGCGGCTTCGCCGAAGGGGCGGCCGATGAGTTGAAGGGCGGCGGGGAGGCCGGCTCTGGTCCAGCCACACGGGATCACAAGAGCGGGGAGGCCGAGGGCATTGATGCCGCGGGTGAGACGGGTGGTGATCATCCGAACGTCGTGGAGTTCGCCGGCCACATCGACGGTTTCGGCGCCGATGGGGGGTGCCGTGATGGGCGTGGCGGGCGTGAGGATGAAGTCTGCCTTCTTGAGGAGTTCAAGATGGACGCCGAGGATGCGTTTGCGGAGGCGTTGCGACTGAATGTAATGGGTTGCGGGGAGGGCGCGTCCGGTATCGAGGAGGGCGAGGGTATCGGGGCCGTAATCGGCGCGTCGCTTGCGCAGGTACGGCTCATGAACGGCGGCGGCTTCGCTGAGCAGGATGGCCTGGGCGACGACATTGAGTTGTTCGCCGTCGGGGACGCGGCCCATGACGAAGACCGCGCCACCGGATTCGGCCTGCTGCGCGGCATTCAGAACGAGGGCGCGGACTTCGGGGTCGATTTTTTCAAAGTAGAAGTTCTGGGGGAGGACGATCTTGAGGCCGGCGAGGGTGGCGCCTTCGAGAGAGTACTTCTCGCGGGGGCGATCGACGGAGGAGGCGTCGCGGGGATCGTGGCCGGTGAGGGATTCGAGCATCAGGGCGGCGTCTTCGACGGTGCGGGCCATCGGACCGGGGTGATCGAGGCTGAAGCCGAGGGGGAAGATGCCGTGCTTGCTGACGAGGCCGAAGGTGGGCTTGAGACCGACGACACCGCAGTAGGAGGCGGGGACACGGATGGAACCGCCGGTGTCGGTGCCGGTGGCGAGCATGGTCATGCCGGAGGCGAGGGCGGCGCCGGCGCCACCGCTGGAGCCGCCCGGGATCCGCTCAGGATCCCAGGGATTGCGGACGGGGCCATAGTGCGGGTTGTTGGACGTGATCCCGTAGGCGAACTCATGGAGGTGGGTTTTGCCGACCATGATGGCCCCGTCGTTGCGGAGCCGTTCGACGATGGCGGCGTCGAAGGCGGGGATGGCGTCGGCAAAGACTTTGGATCCGAAGGTGGTCCGGACGCCGGAAGTGCAGATCAGGTCCTTGTGGGCAACGGGAATGCCGTGGAGCGGGCCCCGGTCAAGGCCGGCGCGGAGTTCTTCATCGGCGTTCTTTGCGGCGGCCATGGCAGCCTCGGCGGTGACGGTGAGGAAGGCGTTGAGGCGCGGGTTTTCGGCCTCGATGCGATCGAGGCAGGCCTGGGTGAGTTCACAGGAGGAGAGAGCGCCGGAGCGGAGGGCGGCGCCGGCTTCGCGGACGGTGGGAAGGGGGGTCACCGGGGGGCCTCTTCGCCCGGGATCTCGGGCATGGTGACGACGTCCATCGGCTCCTCTTTCCAGTCGACCATGGCCATCATGAGGGAGAGTTTGCGGTCAATCGCGGCCAGTTTTTCGGCCTGGGCGTCGGTCAATTCCACGCCCCGGACGGCGGCGGCATCTTTCCAATCGGGCATGGTTTAATCATGGCATGAGCGTGCCGGCTGAACCCCACCCCCTGCCCCTGACGTCGCTATCGGAAGACGACCAACTGTTTCGCGATTCGGTGCGCCGGTTCGCTCGCGAGCAGATCGCGCCGCACGTCCGCGAGATGGACGAGCAGGCGAAGTTCCGGCCGGAAATTCTCGCGCAGTTTTTTGAACTGGGGCTGATGGGCATCGAGATTCCGGAAGAGTATGGTGGCGCCGGGGGGACATTTGTGCAGGCGCTGTTGGCGATCGAGGAGATCGCGGCGGTGGATCCATCGGCGGCGGTGATCGTGGACGTGCAAAACACGCTGGTCAACAACGCGGTGCTGCGCTGGGCGACGGACGAGCAGAAGCGCCGGTGGCTGCCGCGTTTGGCGCAGGACACGACGGCGGCGTTCGCGCTGTCGGAGGCGAATGCGGGTTCGGACGCATTCGCGCTGACGACGCGGGCGGTGGCGGACGGGGACAGGTATCTGCTCACCGGGCGAAAGTTGTGGATCACGAACGCGGCTGAGGCCGGGCTGTACCTGATCTTCGCCAACATCAACCCGGAAGCGGGCTACAAGGGGATCACGTGCTTCGTGGTGGGGCGCGGCGCGCAAGGTTTTTCGCTGGGGAAGAAGGAGGACAAGCTGGGCATCCGGGCATCGTCCACCTGCGAACTGATCCTGGACCAGACGCCGGTGGCGGCGGCGGACATCCTGGGCGAACCGGGGAAGGGGTACAAGATCGCGATCGAGGCGCTGAACGAAGGCCGGATCGGGATCGGGGCGCAGATGACGGGACTGGCGGGGGCGGCGCTGCGGCACGCGCTGGCGTATGTGAAGGAGCGGCGGCAGTTTGGACAGCCGCTGGCGGCGTTTCAGGCGGTGCAGTTCGACCTGGCGCGGATGGCGACGGACCTGGAGACGGCGCGGTTACTCGTGTTCAACGCGGCGCGATTGCGCGAGGCGGGGCGGCCGTTTCTGAAGGAGGCGGCGATGGCGAAGTACTGGTCGTCGCAGATCGCGGAAACGGTGGCATCGCGGGCGGTGGAGTTGTTGGGCGGTGTGGGCTTCACGCGCGATTATCCGGTGGAAAAGCTGTATCGCGACGCGAAAATCGGCCGGATTTACGAGGGCGCGACGAACATGCAGTTGATGACGATCGCGAAGCAGTTGCTGGCCTGAGCTATTCGGGCTCGGGAACATCCCCGGCGAGGCGGGCGGCGCGGAGGAAGTCAAAAGTCTCCTGCTTGGGGATGCCGGGTTCGAAACAGCGGCGGCAGCGGGCTTCGTAGGCGCCGGCGGCGCCGACGACAATCAGGTCATCGCCACCGGTGAGTCGTTGCGTGTGCTTGGCGGGATTGCCGCAACGCATGCAGATAGCGAGGGTTTTGGTGATGGACTCGGCGAGGCAGAGCAGGTCGGGCATGGGCGGGAAAGGCCGGCCCATGTAGTCGGTATCGAGGCCGGCGATGATGACCTGCTTGCCCGAGTCGGCGAGTTGCTGGGCGACGGTGACGAGTTCCTGGCCGAAGAAGTTGGCTTCGTCGACGCCGACGACCTGGGTGCGCCAGTCGAGGCGGGCAAGGATGCCGGCGGCGGCGTCAACGACTTCGCTCTTCATGCGGGAATCGGCGTGGCTGACGATTTCGTCGTCGGAATAGCGGCGGTCGAGTGCCGGTTTGAAGACCTGGACGCGCTTGCGAGCAATCATGGCCCGGCGGAGACGGCGAATGACCTCTTCGCTTTTGCCTGAAAACATCGGGCCGCAGACAACCTCAATCCAGCCCATGTGGCCGGTAACAAAATCCATGCAGTTCAGAATACGCGATAGCGCGGGGTCTCAGCGCGCGGGGAGGCGGTCGAGGATCTTCTCCTGGATCCACTTGCGGTCCCACCATTCGAGCGGATTGGTCTGAATGCCCTCGATTTGCATGCCGAAATGGAGGTGGTCGCCGCCGGCGAGGCCGGTTTCGCCGGATCGTCCGATCTCCTCGCCGCGGCGTACGGACTGTCCCGCCTTGACGGAGATCTCGCTCAGGTGGGCGTAGATGGATTGCAGCGTGTAGCCGTGATCGATCACGACGCAGAGGCCGTAAATGCCCAGGTCACCAGCGAAAACGATCTTGCCATGATTTGAGGCGGTAACGGGAGCGCGGGCGACCTTCGAGAGATCGAAGCCGAGGTGGACCTGCTCATCGACCTTGGCGCCATTGTAGATGTAGCTGCGGTAGTCGGCGAAGAGGGCTTCGACCTTGGTGTTGGAAAGCTGCTCGAAGGGATTCTCCCAGAGGAACCGGGGCTCGGACTGAAGTTTAAGGTCGGCAATGGTCTGATTGTTGGACCGTCGGATTTCCCTGTTGATGTGGAGGAAGCGGTCGAGCAGCGAGCCCTGCCCGCTGGGATCGAGACGGGGGACGATCTTTTCGAGGAAGGCGTCGGAAACGGGCAACTGGCGCTGGCGCCACTGGCGGGCGGCCACCTGCTGCGGGAAGGAGGCGGTGACCTGCGCGCCCGCCGGATTGCGGGCGAAGACGACGGCGTTGGTGGTGGCCGGGACATCGAAGGGGAACACAAACAGGCAGAAGCGGTCGCTATCAGAGGAACCGCCGGGGACTGGATAGCTGCGGAATTCGTAGTCGCCGACGCGGACGCCGGCCTCGGTCCAGTAGCCGGTGACGCGGAACGTGACGAGGCCGGCGCCGCCCACGGTCAGGTAGGCTCGATCGCCGGTTACGGTGAGCACGGGCGGGGCGAGGTTGACCTGAACATCACGGGCGAGGACATCGGTCCGGCCGCGGAAGTCGTTCGAGATCGTCTCGACGGTCAGCCGGGCGGGGCCCGAGCGGAAGCCCTGGCGGGGGTCGGCCTTGATCTGGACATCGAAGCGGGCCGCCGGTTCGCGTTTCTTCCAGAACAGCCAGCGGTCCGCGGGAGCTTCGACGGAGGCGGTGGTGAGCGAGGAGTCCTGTTCGAGTTTGACGCGCAGAGCGCGGATGCCGTGGGGATTACTGACGCGCACACCCACCTTGGTGGAGGCCCCCAGAATGGAGACATCCGGATCGAGGGCCAGTTCCGAAGAAGTGGACAGCAGGAAAAGCAGGGCCGGCGCCCCGATGAGGAGCAGGAGGGCGACGGCCAGGAAAGCGGTTTTCACACTTCCACTGTAATCCGCAACGCCGGGTCAGCTATAGAGGCGATCCCAGGAGCGCTCGTTGTCCCACTCCGAAGAAGGGGCGAAATAGCTGGTGCCGGGAGCCAGGTGCTGTTTGACGACGTCGTCGTTCAGTTCGACGCCGAGGCCCGGGCCTTGCGGCACCTTCGCGAAGCCTTTGTGGACGATGGGCTTGTCGATGCCAGTCACCATGTCCTCCCACCATTTCACTTCCTGGGAGTGGAATTCGAGGGCGAGGAAATTCTCGGTGGCGGCGGCGCAGTGCAGGTTGGCCATGAAACTGACGGGCGTTCCGGCGAAGTGCATGGCCATGGCATGGCCGTACTCCATCGCCATGTCGCCGATCTTCTTGGTTTCGAGCAGGCCGCCGGAACTGGCGAGGTCGGGGTGGACGATATCGACGGCGTGGTTCCGGCAGAGTTCGATGAAGGGTTCCTTGAGGTAGATGTCCTCGCCGGTGAGCGTGGGGATATTGATGGCGTCGGTAATCTGCTTCCAGAGATCGGTGTACATCCAGGGGATCATGTCCTCGACGAAGGCGAGGTTGTACTTCTCGAGAGCTTTGCCGAGGCGGATGCAGGAATTGACGCCGATGTGGCCGAAGTGGTCGGCGGCAAGGGGGATGTCCCAACCGACGACCTCGCGAACGGCACCACAATAGTCGGCCATCAGCGCGACTCCTTTTTCGGTCAGTTCCATACCAGTGAACATGTGCTGAATGCGGGAGGTGTTGCGGGATGTGACGCCGAGCGGAGCGGTGACGGCGCCGGGGATCTTCTCGACGAGACCGACGCCGAGATCCATCTTGAGGAAGGTGTAGCCCTCGTCGCGGCGCTGCTTGAGGCGCTGGCCGTAGATTTTGGGATCGGGCGATTCGGTGGTGTCACAGTAGAGTCGGATCGAGTCGCGGAACTTCCCGCCGAGCATCTGGTAGGCGGGGACATTATAGGCTTTGCCGGCGAGATCCCAGAGCGCCATCTCGATGCCGCAAACGCCGCCCGCCTGCCGGGCGTGAAAGCCGAACTGCTTGATTTTGCGGAAGATGCGATCGACGTCACAGGGGTTTTCGCCGATCAGCCTCGACTTGAGCATCAGCGCGTAGGTGGGCGAGGCGCCATCGCGGACTTCTCCAAGCCCGTGAATGCCCTGGTTGGTTTCCAGACGGATGAGCGGGCAGCGCATTGGAGCGCCGACGACGTGGGCGACGCGCAGGTCGGTGATCTTCAGTTCGGAGGGTTTCGAGGCGGTCCGGACGTTCTCCTGCCAGCCGAGCAGATCCTTTTCGGACCAGAAGGCGCCAAGGGTGGCGGCGCCTGCGGCGGAACCGAGGAAGCGCCGGCGCGACGTGTGGAAGCGGTTTTTTTGCCATTTTTGGGTCATTTCGGTTCTCCTTTAGCGGTTCGGACGCGGCTTCATGCGCATTTTGGAACCTTGCGCCTCGGCCCATTTGTTGAACTCGTCGATCATCTGGGGGCTCCACTGGGTGTCGATCTGTCCGGGGGTGTACTTCTGTTCGCGGAGCATCTGGTGGCCCCAGCGGTCGCGCAGTTGGGTCAGTTCGGAATCGTCGGCCACCTTTTCGGCGAGTTGGGCGGGCACGAAGACGATACCCTCGGGGTCCGAGATAACGATGTCGCCGGGCAGCACGGTGACCTCGCCGATCCGGATGGGCACGTTGATCCCGGCGAGAGTGGCGTCGGCAAGGAAGGAGGGGTCGAAGTCGCGGGCATAGACCTTGAATCCGGGGATACCCATAATGCCGGTCACATCACGGACCGCGCCATCGACGACGATACCGGTTCCCGTCTTGGTCATGATGGACGTGGCGAGGTTGTCGCCGATGATGGTGCCGTCCTTGATTTTGCCGTAGAGGTCCACAACCATCACGTCGTCTTTGACGAGGGCGTCGATGACCCAGGAGTTCTGACCGCTAGAGACGCGTCCTTCCCTCTTGGCCTGCTCATTGACGAAGTTATTGAGGTCGGGGCGGAGGGGGAGGAAAGCGGCGGTGACGGCGCGGCCGACGAGGCGTTCGGCGCCCTGGACGTTGACCGTCTTCCAGCCGCGCTCGAACTGGAGGCGGTAGCCGGCGGCGCGAAGAGTGCCCCAGGCCTCTTCGGCCGACACGTTCTTGAGCCGCAGCAGGACTTCGTCGGGGACCTTGGGGCGGCCGTCGGGGAAGCGTTCCCCCGTCCAGTCGCGGGTCACGGCACGGCGCATGTCGTCGTTGAACAGGCCGAGTTGTGCGTGAGCGGGCGTGGCCCAGAGCAGGGCGGCAAACAGGGTGGCGGCGGTCAGTGCGGATCTCATCGTCGTGGAGTCTCTCCCTCGAGGTCGTTCAGTGTCGTTCCTCGGCCACACCCGGAGGAGGCGGCCTGGAATTGCCGCCTATTTTGTCAAACTGAGCGCGCTGCCACAATCGGGCGGTTGAACTGGTGAAAGGGTTCGTGAGACCCTGAAATGGAAGCGTAACGCAGCCCGTTTCCCCCCCGTTTATTGGTTATGCATAGCCCTGTTATTCCGGCGGTCCTACTCGCCCTGTTCATCCCTTCACTCCCCGCTCAAGAGTCGCCTGCCAAGCCAGGCGAACCGGAGGCGGCAGAGGAGAACGGCTATGAGGTGCCGGCGGAGGGCAGCCTGCAGTGGAAGCCGCTGCTGCTGCAGAACGGCCTGTTCCTCGCGAGCCAGCATGCCTTCCGCTTCGGGACGCAGGAAAAGACCCGCGCCCAGTTTGGCGGCCCGTTCCTGAAGGACTACGTCAACTCACTCAAGGGATTCAGTGGCTGGGACGATGGCGACGAATGGCTGGCGAACTACCTGGGGCACCCGCTTCAAGGTTCGGTGTACGGCCATACTTACCTGCAGAACCACAGCCGCGAGAAGTACATTCCGGTCAACTTCAAGTCGAAGGACTACTGGCAGAGCCGGTTCAAGTCGATAGCTTGGATGGCGGTGGCCAGTACTCACTACGAGTTGGGTCCATTCGGGGAGGCGGCCTTCGGCAATGTCGGATTGAGCCCGGGAACGAAGGGGGCGGTGGACCTGGTGATTACCCCGACCCTGGGTCTCGCCACGCTTGTGGTGGAGGACTTCGCGGACGCGAAAATCGTCATGCCCATCGAGCGGCACATACAGAACAGGTTCGTCCGGCTGACGGTCCGGAGCCTCTTCAACCCGGCCCGTTCGATGGCCAACCTGCTGCGATTCAAGGTACCGTGGCACCGTGACACGCGCGCCGGGGTCGGATTTCAGACGAACGCCTTCCCCGGAAGCGGGCGGCCCCGGTGAAGAGCCTCTGCGTGTATTGCGGGTCGAGTACGAACGTGCCGGAGCCCTATTTCGAAGCGGCGCGCGAACTCGGGACGGCCATCGCGAAAGCGGGGCACCGGGTTGTGTATGGCGGAGCGCATGTTGGGTTGATGGGTGCGGTGGCCGATGCGGCGCTTGCCCTGGGCGGTCCGGTGACCGGCGTCATCCCCAGGGCACTGATCGCACGGGAAGTGGCGCACGGCGGCCTGACCGACCTGCACGAGGTCGAGTCCATGCACGACCGAAAGGCGCTGATGGCGGAACTCAGCGACGCTTTCATCGCTCTCCCAGGCGGCTATGGCACTTTCGAGGAACTGTTCGAGATCATCACCTGGAAGTTGCTCGAGTTCCACCGCAAGCCGGTGGTTCTGCTCAATACCGGGGGATACTACCGCCATTTGCTGGACTTTCTCGACCACGCCGCCGCAGAGCAGTTCATCCGGCCCGCCCACCGGGATCTCGTGCTGGTAGCTGGGACCGTTGATCAGGCCCTCAATCTGGCCCTGCAAACCCCTTGAGACCTTTTCGCGACGTTTGCATCCATAATTGAAGGACGCCGCCATGTTCAGCACCATCCGGGAACAGATCCAGACTATCTTCCGGGAAGACCCGGCCGCCAAGAGTGTGCTTGAGATCTTCCTGTGTTACCCCGGCTTTCATGCGACGGTATTTCACCGCCTCTCGAACCGGTTGTACCGATGGGGTGTTCCACTTCTTCCGCGGGTGATCAGCCAGTTCGCCCGGTGGATGACGGGGATCGAAATCCACCCCGGCGCGACGATCGGACGCCGCTTCTTCATCGACCACGGCATGGGCGTCGTGATTGGCGAGACGACCATTATCGGCGACGACTGCCTCATTTATCAGGGAGTCACGCTGGGAGGCACGGGCAAAGAGAAGGGGAAGCGGCATCCGACTCTGGGTAACCGGGTTGTGGTGGGCGGGGGTGCAAAAGTATTGGGCAATATAGAGATTGGCGACTGCGTCCGGGTTGGCGCGGGTTCTGTGGTCTTGAAGTCAGTGCCTCCCTACTCGACCGTCGTCGGGATCCCCGGGCGGATCGTCCGCAGCCGCTCGGACGAGGAAGAAGTGCTGGAGCACGGCAAACTGCCGGATCCGACCGGGCAAACGATCGATGATCTGACCCGTCGCGTGCAGGATCTTGAGCGCACGATCCAGGAGATCATCTCCCGCCGCGAGCACGTCTAAGTTATTCTGGTTGTTTGTCTACCACCACCGCACTCCAGTCCGTTCACCTCTTCCCTTTCGAACAGTATTGGTGGTTCTATGTGGCGTTTACGCTGCTGGTGATCGGCCTGCTGGCTCTCGATCTGGGCGTGTTTCATCGCAAAGCCCACGCTGTGGGCATGCGGGAAGCCGCGATCTGGTTTGTCATCTGGACCTGTCTGGCACTGGTCTTCAACTACGGTTTCTACCAGTACGCGCTCTGGCGCTTCCCGCAGGTCGATGAACTGATGGCCGTCGCGGGGTTTGACCCCGCGACGGCGGCGAAGCAGGTGGGGCTGGAATTCCTCACCGGATTCATCCTCGAGAAGTCGCTCAGCGCCGACAACATGTTCGTTTTTGTTGTCGTATTCCAGTATTTCGGCATCCCTCGCGAGTACCAGCACCGCGTGCTGTTTTTCGGGATTCTGGGCGCGCTGATCTTCCGGGCCGCCTTCATCGCCGTGGGCAGCCTGTTGATCCAGTTTCAGTGGGTGATCATCGTTTTTGGCGTCTTCCTGATCTTCACCGGGCTGAAGATGATGTTTGCGGGCGACGAGAAGGTCGAACCGGAGAAGAACTTCGTGATCCGCATGTTCCGGCGCTATGTTCCGGTGACTTCGCATCTCAAGGGACAGCGCTTCTTCACCATCGAGAACGGCCGGCGCATGGCGACGCCCCTGCTGGTGTGCCTGCTGTTTCTGGAAATGACTGACATCGTGTTCGCGGTGGATTCAGTGCCTGCCATCTTTGCGGTCACCCGCGAGCCGTTGATTGTGTACACCTCGAACGTCTTCGCGATCCTGGGTCTGCGCAGTCTCTTCTTCCTGCTGGCAGGCGCGATCCACCTGTTCCACATGTTGAAATACGGACTGGCGATCGTGCTGATTTTCGTGGGGCTGAAGATGGTCTGGCTGAACAAGTTGTTCGGCGGACACTTTCCGATCGCGCTCTCGCTGGGTATCATTCTGGGCGTGATCGCGGGCTCAATCGTGCTGTCGCTGGTTTTCCCGAAGAAGCCGGCGCCGGAATCAGACTGACCGGGAGGCGAACCATGCTGTTGATGACGCTGGCGTTGCTGGCGGCGTCTGGTTTCGACGACGTCGCATTCATGGCAGGATACTGGCGGGGCGAAATGGGCCCGACCGTGATCGAGGAGGTCTGGCTCCCTCCGGAGGGGGACGCGATGCATTCAGTCTTCCGGATGGTGCGCGGCGGGAAGACGGCGTTCACGGAATTCCAGTCCATCGAACTCCGGGAAGGGGATTTGGTGCTGCATTTGCGGCATTTTCATCCCGGATTGAAGGCCTGGGAAGAGGCCGATGGCGCCCTGAGATGGCGTATCGAGCGAACCGGCCCGAATATGGCCGTGTTCCGGCAGCAGGGTGCGGAAACACGGCTGGAATACCATCGCGAGGGCGACCGGCTCACGGTCACGCTGGTCAAGGAAGGCAAGCGGCAACCCTTCCCGTTCCGCCTGGTCAGGGAGTTCTGAAGTGACCCGGAGGCAAATGTTGATGAGCGCGGCGGCACTGGCGCAGCCCCGGCGGGAGCTATTTGTCTGTGGTTGGGATGAACTGATCGCGCTGGACGCGAGCGGCGAGTCGCCGGTGAAGACCTGGAGCTGGAAGGCGGAAGCCCGCGAGGACCTCCCGGCGGAATACCGGAAGCTGTTCCGGACCATTGACGAGTGTAAGCCCGTGGCGGGCGGGCGGGTTTTGATCACCGCTTCGAGCGACGGTGTGGCGCTGATCGAGCGGCCATCGGGGCGGGTGGTGTTCTGGGCGGCCGGCGCGAACGCCCACTCCGCCGAGATGCTACCCGGGGGGCGGATCGCCGTGGCCTGTTCGGTCCGGCAGCGGGGAGGGAACCGGGTGGTCCTGTTCGACAGCCAAGTTCCTGAGAAGGAGCTGGCCTCGACGCCGCTCTACTCGGGTCACGGTGTCGTCTGGGATGAGACCCGCGAGACTTTGTGGGCGCTCGGAGGACGGGTTCTGGCGGCACTGGCCGCGGATTTGCAGGTGAAGGCCGAGTATGAACTGCCGGACGAGGGGGGCCACGATCTCTGGACCATCCCCGGGACAGACCGGCTGGGGGTGACGACTCACGACGGGGTCTGGGAGTTTGATCGCGCAAGCCGGGTCTGGCGGCGCCATCCCTTGCTGGGCGGCCGTGCCCACGTGAAGAGTGTTTCGGTTCACCCCGTGAGTGGAGAGACCGTCTATATCGAAGCCGAATCGCCCAACTGGTGGTCGGAACGGCTTGAGTTCCTGGCACCCCGGCGGACGCTGCGTCTGCCCGGTGAGCGGCTGTACAAGGCGCGCTGGACACTCTGAGCCAGGCCCGGAGGCCCCCGGAAAGCCGGGGAAGGCGGCCCGCAAGTGATAATCTAGGTGTTTGAGGTCTTTATTCAATCATGGCTAAACTTTCCATTCGCGATCTCGACTTGAAGGGCAAACGCGTGTTCATGCGCGTCGATTTTAACGTTCCGCTGGCCAATGGCGGGCAGGAAATCACGTCGGACAAGCGCATCAAGGCGGCTTTACCGACGATTCAGTATGCGCTGGAGCGTGGCGCGGGTCTGGTGCTGGCTTCGCATTGCGGCCGGCCGAAGGGCAAAGTCAATCCGGAGATGAGCCTGAAGCCGGTGGCCGCGCGCCTCGCGGAGCTGCTGGGCAAGCCCGTGCGGATGGCGCCCGACTGCATCGGACCGGTGGTCGAGGCGATGCTGCCGGCGCCTGGGGAGGTCCTGCTGCTGGAAAATCTGCGGTATCACGCCGAAGAAGAAAAGAACGACCCGGAATTCGCCAAGCTCCTCGCCGCGCTGGGCGAAGTGTATGTGAACGATGCCTTCGGGACGGCCCACCGCGCGCACGCCTCCACCGAGGGCATCATCCAGTTCCTGAAACCCGCAGCCGCCGGTCTGCTGATGGAGAAGGAGCTCGAGTATCTCTTCAAGTGCACCCAGTCGCCGGAGCACCCCTGCGTGGGCATTCTTGGTGGCGCGAAGGTGTCCGACAAGATTGAAGTCATCGAGAACTTGCTGAAGTTCGTCGACCGGCTGCTGATCGGCGGCGCGATGGCGTACACGTTCGCCAAGGCCCAGGGCTTGCCGACCGGCAAGAGCCTCGTGGAAGAGGACAAGGTCGAGTTGGCGAAGGAACTGCTTGCGAAAGCGGGCGACAAGCTGATGCTTCCGACGGATCACGTCGTCGCGGAGTTGTTCGAGGCCGATGCACCGAACGAGGTTGTCACCGAGATCCCGAACGGCAAGATGGGCATGGATATCGGCCCCGCCACCCGGGCAGCGTTCGCGGAAGTGCTGGGCGCGGCCAGGACGATCATCTGGAACGGCCCGATGGGCGTGTTCGAGAAGAAGCCCTTTGATGCCGGGACGGTGGCCGTGGCCGAGGCGGTGGCGAATTCCGGGGCGCTGTCGGTGGTCGGCGGCGGCGATTCGGAGAAGGCGGTCAAGCAGGCCGGGCTGTCCGACAAGATCAGCCACATTTCGACGGGCGGCGGGGCGTCGCTCGAATTTTTGTCCGGACTCACACTGCCTGGGGTGGCGGCGCTGACGGACAAGTAAAGGCTGAGTTCTGCGAAGTCATGGGGGCCGCCTCGCGCGGCCCCCATTTTTGTGTTCGCCGTGGCGGTATCCAAAGATCGTCAACCGGCTATTGGGGTCCGGCCTGGGGCAAAAACCATTTAGAATCAACGCTGCTGGCGGCTATTGGGTCCCCGGCACCAATTTACCAATTTATCAGTTGGTTCTCAAGAAGGAGAGTGCTAGATGTCTTCGCCGGCGGGCTCGGGCGCGGACTGGACGGCCAGATAGCGCTCGCGGGACTCCAGGATGCAGCGGCGGGCCTCGCGCGGACCGCCCCAACCCTGCATGACCGCCACGCGTCCTTCCAGTTCCTTGTAGATGGTGAAGAAGTGCTCCAGTTCGCGCCGGACGTGGGCAAAGACCTGGTCCATCGTGTGGATCTGGTCGTAGCGGGGGTTGCGGGTCGGCACCGCGATAATCTTCTGGTCGTTTTCCTCGCGGTCCACCATATTGAGGACCCCCACCGGGCGAACCTCGATCAGGCAGCCAGTGAAACTCGCTTCGGAGACCAGCACGAGGACGTCCAGAGGGTCATTGTCCTCGGCCAGAGTGCCGGGGATGAAGCCGTAGTCGCCCGGATAGTGCATCGGAGAGTAGAGGGAGCGGTCCAACCGGAAGAGTCCGAGGTCACCGTCGTATTCAATCTTGTTCGCAGAGCCCTTCGGGATCTCGATAATCGCCCGGACGAGTTCGGGGCTCTCCGGGCCCGGATCCAGATCATATAAACGCGTTAGCACAGCCGTCAGAGTAGCAAACATGCAGGCGTTTCGCCAAAGTTTCGCCCAAGGTACTCCTAAAGTACGGCAAATAAAAAGCGAAAACAAAAAAAGACTTGCTCTCTGGTCCATGACCTCAGTATGATCCTATCAGGCACTATTCGGACCGAATCGACATAGATCGGCCTAAAATGAACCAGAGCGCCCCATCTCGAACCGAAGTGGAGAATCCCCGGGGTTTTCTGTCCGCACGAGTGGACGCGAACGGCCGGATCAAGCTGCCGGCTCGGTTTATCGAGTATTTGGAACAACTTCCAAGCAAGCGGATGTACATCACGCAGATCAACGGGATGGCGAGGATCTACATGAACGGGTCGTGGGAACGAACCTTGGACCAGTTCATGCTGGAGCCGAAGAAGCGGAAAGCGCTTGAGTTGGTTGCGGCGAAGTACGGCGAGGACGTGGAAGTGGACAAGACGGGAAAGATTACGTTGCCGCAGGCTCTGCGCCGGGAGTTGGAGCTGGAAGGCGAGACGATCCAGATGTTGTTTGACCGGGATGTGGCGCGGATCTACAACACGGTGCAGCATGACAAGGCGACGGAAGCAGCCGAGGCATTCGTGAGCGAGTTCATTGAGGAGGCCGAGGAGTTCGGGTTGATCTGATGTATGGAGCAGGAACACTACCCCGTTCTGTGGCAAGAGGCGCTGGAATGGCTGGCGCCGAAGCCGGGGTCCGTGTGGGTGGATGTGACCTGCGGGTTGGGCGGGCACACGTTGCTGCTGGCCGGACTGCCAGAGACGGCGCGGGTGATCAGTCTGGACCGGGACGCGGAATCGCTGGCGAAGGCCCGGGCGCGGGCGGAGGCGGCCGGAGTCGCGGAACGGATCACGTTCCGGCAGAGCCCTTTTTCGCGGTTGCGCGCCACGCTGGACGCGCTGGAATGCGGTCGCGTGGATGGATTGTTGTGCGACCTGGGGGTCAGCCGCTGGCAGTTGACGGATCCCGAACGGGGGTTCACGTTCCAGCAGGCGGGACCGCTGGATATGCGGATGGACCGGTCGCAGGAGTTGACGGCGGCGGATCTGGTGAACCGCGCCTCGGAACTCGAATTATCGGATTTGTTTTATCACTACGCGGAAGAAAGGAGGGCGCCCCGAAAGATAGCCAAAGCCCTGGTTCGAGCACGGCCGGTGCGCGACACCCGTCATCTGGCGGAGATCGTGGCCTCGGCCGTGCCGCGGACCGGAAAACTGCATCCGGCGACGCGGGTATTTCAGGCGTTGCGGATGGCGACGAACAGCGAACCGGAGGAACTGGACGCCCTGCTGGAGCAGGGACCGGAGTGCGTGAAACCGGGGGGGCGGTGGGTGGTGATCGCCTTTCAGTCGTTGGACGACCGGAAGGTGAAACAGGCATTCCAGCGGTTGGGACGGAGCGGCGCGGCGCGAATCCTGACCCGGCATGTGGTGCGGCCGGGGGAAGCGGAAGTGAGAGAGAACGCGGCGAGCCGCAGTGCGGTGCTGCGCGCATTGGAGATGGTTTGACGGCCGGGAATGACCGGCTTTGGAGGAAAGAGCGATGACCAGTCTGGCGGGTTTGTACGATTGGCTGGTGGCGGGCAAGGCGGCGAGCGGCGCGGAAGAGCGCGGCGATACGCCGGATTACCGCCTGCGGGCGCTGCCCCGGGAAGACATTCTGCTGTTTGTGAAGGACATTGACAACGACCACGTGGTGGCCGTGCGGGACAAGAGCGACTGGATGGCGTCGTTGACGATGGTGGTGATGGTGCTGGTGACCAGCCTGGTGCTGATCTCGCTGCTATTGCCGGGCGGCTACGCACTGGTGGCGAGCCGCCGGATCGACACACTGCGGCAGCAGCGTGAGCAGTTGATCAATGATCTGCGGATCCTGCGCGTGGAGGAGGCCAAGCTGTTGAGCCCGAGTCACGTGTCGGAGTGGGCGGGGGACCAGTTCGTTGCGCCGACGCCGCGCACGGTGGTTCATGCCGCGCCCCTGGCGGGCACGACGGTAGCCAGCCTGGAGCGGCGCTAGAGATCGGAAGAGCACACGTCTGAACTCCAGTCACTGACCAAT
>ERZ761609.1951-NODE-1951-length-16564-cov-56.388939_pt1 | contig 16564 bp, 14 predicted proteins | sample MGYA00511163_ERZ761609 | MGnify/ENA primary metagenome ERZ761609 (study PRJEB28899, sample SAMN02445070) | bioreactor sludge metagenome | biome: EBPR sludge | place: Australia: Brisbane, Thorneside Wastewater Treatment Plant | collected 2011-12-16 ... | reverse complement strand
AAGACTCGCCACCGCCGCATCCGCCTACTCGCTCGCCTGGGCCATCCTCGCCCTCTGCAACCATGAAAACGCGCCCATCGAAGCCCTCCAGCACCGCCTCCGCAACGGCCTCGCAGCGCACCTCGACACCCCCGCCACCCTCGCCCTCGCCGCGCTCGCCCTCGAACAACCGCCCCTCAACCTCCTGGAGCCACAACCATGAATCGACGCTCGCTCCTCGGCGCGGCCTCCCTCGCCGCCACCGGCGCCCTGGCGCTCCACCAATCCCTCCGCCGCCAAATCCCCCATCGCCGCCGCCCGCGCTCGCGGGTCGCCGTCCTCCGCTGCCCCTCCTACCAGCACGCCGCCCAAGTGGTATGGGATGGACTCCGCCTCCTGCGTCCCCACGTCGCCGGCAAGCGCATCCTCCTCAAACCCAACCTCGTCGAATACTCGCCCTCCGCCTGCATCAATACCCATCCCACACTCATCGCCGCCGCCGCCGAAGCCCTCTATCGTCTCGGCGCCCACACCGTCCTCGTCGGCGACGGACCCGGCCACGTCCGCGACACCGCGCTGCTCCTCGAAGTAAGCGGCCTCCGCGATGCCCTCCATTCCATCGGCCGCACCCGCTTCATCGACCTCAACTTCGATCGCGTCCACGCCGTCCCCACCCAAACCGCCCTCACCACCCTCAACGAACTCTGGCTCCCCGAATCGCTCCTCGCGGCCGACGTCGTCATCTCGATGCCCAAGATCAAGACCCACCACTGGGCCGGCGTCACCCTCAGCCTGAAGAACCTCTTCGGCGTGGTCCCCGGCGCGGTTTATGGCTGGCCGAAGAACACCCTGCACTGGCAGGGCATCGACAACTCCATCGTCGAACTCGCCGCCACCATCCCCATCCACTACGTCATCGCCGACGGCATCGAAGCCATGGAAGGCAACGGACCCCTCCACGGCCCCGCCCGCCACCTCGGCTGTATCGTCTTCGCCAACGACCCCCTCGCCGCCGACTCCGCCTGCTGCTCCCTGATGGACATCAACCCCTATGGCATCCGCCACCTAGCCAAAGCCGCCCCCCTCGGCAACCTCGACCCCAACCAATGGGACCACCTCGGCGAACCCATCGCCGCGCTGCGCCAGGCCTTCCAACCGCCGCCGGGGATGGCGTTCACACGCGTTGGGGCCGCGACGACGTCCTGCGCACCTGACACCCATTCAATCAGGCGCAGGTGACAACGCTCGCCGAGCAATGGCCGCCCAGACTCAGCCAGACGTTGACCTCCCAGAGAGGAGGCTCTTCGCGCATCGAGTGCCTGCTGGCTCGGCACAAGTCATGAATGCCCAATAAGAACGTTACCGGTAACTGCTATCACCGAAATCGAAGCCCATCGAATCTCGAAATCAAAGGTAGGGGGCCGAGGCCTCCTGCCTCACAATAGGCCGCTAGTTCATGGAATTCGACGGGAACCGCGCCTCGGACGCAGGACGCACAAGCAAGATCGCCGCTTGGGGTCCGGGCTGAACGTCGGTACCAGGGAGGCCAGCGTTCGGTTCACCTAAATGCTGAATGGAAGTACTCTTCATCCAATTGAGGACTTGACTTAGTGGACTTTCGCCGTCATGCTGGGGCTCTCAAGAAGCGGAGATACAGGTCCGTACATATTTCTTGAAACCTGACTGGTTCAAGCAGACAGGGTAGGCGGGCCAGAGAGTGAGGAGTCATCATGGCCGCAAAGACCACCACTTCAGCGACATGGCTTTTTTTGTTGGCAGTACTAGCGTTGCTCTCGCAACCAAGGCAACTCGCGTTGGCGGAGAGTGCCACGGATTCGCCGAACACCGGGGAGCCGGCAAGGGAAATGTCCGAACAGCCGTTGATCGGTGGCAAGACGATTCTCGAAATCGTTGGCGCTGTGAAGGTCGCTGCTGGCAACAACCACTCGTTGGCCGTTGCGACCGACGGGAAGGTCTGGGCCTGGGGATTTAACAATTACGGTCAGTTGGGCGATGGCACGAGGACGGACCGAAGCACTCCGGTGCAGGTGAGCGGGCTCACAGGAGTGGTTGGCCTTGCGGCAGGCTCCGATCATTCCTTGGCGGTCAAAGGCGATGGCACGGTCTGGGCATGGGGCTCCGGCGGATATGGGGAGTTGGGCGATGGCACGTCCACAAACAGAAGTAGTCCAGTGCAGGTGAGCGGGCTTACAGGTGTGGTCGGCGTTGCGGCGGGCATCTATTTTTCCTTGGCGGTCAAAGGCGATGGCACGGTCTGGGCGTGGGGCATGAACGCCCTTGGCCAGTTGGGCGATGGCACTTCGACGCATAGGACTACTCCCGTGCAGGTGAGCGGTCTGACGGGGGTGATGGCCGTGGCTGCGGGTGCTGGCCACGGCTTGGCCTTGAAAAGCGATGGCACGGTGTGGGCGTGGGGCTGGAACCACACTGGCCAGTTGGGCGACGGAACGATGGTACAGCGAAACACTCCGGTGCAAGTGAGCGGGTTGACGGGTGTCGTGGCCTTGGCTGGGGGTGTGGGGTATGGCCACAGCCTTGCCCTGAAGAGCGATGGCACTGTCTGGGCTTGGGGGTCCAACTTTTTGGGCCAACTGGGGGACGGAACCACGGGACAACGGAGCATCCCGGTGCAGGTGAATGGGTTGGCAGGCGTGGTCGGCGTGTCGCGTGGCTACCATTGTAGCTTGGCAGTGAAGAATGACGGCAGGGTCTGGGCCTGGGGCTGGAACGGCTTCGGTCAGTTGGGGGACGGCACTACGACAAGCCAAAGCACTCCGGTGCAGGTGGGTGGGATATCGAACGTGGTGGTCGCCGCTGCGGGATATGAGCACAGCTTGGCGGTGAAGAGCGACGGTACAATCTGGGTCTGGGGTGGGAACTCACTCGGCCAATTGGGTGAAGGAACGACGGTGCTCCGCAGGAGCGCGGAGCAAATAAACGGCTTGTCGGGAGTTGCGGCCGTGGCAACGGGAGAGTTTCATAGTGCGGCTGTGAAGAGCGATGGCACGGTCTGGGCGTGGGGCTTGAACAGCCTCGGTCAGTTGGGGGACGGCAGTTTCACGGATCGGAGCACTCCCGCGCATGTGAGCGGGTTGACGGGCGTGGTGTCCGTGGCTGCGGGTACTGCTCACAGCTTGGCGGTGAAGAGCGATGGTACTGTCTGGGCCTGGGGTTTTAACGGGCAGGGACAATTGGGCGATGGCACGTTGACAGAGCGAAGCACGCCGGTACCAGTGAGCGGGTTGACGGGCGTGGTGGCGGTGGCCGGGGTGTCCATGCACAGCTTGGCGCTGAAAGGCGATGGCACTGTCTGGGCCTGGGGTAATAATGGCCAGGCACAATTGGGTGACGGCTCCACTACCAATCGAAGCTCGCCGGTGCAGGTGGTCGGGCTTACAGGCGTGGTGGCTATAGCGACGGGGGGTGGCCATAGCCTCGCAGTCAAGAGCGATGGAAGCGTCTGGGCGTGGGGCTTGAACAGCTCCGGTCAGTTGGGGGACGGCACTACAACGAGCCGAACCACTCCGGTGCAGGTGGTCGGATTAACGAGTGTCGCGGGAGTCGCGTGCGGATCTGGCCATAGCCTGGCCGTTAGGAGCGATGGCACGCTTTGGGCTTGGGGCTGGAACGATAGTGGCCAGCTAGGCGATGGGACGATCACAAATCGTCTCACGGCGGTCCAGGTGATCAGCTTGACGGGAGGGGTGGCCGTTGCGGCCGGACGCGGCTTTAGTTCAATCGTCAGAGCCGATGGCACAGTGTGGGCCTGGGGCTGGAACGGCTCCGGTCAGTTGGGGGACGGCACTACTACAAGCCGAAGCACTCCGGTGCAAGTGGGCCGGTTGACGGGCGTTGTGGCGCTGTCAGGTACAGACCTGCACAACTTGGCCGTGAGGAGCGATGGTACGGTCTGGGCTTGGGGCTCAAACGATTCTGGACAGTTGGGCGACGGCAGGCAGACGAAACTCACAACGCCGGTGCAGACCGTACCGCTCGGCTCCCCTGATCTCACCGCCGAGATAACAGCAACATTCCCGTCCCCCCCCTTCACAGTGGGCCAAACGGTAGCCTATATCATCACCGTGACCAATGTGAGTCCGACTGCGACCAGCGGAACGACCAGCATCACCAGCACGCTGGGACCGGGTCTGGTCCCCGCCTTCGCGATGGGCACGAACTGGAGTTGTTCATATGCCGGCTCCATTGTCACATGTACGAATCCAAGCCCGATCAGTCCCGGCGCTTCGAGCACAATCAACCTGACTGTCCAGGTTCTCCCGCAGGCCTTTCCCGGAGTGACCACTGTGGCGACAGTCTCCAATCCCAGTGATCTGAATCAATCCAACAATACCGCTGGCTTACCGGTGCAAGTGCTGCAATCAGTCCAGTCCCCGACCACCACGACGATTGGCGTAGTCACCCCCTCACCGTCGGTGGTGGGGCAGCCCTACACCATTGCCTATACCGTGACTTCTCCCGGTGGCACGCCCACGGGCAACGTCACGGTATCCGATGGCGCGGCCTCAAATGTTTGCACCGTGGCGGCTGGTTCTTGTCCGCTCACCTCGACTACAGCGGGTGCGAAGACGATCACGGTGACCTATCCAGGCAGCGGCGGCTTCGATGCAAGTTCGAGCACCAAGGGTCACACGGTCAACTTGGCTCCCACCACCACCACGGTGGGCGCCATTTCCCCTTCGCCATCCATTGTGGGGCAGCCTTATTCGGTGGCATACTCGGTATCCGCCGCGTTTGGCACGCCATCCGGCAACGTGACAGTTTCTGACGGCTCCGCTTCGAACACGTGTACCGTCGCGGCTGGTTCTTGCCCGCTCACCTCGACTACAGCGGGTGCGAAGACGATCACCGTGACTTTCATCTCCAATCCGAGCCATGCATCCAGTTCCGCGACGCGATCACACACAGTCCTGTCGTCAACTCCCGTCCCAGTGGCTCTCGGCGTGTCTCCAGGTTCCGGTACCGGCTCATCTGGCACTTTCACGTTCCAGTTCCGGCATCCTGGCGGCTACCAGAATCTAAATGTGGTCAATGTTCTGCTCCATCAATTCTTGGATGGCCGGCAGTCATGCTACTTGGCCTATGTTGTTCCACAGGGGATACTCTATCTGGTGGACGACACTGGCTATGCGCTGCTGCCAGCGATGCAGTTAGGTGCTGCGGGTAGCGTCTCCAACGGCCAGTGCACCGTCTTCAGCGCGGGTTCCTCGGCAGCCGGTGTCGGCGACACGCTTACCATTCGACTCAATATGTCGTTCAAGCCGGCGTACGCCGGCGCAAAGGTCTGGTACACAGCCGCAGGGGACCAGGCGGCGAACAACACAGGCTGGCAGGCGGTAGGCACCTGGATCGTCCCCACCTCAACTCTTCCGTCGCCGGGCGTCAGCCCGATGAGTCCTGCCGATGGTGCCGGACCTGGAACACGTTTTACTTTCCGGTTCAGACATAACTCCGGCTGGCAGAGCCTTGGAGTGCTCAACATGCTGCTCAACAATTTCCTCGACGGCCGGTACGCTTGTTACCTGGCTTTCGTCCGATCTACGAACACACTCTATTTGGTGGACGATCCCGGCACAGCACTTCTGCCGGGAATCCAGGCGAACGCGTCTGGCATGGTGGGCAATAGTCAGTGCACAATCACGAATCCCACTGTCACCGGCACAGGGGACACAATGGAACTAGGCATGACGATCCACTTCCCAGCCAGCTTCGCCGGGAACCGCATCTGGTATCTCGCGGCGAGAGACGCCATGAATGGCAACTCTGGCTGGCAAACAGTTGGAAGTTGGAGAGTTGAATAGAGGCACATATAGAGGGGCGAGTCTATCGGCAGAAATCGTCAGAAATCGGAGATTTCCTGTGCAGTTCAATCCGGGAACGGCCGTCGTGGACTAGAAGTGACATTCCGGGTAGCGATCGGGGCCTTCCGTGGCCCAGGGCGTCTCGGTCGCGCGGCCGCGCACATGAAGCCTGAGACGCGGAAACTGCTCTCGCTACGCGTGCGCGGAGCCGCCACGCTGGGATCTCATCGTCTCGGTGAGTCTGCCCGGTTATTGATCAGCTTACTCGCTTGGCAAGCGATTCTCACGCTGGCCAACAGCAGTCCCCGGGCTAAAGCACTGGACTGATCTCATTCGCGCGCACTGAGCCCCTCACTCCAACAACCCCCGCACACTCGGCGCTTTCACCGCCAGCCCCTGATCCGGATACCCATTCAGCACGAGCCACTCCCGCTGGGCCGGCGGGAGCTTGCCATAGGGGATGCGGCCGGGGTGCTCCCGCAGCAGCGCCTCGAACGACGACTCCGCAATCCCGCCCTTGAACCGCCGCAACAGACCCTCCCGCAGCAACCGCTGCACCGTCGTCGGCGACCGGTGCGATGTCCTGCGCCACCTGCGCGACCGTCAACCGCTGATGCTCGACCTCGTGTTCCGCCTTGCGTGCGCGCCAGACCCACTTGCGCACGGCGGAGCGCGTCCGCGCATTCGGATTCGCCCCCTGCCGGATCTCGTCCATCTCGCGGCTCCCCCACCGCGGCTTCCGCCGCCACGGCCATTCCTCGCGCGGCAACGTCCGCCGCAGAAACTCCTTCACCGCCTCCACCGTCCGCCCCAACTCCGAGGCCAACTCCCCAATCGGACGCCGCACCCCATCCTCCTCCCTCGCCCACTGAACCACAATCTTAGCCTCGGAAGTCGTCCAACTCCGAGCCGCAGGTGAATCCAACATAATCGCTCGTGACCTGCGGCGATTCTAGAGTCACCCCGGGACATTTCAAAAAGCCCACCCCAAAAGGGTCAAAAATCCCCATTGAGAATTTCACGCCCCCCCTCGGAGGGCTGCATTTCGCGAATGTCCGCCCTGTTTGCGCTGCTTCCCCGGCTTTTGACTTTATCCCGGTTTCCCCTGATAAATACCTCGTCGACCCTTCGACAAGGAACACCCCATGACGGCCTCAACCTCCCCCACCGTCCCGATCCGGCTCTTCACCATCAAGGAAGCCGCCGAACTCCTGAAGATCCCCGCCAGTTGGCTCTACGAGCGAACCCGGCGCAACGCCATCCCCTGCCATCGCCTGGGCAAGTACCTCCGGTTCACCGAGGAGGACTTGGCGCGGATCATAGCACTCCAATCCCCGCAGTCCGATGCGACAGATTGAGGCCGCAGCATGTCCAGACAGCGAGGCGCGATCGTCAGGAAGCATCAGCGGTACTTCATCAAGTACCGGACCCCGGAGGGCAAGCAGAAATGGGAAAGCGGGTTCGACACCAAGGCTCAGGCGCAGACTCGCCTGAATGCGCTTCTCCAGGAAATCAATCAGGGTGTGTACATCGAACCCAAGACCATGACCTTCGGCGAATTCGCCGAAGAATGGCTCCAAAGCCGAAGCAGCATCAGAGGGTCGACGCTTTCCGCCTATTCATCCATCGTCCGCCAGCGCCTCATCCCGTTCTTTGGCAAAACGCACCTCTCCGAGATCTCGTTTGAACAGGTCCAGCGCTTTGTGAACACGCTCAGCGCTGACGTATCTCCCAAGACGATTCACAACATACTGATCCTGCTGCGCGTGATGCTCACGGGCAAGCGCGGGGCGAGCGCGATCAAGAGGGGCTTCCTGCGTGGTGACCCGACCAAGGGCGTTGAACTACCCGCACGGCCGCACCGGAAGATTCGCCCCCTCACGGTCGAGACAGTCTGGAAGCTCGTCAATGCCGCAGAAGAACTGGGCGAACTCTGTTGCGCCCTCGTGTACGTGGACGCCCACACCGGCCTTCGACGAAACGAGATCCTGGCACTGCACTTCACCGACATCGACTGGCAGAGCCGCGAACTGATCGTGCAAAAGGCGATCTCGAAGCAGGTCTCCGACGATACGGCGCGCAAGTGGCTCTGGGTGCTCGGGCCGCCGAAGTCCGTGAAATCCATTCGGCGGGTGGCCCTACCGGACGACGTAGAAGAGGTCTTGCGCAAGTTCCGCCGGAGGGCTGAAGACAAGGAGGGGTTGATCTTCCGACGCGCTGACGGGTCAATGATCGATCCGGACTACTTTGACGAGTGGATCTTCGCTCCGGTGGCGAAGAGGGCGGGTCTCAAGGGCGTCCGCTTCCACGACCTGCGGCATTTCTTTGCGTCGATGCTGATCGCGCAGGGAGAAAGCGCGAAGTACGTCTGCGATCAACTGGGCCACGCCACCATCCAGATCACATTCGACACCTACGGTCATTTGTTCCCGCAGTCGCGAAAGGAAGCCGCGGCGAAGCTGCAGGACGCGATGCGCCAGGGCAAATATAAAGCGAATGGTAGAAGTTTGGTAGAAGGTTCTGACAAAACCGGGGGAGAACGTTTCAGGAGCAGGAAGCCGGAAAGTGGCGGAAACGATTGAGAGGGAGGCGCTTGCGGGCGGAGGGAGTTGGTTGCGGGGGTAGGATTTGAACCTACGACCTTTGGGTATGAGCCCGGCGCCACGTTCGTCCTAATTCACCTTCTTTCTTGTTCTTCAATGACTTAACTCATTCCGCTTCTTCCTGTTTCACCCTGTTTTGGGGTGTTTCATGTGGCAACTGGTAGAAGGTTTGGTAGAAGGTCGTCGAGCCGGTGCGGACAGCTCGTTGGGCTCAGACCAACGCCCCGACGTTCGCATGGTTCTGAACTTAGTGCGCATGATGACCATCCACAAACCAGTCGAGAGCAGCAAGCCATTGATATCGGCCAGATTCAAGTGCGGATCGGTAGCCCGTGCTGCTTTGCTCGTGGCGATGGAACGACGGTCAACGAGGGGACAATAATTCCCAATGGGGAAATCTGCCCCCTCCGTGGCTGTTGCGGGTCAGTCATCCGGAGAGCCGCTCGCGCGTGAGCCCCGCGAGGTAGGCCAGCAACTTTGGCGTGGCGCGGAAACTGGTAGCCCTGAGCTTGGCCGTGGCTTCCGGGCCATCAACCAGGTCCTTGCGAATTGCTCGCTCGAGCACTCCGATGGTGCCGATGACCCTCAATCCCATCGCTTGGGCCGCCTCCCTGCCGCTTGCCTCGTCCATGAGCACGAGGTCAGATTGCATCTCGATCCCAAGGAGGATGGCATCCCGTTCACCGTGGTCCAAGTGGCCGAGCCTTGAACCTGAGTCCGGAGCCGGCTCGACAATCCGTAGCTATGCGGGGCGAGCACTCAATAGGTGCTGGATCTGGACGGGCGCCCCTGGGTGACTGAGTTCATCGAACACTGAGGCCGGGATGATGATCTCGGCGAAGAGCGATTGAAGCAGGGCTTCGTGCCCGATCAAGGTGAGGTAGCTGATCGGAGAGGTGTCGGAAACGACGATCATGCGCCCAAAGCAGAATCGAGGCTCGCGCGATCCTGGGCGAGTTCAGAATCGGCGTAGGGAAGGTATGCCTGCTTCTCCTTCAGGAACGCCTCTGTCTCCCAGAAGTTAAGCCCAAGGAGCCGTCCTACCTGGCCGCGGCTCAAGGCGCCACTTCGATAGCCTTCGAGCGCGACCGCTTCGAGCGCACGGCGCGGCATGTCTCCCCAGGAGGAGCGGAGCTGCCGGGCTATGTCTTCGGGAAGCTCAATGTCGACATTCATCTATTCCCTCTGATTCATTATCGCCCAATGACGAGCCGAAGAACGAGCTGAGGCCCAGGCTGCCGATCGAATTGTTGCGGAGTACGGTTGTTTGAGCGCAGGAGCGGTGTCATCGGACACAAGAGCAATCAGATCGCAAGTGCTGTTTGCGGCCGCCTCTCCTCGCTCGACGGATCCGTCCACGGTCATCCCGAACACGACCTTCAATAAACTCTGGCGGGCACACGCTCATAACGCCTGGGTCAATGAGATCGCCTGCTGGACCGACACCGGGACGGTGATCCTGACCATCCGGCGCAGCGACGGGAATCTGCTCAATGCTACTCCCCTCACCTGTTCGACCAGCGGGGCCTCGACGACCGCGCTCGCCAATCAGAGCGTCGACATCGGAACCGATCTGGGATTCACCACCGCCTCGGCGTCCAGTGTGAAGAACCTGTCGGTCTCGATCAAGTACGTGAGGTGGCACTGATGCGCTTCCTCCTGATCCTGCTGGCTGTGCCTCTCGCCGCCCAGACCACGGTCTTCCTCGCCAGCGGCACCCCGAACAACATGGACGGCATGGCGAACGCCACGTACACGGATCCGGACTTGCCTCCGATGTACTTCACATACGGCCCGAACCTCTACCGCAGCGCCTCGAACCTCTACTATGCCGGGGTGAACGTCCCGGTCCTGTTCTCCGCCTTCCACGTCCGCTACGGCTACACGAACACCCTCGTCGGCGGCGGCACGGGCTGGCAGACAGACGTGGACAAGCGGAAAGCGTTCATGCGCTTCGACACCTCCGTCATCGGGGCCGGAGCCACGATCACCACCGCCAGCCTACACTTCTATGCGGCCAGCGTGTCGCTCTCCGGCACGCCTTCCCTCACAGCCTTCACCATCGCCAACTGGCCGCCGGGCGTGAACACGACTGACTACAATGGCGGCTCTTCGTTGTGCGCCATCAGTGCCGCCAATCTCACCGGGAACGGCTACAAGACCTGCACGATCGACGCCGGCGCTTTCTCCCAGATCAACAAGACCGGCTTCACCAACATGCGCCTCCAACTGCCGCACCCTCCGCTCAACTACTCCGCCGGCACCTGGACCAGCCAGTTCTACATCCAGGCCGGAGCCAGCTCCGGCTTTACCTACCCCTACCTGTCCATCACGATCAGCACCGGCGAGGTCTTCCTGATCGTGGTCACCGAAGGAGAATAACCATGCCTGCAATCACCATCACTTTTCAGGAAGAAGGCGACGACCAGATCGGCTTCATCATCCCGGCCTCGATCGCCGCGAAGATGGACACGTTCATCGCCGAACGCAACGCGAACCCCGTGCTGGGCGGCCCCGCCTACACCGGCAAGGCCGACTGGTTCACGAAGGAGTGCTATTACCGCATTCTGAAACCGGTGCTGGATCGCTATCCCGATCCGCCGCCCGAGGCAGCACAGCTGAAGCTGGCCCAGGCCGCGCAACTGCAGCAGGAAGCCGCGCAGATCATCGCCGCGGCCGCCGTACAGCCGTTCATCCCGATCCAGCCTGAAGCCACGGAGGGCGAATGAGCACGCCGGACCCGCAGTTTCTTCCCTTCCCCGAGCCCATGGTGGAGGAACTCCGCCGCCTGGAGCAAGCCAAGATGCACCTCATCGCCGGATTCCTCTACGCCACGGGCCTGAAGGACAAGAGCATTCGCGTGGCGCCCGATCTTTCCGGCCTCGAAGTGAGTGTGACACCTCCAGCCGAGGCCCAACCGATTTCGCAGTCCAAACCCAACAAGGAGAACACCCATGTTTAAGACCATTGCCCGTCCCGACCACAGTGAGCGCATCCTCGCCACTCCGCCCCAGCACTGCATCAGCCTCAACGAGGCGCGGATGCTGAAGGGCATCCTGCTCGAAAAGCTCCCGCCGGGCAGCACCGTGGCCATCCTCGGCGCGCCCGCCGGCGCCTTCGGCGGCGACGACTACGACGAGAAGTGGCTCAACGACAACCTCGCCGACCACGACCGCCCCATGGTCCTCCGCCTCCGCATCCGCGCCGACATCGGCCAGACCAAACCGACCGATCACACCAGCAACGCCGCCGCCCTGGCCACCGCCTGGATGCGCTCCCCCCGCGAAGCCTTCGAATCCATCTACGCCGGCTGCGGCGCGACGCAGAAGGAGATCGACACATACCACCTCCGCCGGGAGCCGGTGAGCCAGGCGATCAGCGGGCTGTACGGGCGCTGACTCGGCATTGCCTCTTGCGCCTCGCTTGCCGTTGAGCGAAAGCGCATCTCCCGGCCAGAGCCCAGCGCCCTGGCCGGGAATCACGTCGAACGAACGTTCCGCGCCAAAGCGGTCACTGTGCGTGCCCCTCCCAAAAGCAGGGACCAGAGCGCCCAACCGGCATCCCGTTCGTCGGATTGATGGTCAACGAGATCGCGCACCACGGCGTTCGCGCAATCTGTACTATGCTGCACAATCGAAATCCTCATAGGATATAGCCGAAGTTCACCAACAAATCCCCTATTTGCGGCTCAGACGGTTCCCCCTTTGTTTGTCAATTCACGCCGCACGTGCGGATTTCTCTTGCATTGTTCCGATCGATTCGTATAATCGGGAAAAAGTATTTCGGATAATGCGGTCTCCATTCACCCAAATGGTTGCAGTTTTCACCCTCTGCGCCCCACTCGCGACTCCCCAGTCACCCGAGATTGTCCGCCCCGGCGAGGTTCGTGTGCTCGCAATCCTGCCATTGTCCGGCGCGGGCACCTACGCCGATCCGGTCCGGCCGCAACTGCCGTCCGGGGCGCGTGACGCCGCCTCGGGCATTAGTTTCCAATGGATCCCCAGCGATGATGGTCGGTGGGCGATCGTGGAGCTATCCGCCAGAGACCGCGCATCCTTGCTCCCCGTCCTCCAGGATCGCCGGCCTGGTGTGCTCACCTTCGAACGCGGCCAAGTCTCTCGCTCGACCGTCGAAGTAGAACTCCGCAGGTATCGCAGGAACTTCCAATGGGAGGACTTGGTTGGCCTCCGACGTCCAACGGGCGTGGGCCAGGAGGTGAAGCCATGAAAGCTGCCTTCGTCGCGATTGCGGCGGCCTTGCCATTGCTTGGCGCCTACACCTACTACTACACGGACAACTTCAGCTCCATCAATCTGACGAACTGGACGCAGAACGGCTCACTCACCGCCGGTAGCAGCGGCCTCCAAGCGGCCAACACCAATGGCGGCTCTCTCATCTCAAAGATTACCCCGCCAGGTGGCGGCTCGGCCTACGAGATCTGGACCGCCCTCAACCTCAACAACACCGGCGGGTCTTTCGTGCACTATCTGCGCGCCTCCGACGACGCCCGGCTGGGGCCCGTTGAGTCCGGCAGTTTCTACGCCGTCGAGGTTCACAGCCAGCAGGGTGCGCAAGGGGGAACCTGTGCGCTCAACCTTCGCATCTGGCAACGCAGTGGCGGCACGACGACGCTACTGTCCTCGGCCGTTCTTGGCTGTGCCGCACAGACAACGATTCGCACGGCGGTTTCAGGAGCAGGCGGCTACCAAGGCCAGTTCATCGTCTACGGTGGCATCTTGAATGCCAGCGGCACCGATACCGAGTTCGGCACGGAAACCCCTTGGTATGTCTCTCCCGTGATGAACCTCAGCGGCGGCCGGCCAGGCGTTGGTGTGTTTGGCACGCTGAGCGGCAACGCCATCACTCAGATGCGCCTGGGCCCGCCCGATGTCACTGCGCCTTCGGCGCCTGCGGAATTCAAGACGACCTCGCTGCCCACCTCGGTCGACTTCCAGTGGAAAGGGGCCGCGGATGACACGAATGGATCAGGCCTCACCTGGTACCACATCTGGCGCGACAATGTGTTCCTCGGCTACGTCAAGCCCGGCGCCACCTGGACCGATGCCACCGTTGCGCCGTCGACGTCTTACTCTTACAAGATCGTCGCTATCGACCGCCACCTGAATGTCAGCCAAGAGGCAGTCGTTCCAGTTGTCACACCGCCGCCAGGGAGTATTGATCAGCGCCGCGTGGGCGTCCGGCCATTGGGCGCCTATTGGGGGGCGATGGGTGAGCAAATCGACATGCAAAGCGGGAATCTGAACTACACCATTCCCCTCCTCATGGTCAAAGGCCGCGCCGGCATGGCCCTCCCCGTTTCGTTGACCTACAACTCCCAGAACTGGCGGAAGGACGCCGCTGGCACCTGGAAACTCGGCCGGGATGTGGGCAACGGCTTCGGCTGGCGTCTGCTCGCCGGAGCGCTTACGGCGCACTGGTCCAACTGGTGGACCGTGCACCACTACACCTTTACCGATGCGACGGGGGCCGAATACCGGCTCGACGTCAACACCAATGGGGTCTGGACCTCCAAGGAGCCTTTCTACGGCCGCTACGTGGCGGAGAACAACCGCCTCTACTTCCCCGATGGCACGTTCTGGGTCTTTGGCGCGCTCTCGCTCGGCGCCGAAGAGGACAGCGGAACGAGATTTCCCACCTTGATCCAAGACTCGAACGGGAACCGGATCCTGCTGAGATACAAAACCGGAACCGCGGCGCCGCCAGGCAGCACCAGTTCCCGGATCGAGCAAATCGAAGATCCCCGCGCGGTCGCGGACGGCTCCTACACCTATAGTTTTCACTACTCGGGAGTGCGTCTCACCAGCATCAGCAACCAGATCGGCACGAGCGAGCAATACTCGTTCACCTATGGCCCACTGCAGCCGGTCAATTCGCCCTTCAGCCCCTCGGTGACCATCGGCGAGGCAAGCATGTTGTCCTCCGTCACCACCAGCGTCGGCAGCTACTCGATGACATACGGACCGAACCAGACTGGCGAACTCGTGAAGGTGAGCTTGCCGAGCGGCGGGGATCTGGAGTGGAGCTATCAGGACTTCGAATACGTGAATGGAAAGCGCTTTCGTGAGGTAGAGAAGCGCTGGGCGAAAGCTGGCCCAGCGGCACCGCGCCACGAGTGGCAGCTCGCTCACGAGGCCAGTGACAGCAGGCGGGACGTGCATGCCTGGCGTTGGCTAGGCAGTCCCGACGGGGCATCCTCGAAGGTCTGGCACTTCAACACCGATCTGACACTGAACACCGCTGGTCTCACCTGGAGGTTTGACGATCGACCGGAGCCGTTTACGGGCAACAACATCGGGGAGAAGTACCTGACCTATGCCAGCGACAGCAGTGGGCGCCTCTACTTACATCGGATCCAGTCGGTGCTCGATAACGGAACTCCCCACGCCACTTGGTCGATCACCGAGCAGATCCTCGATTCCTGGGGCAACATGACCCAGCAGAAGTTCTATCCTTTTCTCGATGCCTCAACCCCCGACAAGACCATCACCTACACCTACTTGACCGGCTCGCAGTACAGTTCCCGCTACATTATGAATCGCGTCACGCAGGTGCAGCTGACGCCCAGAACCGGCCCATCCATCACACTCGCAACTTATACCTATGATCAGGGTGGCATCGCCAGTGCGACGGGTATCCGCCAACACGATTCGAGCTACGGGACAACCCACTACTGGCGCGGCAACGTTTCGCAAGTCAACATGCTGGGATCTCCAGCTCAAGGGAGTTTTTATGACATCGGCGGGAACGTCGTCCAGGTGAACGGTGGACCATCGGCTGGCGCGGTCACCATGGATAATCTGAAGAACTACCTCGTACCCAAAGTGATGACCCCGCATGGGGATCCCATCCTCGCCACCGAGCTTGAATTTGGCAACAGCTTCCTCGGAGTGACCAAAATCGACCGCCCCAACGATGGCGACGTGACCAACTTCACCTACGACACCCTCGCCCGCCCCGCCTCCACCACTTCACCCCACGGCGCCAGCACTCAGTACACCTACAACGGACTCACTTCCACCACGGCCACCACCAACGGCAAGTGGACGAAAACAACCCGCGACGGCTTCGGCCGCACCATCAAGGTCGAATCCGGGCATGGCTCCACCACCGTCTCCGTTGTCGATACCGAATACACCCCATGCGCGTGCTCGCCTCTCGGCAAAGCTTGGCGCGTCTCCATGCCTTACGCGCCTGGCGGCTCGCCTGTTTGGACCACCTACACCTACGATGCCGCCGGACGAACTCTCAGCGTGACACCTCCCGGCAACGCCGGTTCCACCACTTACGTCTACCAGGGCAACACCGTGACCGTGACCGACCCCGCTGGCAAATGGAAGAAGTTCGAAACCGACGCCTTCGGCAACCTCGTGAAGGTCACCGAGCCCAATCCCGCCGGCGGCAGTGACCTCATCACGACATACCAGTACAACCACTTCGACAAGCTCACCCAGGTCTCCATGACCCGCGGCGCCACCACCCAGCTCCGGACTTTCGCCTACAACTCCGAAGGCCTGCTCTCCAGCATCACACAGCCTGAGAATGGTACCACCACCTACGAGTACGACAGCCAGAAGCGGCTCTACCGCAAAAACGACGCCAAGGGCCAGCGCATCCAGTACGAATACGATGCCTACCACCGGCTCCAGACCATCCGCCGCTACCCCGCCGCTGGAGGACCCGAAGACGAGGACCAGCGCACCACCTACGTATATGGCACCAACCCGGCCTCCTCTAATGCTGGTCGCCTCATTCGCATCGAGCACGGCTATCAATCCGCCGTCGCCGGCTGGGGCTTCAAGGAAAACTTCACTTACAATCCCGCCGGCCTCGTACTTGCGAAGAGCATAACCTGGAACAGCAACCAGATTGGCGCCCTCGCAGCCAGCTACGCTTATGATCCCGAAGGCCGCCGCTCGAGCATGACCTACCCCACTCACTACTGGTGGAACGGTTCTTCCTACCAGGCGCAGGCCGGCCGCTCCTTCTCCTACACCTACGACGCCATGGGCCGCCCCGCCTCCATGCTCGAAGGCGCCAACCCCATCGTCTCCAGCGTCACCTACAATGTCGCCGGCCAGATCACCGCCCTCACCGCCCCCGGCCACTCCGAATCCCGCACCT
>ERZ761609.1950-NODE-1950-length-16570-cov-11.099183_pt1 | contig 16570 bp, 17 predicted proteins | sample MGYA00511163_ERZ761609 | MGnify/ENA primary metagenome ERZ761609 (study PRJEB28899, sample SAMN02445070) | bioreactor sludge metagenome | biome: EBPR sludge | place: Australia: Brisbane, Thorneside Wastewater Treatment Plant | collected 2011-12-16 ... | reverse complement strand
GAAAGCGGGTAAACTGTAACAGGTTTCGTGAGTTCGAATCTCATCCCCTCCGCCACTTAGTCCGCCGTAACCGGCATTCCTGAGAATTTCACGCACATATGCGCGCTGTTGGCGGACATCTTCGCTTCTGGGTTTTGAACCGGACACCTGAGAAACCTGCCATTTCCCCCAACTCTCCCCGCGTTCTCAGAACGCCAAAAAGCCAGTCCGGTTCGAAACGGCAAAAACCCGGCAATTACGATTTTGTTATTAAATAATCGTGAGACTATTGGTGATAAGACGGCGCACGTGGCGCTCATCTGTGCCTTCACGCTCGGCGATATCTCTCAGGGACATCCCTGCAAAATAATCATCCCGCCAGATAGTGCCCTTCACGAGAGCTTTGAGCTGAGGCACAGGAATATCTAATGGATCCCTGATTGGCACATTATTGGGCAGAACAAAACTTCGGCCAGATTGTATAGGTTCGAACGACACCTCTACTTCAGCATCAGGCAGAGTAACTTTTAACTTACCCGGATAAACCGTGACGCGCGTAACCTCAGGTAAGGGCTGATCTGGTGTCAATTCTGACAGATGCCCCTGCAATGTGTGTTCAACGAGGGCTTCTATGTCTTGCGCAGGAATCCGACTGACTACGCCATGCGGCGGGGATCTATCCTGAATAAGCGACTGATTTGTATAATAACGGTATTGCTTGGCACCCCTGCTGGTAAATACAGGGCTGTAAAAATTACCATCACAGTCGAATAATTTTCCCTTTAACCAGTTACCGGTGACAGATGGCTTTTTCTTACCGCTCTCAGAGACAGCTCCCTCTTCCAACTTTTGCTGCACAGCCCCCCAAAGATCGTAAGATATGATTGCCTGATGCTGCCCGTCATAGACCTTTTCTTTATGTCGAACCTTACCGGCATACACAGGATTTTTAAGGATTTGATAGAGGATGCCCCTGCTAAAGAACGCTGCCCCATGTGTGCGACCTTTTCTAGATATCCAGTGCTTGCTCCGTATACCTTCAAAATCGAGATAGCGTTTTAACCGGCGTACACATCCGAGCTCGATGTACTTCTCAAAGATAAGACGGATCAGATCCGCTTCTTCTTTGTTTATTATGAGCTGCTTATCTTTTATGTCGTATCCGGTTGGGCGCGAACCACCCATCCACATACCTTTCTTCTTGCTGGCTGCAATTTTGTCACGGATACGCTCTCCTGTAACTTCACGTTCAAACTGGGCAAAAGATAACAGTACATTCAGCGTCAATCGCCCCATAGATGTTGTCGTATTAAAAGACTGCGTCACGCTCACAAAAGTGACCCCATGCCTATCAAAGACTTCAACAAGTTTTGCAAAATCCATTAATGATCGGGTCAGACGGTCGATTTTATAGACGACGACAATATTAACCTTGCCTGCCTGAATATCCTCCATCAGGCGCTGCAGGCCTGGACGATCGGTATTGCCGCCAGAAAAGCCACCATCATCGTAATGTTCTTTGATTGCTATCCAGCCTTCTGCTTTTTGGCTGGTAATAAATGCCGCACAGGCCTCCCGCTGCGCATCAAGGGAGTTAAAGTCCTGTTCAAGCCCCTCTTCGCTGGATTTACGGGTGTAGATTGCGCATTTTTTTGAAGGAGTGGTCACTATCCACCCCTTTCTTTCAGGCCAAAGAAGACCCAGCCATTCCAGCGTGTGCCTGTAATATCCGAGGCTATCTGCGAGAGACTCGTATAAAATTTTCCATCAAATTCATACCCCCCGGCACGGATAATTACATTATAGCGTTTACCCTTCCACACTCTGACCAATCGAGTGCCGGGCTTTATTGACGACATACTCACTTGATCGAAATGATCAGGGTTACGCTTGTATTGAGCAATAAGATTATCAAGGCGCTTTTGCTGCTCTACCGTTAAGCCTTCACCACGCAGCTGACGTTGTTTGAATTCAAGGCTTTTTTCGAGCATTTCACGGCGAATATAGCGGTGGGGCTGACACCCCCAAACTGCAGCCCATTCGCGACGTAGCTCAGACATTGGCACCCGAGTAACTTTGTTATTAGAATCTCTGCGCATACACACACCTCATGTGTTCATACACGCTCTATTCGTAGCGGAAGTCGAGTTAATAAATGAACAGAAACATGTCTATCCCAACTTTGCAATCAGCCAATCGAGCAGACTGGAGTCAAGAATATATCTTGCAATTTCTTTCACCCCCATCTGCTGTATATTCTTTTATAGCGGGGGTCGAGCAAGCGGGGCGCATGTTGTGTGATAAACATAGAATATCTTGCTGTTACAGCCATCAAACGGTAGATATCTAAGTCGCTTGTAAAAAAAAAATAATACATTACTATCAAAAACATAGCAATCGAGCATATCGCCCCCCGTAGTCAAGAGTAGGTTCCCGAAGGCGGAAATGAACGACTGTGTAGTAGCTGCGCTTCAACTCGCAACATCTACAGTTTTCCAGCCTCGACAATAGAACACGCGCTGATTGCGGTATGGCCCTGTGCAAGGATTTAATCTTTTCCTTGATAATGGGGTAAAATAGAATGAAAAATATAGAAAAATTTTAGCAGCTATATACTAATCCGGCTTAAAAAAGATAATGGGTTGATGAAAAAATACGACAGACAAACACGCCTTCCCGAAGTGGGAGAAGAGGGACAGCGGCAGCTGGCGCGCGCTTCGGTTCTTTGCGTCGGCGCTGGCGGACTGGGCTCTTCCGCGTTGCTCTACCTTGCCGCCGCCGGCGTCGGTCATATCGGCATCATCGACTTTGATAATGTGGATGAAAGCAACTTGCAGCGGCAGATTATTTTTGACGCCCGAAGCGGGGGACGCAAAAAAACCTCTGCGGCCGAAGAACGCTTGCTCGCACTCAATCCTGATACGCACGTTACGACCTACGATGCCCGACTGGACAGCCGTAACGCCGGTAAGATTTTTCCGAACTACGATGTGATCATCGACGGCACCGACAACTTTACCGCAAAGTTTTTGATTAACGATGCGGCGCGCAAATATTCAAAGCCCTGGGTATACGGCGCCATTCAGGGATATGACGGACAAGTGGCCGTTTTTGACACCTCGGGGCCTTGCTACCGCTGTCTCTACCCCGCTCCGCCAAAAGCCGCCATTGCAAATTGTGCGGAAAACGGCGTTCTCGGGCCTGTCGCAGGCATGATCGGCACGGCGCAGGCGCTACAGACGCTTTTGCTCTTGCTGGGGCATGAAAAATTTTCTCCGCTGAGGGGAAAACTCTGGCTGATCGACTGCATGTCCATGGCTACGCGTGAGCTGCACATTCCGCGCGCCAAGAATTGCAAAATATGCGGCATAGCGCCGGAAAGCATCGTGCTTGAAAACGAAACCGCTGCAGCTTGCGCTGCAGTGCCGCAGGTATCGCCGGAGCAGGCGCGGAAGCTGGCGCGAGCTGTGTTTATCGACGTGCGTGAAAGCCCCGAGCTGGCGGCGGGCATGATTCCAAACGCCCTGCACCTGCCGCTGTCCGCTTTGCGCGCCGGCCTTGCGGAAAAGCCGCAGCTGGCGGCGGATACCCCCGTCGTGCTTTACTGCCAGCGCGGGCAACGCAGCCTTGCCGCTGCGCCTATCGTGCAGGATATGGGCTTTACAGCGGTGCTGAGCCTTGCCGGCGGCTACGGCGCATGGAAAAAACAGCCCTGAGCAATCAGGACAACGCAAAAGAGCGGTAAAGCAGCCGCACGCCAGCCACGACAACCAGCACCCCGGTCAAAGCGGCAACCCATGCCTGCGGCAGCCGCAGCGCCCCCATATAGGAACCGATGGCACCACCTGCAATCACCGCCAACAGCAGCGGCGCATAGTCCGTCACGGTCGCTACATAGGCGCCTCCCTCCATCCGACCGAGATGTCCGGCCAGTCCGGCAAGCGAGTTGCAAAGAATAAACAGGCTGCATATGCCGGCTATCTGTTTGGGCGTGCCCGCCCGCGCAATGTGCAAAACAGGCGCCAGAAAAATCCCGCCGCCGATGCCGGTCATACCGGAGAGAAGCCCCAAAGCCGCCCCCACCGGCAAAGAAATATGCCGTCCGACGGCGCGGCGAAGCCCCTGTTCTTGCGCCATGTCGGATGCGCGCAAGCCGCCCGTCATAATGAGCCCCGCAGTCAAAAGAGAAGCCCCCAGCAATAGATAGAAAACCTTTTCGCTGAGCGGCACTTGCCCGCCAAGCCAAGCCAAAGGAATTGAGAAAACCAGCCAGGGCAGGGCACATCTGACCGTCACCTGACCCGCAGCTCGGAACCTGAAAAAGCCGATCAGCACGACCAGAATATTGCACGACAGGGACAGCGGCGGCAGCTGCGCGTAGTGAATATCTGAAAAAGCCAGAAGCGCGGTATAGGTCGAACCGCCGCCGAAGCCGACGGCTGCATACACAATCGCCGTCAGCAAAAACCCCGCAGCAAGAAATATCATGCCGTTTCCCGCGCTTCCTCTTTCGGGCGACGCCGTGAATCCTGCTTGACGTCTACCTGCATTGCAATTTCGATTCCGCTGCACTGGCAGACAATTCCGTTTTTATTTCTGCCCATTTCTTTCAACTGCTTCAGCTGTTCATGGGTAGGAAAAAAGATAAAACCCGCTTCCCAGCAGTCCATCGCCAAACGCAAGCGAGGCTCTACGGCCCCAAGCGCAGGATTTATAGTGAATATAATCCCGTTCCTCCCGATATGCACCCCCTCATCCAATGCGGTGCCGGAGAGAAGCGCGTAAAGTTCGTTCTCGGAAATCTTGAAAGTAACGTTGTCTTTTTCAAATTTTATTTTCATCTGCGAATAGCCTCTTCCCACTCATCCGGTGTATTGGCATTCAGAAAATGCCGTCCCCACTCCCGCCTCAAGGGCACGGCTTCGGCATTTTGCGCCGTCAGCAGCGAGCGTACCGTGTCTCCGCGGGAAGCCTCCCCGGCTTCGGTGTATTTCAGCACGGCGGGAAGCGGGAAGGATTTAAAAAAGCAGCTGTTACCGCGCGCCAGCAGGGCACGCAGGATCTCCGGCGTCAACAGCGGCATATCCACCGGGACAAACAGGCAGGGCCTCCCTGCGAAAACCTGCCCCGCCAAATGCCGCATTGCCTGCGCTGGCCCCGCGTGCGGCGAAACATCTTCGATGCAGCTAAATCCGCTTATTTTTCCGGAAACGTGGCTCTCCACCACGCCCGCAGCGCGCAGCAAAATCAGCATGCGCTTTACAAGCGGGGTACCATGAAACGAAAGCAGCGCCTTGTTCTGCCCCATGCGGGAGGAAAGCCCGCCGGCAAGAACAATTCCGACAGCGTCTGCAAAAGAAGCGCCCATGTCAACCGCAGCTCCCGCAGCAAAAACTGGCGGCTTCCGCTTCTTCCTTCAACGAATGACCGGGCAGCCACCCGCTTGTGCCGTCGACATAATGCTCTTTCTTCCAGACGGGCAGCCGCTCCTTGATTTCCTCGATGATATAGCGGCAAGCCTCGAAACTTTCTTCACGGTGGGGGGAGCTGACGCCGACCAGCACGCTGGCGCCGCCGACAGGCAGATACCCTATATAGTGCGCGACAAAAAGCTTTGTCTCTCCCCACATTCCCTGCGCCTCGCTGCAAATATCTTCCAGTGTTTTTCTTGCAAGACCTTCATGCGCGTCATAAGTGATGCCGGTCACCGTTTTGCCCGCATGCAGGTTACGCACAACCCCCATGAAAAAATTGACCGCCCCGAACTCATCGGCGGAAATACGCGCGAGAGACTTTTCAAGCAGAATAGGATCGCGGGTCATCTCGACAAAATAACTCTCCATCTTTTCACCCTCCGCAGACCGGCGGAAGCAGGGAAAGCTCCTGCACATCGCGCAGAATATAGGCTTCGGGCAATATCTCGTTCTCCGTCGCCAGCACGCAGTCAGCGATAAGGCCGCGGTCTATTTCCGGCATCTGCGCGGCAATGCTTTCTTTGAGTTGCGCAACCGAGATATCGGGCCGTACCTCGACCTGACGGCTATCGCCGGCAGCCCTTAGCGCACCGAACATTTTTATATTTATTTTCATTTTATTCCCTTTCTTCCCGCAGTACGGTGTCCTTGTTTTTCGATTTTATCGATCGCATCGCCGATAAACGGCGCGATCATATCCCAGCATTCGCGCACCGCCTTGGGGCTGCCGGGGAAGGCAACGACCAGCGTGGCGCCGCACATGCCGGCGGTCATCCGCGACAGCCATGCCGTATCGGTATAATAAAGGCTTTGCGCGCGCAGAAATTCACCAAGCCCATCCAGCATGCGCTCGCATACCTCCGCCAGAACTTCGGGCGTGGAATCGCGCGGGCCGGGGCCTGTACCGCCTGCCGCGATCAGCAGGCGCGGACGACGCTCAGCACATATGGACTTTATTTTCTCTGCAATCGTATGCGGGTCATCCGGCACCAGCGCGCGGCAGCAGACTTCCGCCCCCGCCTCTGCAAGCATGTCTTCGATCACCGGCCCTGTTTCATCGCGGTAGATTTTCGCACTTGCACGGTCGCTCATCACCATCACGGCAGCGGTTTTTCCCTTTAGTGGCGCCTCCGGCGGCAAGCGGCTTTTTACCCACTCCGGCACGCCCTCCGGATGAACCCAGACGCCCGTTTTGCCACCCGTTTTGGCAAGTAGCCTGACGCCGCCGATTTCCAAATCCGCATCGGTGCCTTTGGCCAAATCCCATACAGTCAGCAGCGCCGCCTGAACGGCGTTCAATGCCTCCATTTCAACACCCGTCTTTGCAAAGGCCAGAACTTCGGCAAAAACCTGCAAAGAGCGGGATTTATTGTCGAAACGGCTGCTCAGTACAACCTGTTCCAGCGGCAGCGGGTGGCACATCGGCAGCACGTTTGCTGTGTTTTTTGCCGCCATAACGCCCGCTATCTCGGCCATAGGCAGCGCATCTCCCTTCGGCAGCGTCTTTTCTTTAAGCCCCGCAAAAGATTTCCGGCCCAGATATATTGTCCCCGTGGCAACGGCATAGCGGCGCGTCGGCCGCTTGCGCCCGACATCGATCATACTGTACTGCGAGAGCGCTTTTTCTGTCGTCTTGTTCTTCTTCACAGCCCTTTTATCCCCCTATTGATGCCAGATGCGGCGTCATGCCGGTATCGCCGTCATGCAGAAAATGTCCGCCCAGCTTGAATTGCAGCAGCGCCGTTATTTTTTCCTGCAACTCTTCTTTTTGGCCGTCTTCTTGCAAGAGATGCCGGAGCGAATAGCCCTTTTCTCCAAACAAACACAAATGCAAGGCACCGCGCGCGGAAATGCGCAGGCGGTTGCAGCTTGCGCAGAAATTTTTGGCGTAAGGGGAGATCAACCCGATCGTCCCCTTGCTTGACGGGTGCGAAAATTCAAGCGCAGGCCCCGCCCCGGGCAATCTTTTCTCCTGCCGCCATCCGCGCGCCTTCAGTTTTTCGGCGACAATTTGCGCGGGGACATGATAGCGGCGGAAGTATTCGGTATTGTCGCCGGTCTGCATAAGCTCGATAAAGCGCAGGGAAATGTTTTTCTGCCCCACGAAGCCGATAAAATCGTCAAGCTCGCCATCGTTCACGCCTTTGAGCAATACGGCGTTTATTTTGACGCGCTCGAACCCCGCATCAAAACAGGCGTCAACACCGCCCAGAATTTCCGCAAGGCGGTTATGGCCGGTGACCGCTGCGAATTTATCGGGATCAAGCGTATCTATGCTGACATTGATGGCGCGAATCCCTGCGCTGTAGTAGTCTTGCGCGCGCTCCGGCAGGCGGTAGCCGTTTGTCGTTAGGGCAAGATGCGTGATGCCATCTACCGCGGCCACATTGCGCGCGATGTCAAGAAAATCCGGCCGTACCGTCGGCTCGCCGCCCGTCAGGCGTATCTTCCACACACCCAAACCGGCCAGCGCTGCAGCCATACGCCGGATTTCTTCTACGGATAGAAAATTTTCGCAGCCGCTCGGCTTGTATCCTTGCGGCAGGCAATAGGTACAGCGGAAATTGCATACGTCCGTCACTGAAAGACGAATGTACGGAAAACTTCTGCCGAACCTGTCGGACAGTCGGGTATTCTGGCGCAACACGTGTCTCCTTTCCAAAACGTGGAGGCCGCAGCGTTTCCCCTGCAACCCCGGTCAGACCGCCATATCCCCGCTTTGCGCGGAAACTTAGGCAGCCGGACTTCGGAGCCTGTCTGTAGGAAAAACCTACAGAAACCTAAGAAAAACTATGCTATTTTGCTGGTATTAAACCTTGATCCAAATCAAGAAATCGAAAATAGGCCGTTAATATTATGTCCAGCTTTTGGATAGCTTTTGCCGCTTTTGTCCTGTCGCACAGCGTCCTTGTCCGGCCTGCCTTGCGCCTGCGGCTTGTCGCGCTTCTGGGACGGCGGATTTATCTGGCGATCTACTCCGCCCTCAGTCTCGGGCTCCTGATCTGGCTGCTCTATGAAAGCCTGCAAGCGCCGCGCACGCCGCTCTGGCCTTGGCACCATGCTTTTTACTGGCTTCCGAACGTTCTGATGCCCTTGGCTTGCATGCTGCTTGTGGCCGGCGCGCTTTGCCCGAACCCCCTTTCTGTTTTGCCTGGTCTTGGGCGCTTTGATCCGCAAAGACCTAACTTCACGCTCGCCTTGACGCGCCATCCGGTTTTATGGGCGTTTTTTCTCTGGTCATTCTCGCACATTTTGCCCAACGGCGAGATGCCGCACGCTTTTATGTTTGCCTTCTTCGCCGCCTTCTCCCTTCTCGGCCTTTGGATTGTAGACCGGAAAAAAAGCAGGCAGCTGGGACCCACCGTCTGGCAAGACCTCAGCCGCGAAACGCATGCCGTTTTGTTTCTCTCGCCCGCTTTGTGGCGCGGCAGGTGGCATATCGATGCCAAAGACATTTGCGGCATGGTTGGCGGGCTTGTTTTTTATGCCGTTCTATATGCTCTTCACGCCACCTTCTTCGGCATCTCTCCCCTCCCACCCCTTACGGTATCGCCATGACCCAGATCGACGTTCTTACCAAAACCGCTTTCTTCCAAAGTCTGCCGCCGCAGGATTTGCAGGAAATGGCGCAATATTGCCACCAGTCGAAATACGCCAAGAACAGCCACATCTTCGCGATGAGCGACACCGCCGAGTGCTTTTTTATTATCATCGAAGGATGGGTAAAACTATATCGCATGTCGCGCGAGGGGCTGGAAACCGTTGTGCATGTTTTCGGCCCCGGTGAAAGCTTCGCCGAGGCTGCCGTCTTCAACGACCGCCGCGCCTATCCGGTCGATGCGCAGGCCGTGGAAGACACCATACTTCTTGAAATTCCGCGCAGCCTGCTTGCGCGAAAAATAGAACAAGATTCGGGATTTGCCTTTAAAATGCTCGGCGCCATCGCATCGCGGCAGCATTACCTGATCCAGCAACTGGAACAGGTCACGACACGCACGGCGCCGCAGCGCGTCGGCGCGTTTTTGCTGCGCTTCTGCCAAAAAGAAAAAGACCGCAACAATAAATGGATCGTCAAGCTGCCCTATGACCGCTCGCTGATTTCGACGCGCCTGAACATCAAGCCGGAAACTTTTTCCCGCGCGCTTTCCAAACTCAAGCCCTACGGGGTCGAGATCGACCAGCGCAATATCACGATCAGCGACCCCTTCGCTCTGGCGGATTTCTGCGATATCCGGATGATCGACCTCCAGTGCTAGAAACCGTCACGGTCTTTTGATTTGCGGCGCATTCGGCTGGAAATAAACCGGCGCGTAAACCGCCAGAAACAGAATAAAGGCAAGCGCCCAGAGTGCGCCGGAGAGCATAACGCCCGTCATATAAAAATCGGGCAGTAAAATCGGAATGAACACGCGCGACACCGCCGCCGCCTGCATAAGAAAAAAAGCAATGACGACAGGCGCCGCCGCCTTGATGATTCGGCCGCTATGGCCGAGCGTGACGCGGCTCATCATACCGATGCACATGGATCCGATGCATCCCGCCGTAAAGGCATGCACCACCATTTCCCGCGCAAAAAGACCAAGCCCCACGCAGACGAGCAGCCCGAGGCCAAGCACAAGCCAGACGTATCCCAGATGCAGGATCCAGAGCATCGGTTCGCAAAAGGATTTGAAAAAATAATATCGGCGCAGGCGCAGCAGATGCAAAACCGCAGAAGCAAGCGCGGCCACAGCCAGCCAGGGCGTTTGCGGCATAACCGCCAGAAAGAACCCTACCGGCAAAAGCGACAATACGGCCAAGACATCGAGAAGCCGCTGGTCTGTCTGAAAAATTTTCTCCCCGCGCAGGCGCATGGCTGCCACCGTGAAAGAGGGAATGACCCGCCCGCCAACCAGAGAAATCATCATCAGCACAGCGGTCAACGCGCCGTAAAGAAACCGTTTGTCTTCCTGCATGAAAAACAGAATCTCGAAGGAAGAAAGCATTGCGAGCAGGCCGAGAAAGACAAAATTGCGCACGTTACGGCTTTTAAAGAGGGGAATCGCCAGCGAGATGGCCAAGACCGGAATAAAGCTGCATTGAATGGCAATAACGGCAGAATCCGGCAGCGGAACGGACAGATTAGCCACGATACGGCCCGACAGCCAGACAAGGACAAGCGCAAGAAGATGCAGATGACGCACCGGCGCGCCGCCCGTCCAGTTCGCCACCGCAGTCAGCAGGAAACCCGCAATCACCGCCAACGTGAAGCCGTAAATCATCTCATGCGCATGCCAGTCCAGCGGCTGTGGCCAAAATTCAGGCGGCGTATAGCCCGCAGCATAAAAAGCAACCCACAGCACAATGCCGAGCACCGCATAGACGGCAGCCATAAGGAAAAAAGGACGAAATCCCCTTTCAAGAAAGGGCGGGTCAAAGGCCATGCCCGTTCCTCCTTCCTACTGCACCAGAGGGGAGGAAGCGGCCATGTCGAAACGAAAGCCGCTTATTTTTGCGCGGCCGGCCAAGATCTGTAGATATTGCCTGAGGGCCTTTTCCCAGCTTTGGGTCGAAAGATGATCCATCACCCATTCCTCGACCACTGTAAACGGCAGCTGCGCCCCGTCTGCTTTCTTGTGAAGACGGATGAGATGGTATCCGACTTCGCTTGCGACAGGCTCTTTGGAAAGCTCCCCTTCCGCCATTTCCCTGAGCGCGGCTTCGAAGGCCGGCATGGTCTGCCCGCGGGAAATCTGCCCCAGATGCCCGCCCTGCGCGGCGGAAAGACAGGAGGATTCTTCTTTTGCAATCGCCTGAAAAAGCCCCGGCTGGACAACCAGACGCGCAAGCGCGTTTTGCGCCTTGGCCAGCGCCGCTGCGCGTGCTTCTTCGTCTTCGGGCGGCGCAAGGTACAGTATATGGGAGGCCTCGTATAAAGGAGAGGTGCAAAACTTTTTACGGTTGCTTTCGTAGTACCTGAGGCAAGTTTCCCGATCCGGCTCGGGAACCTGTATTTCTTGTTTGAGCAAAAGATCAATGATCTCGTCCGGCTTCTTGACCGCCTCATCCCGCATGCAAAGCCCCAGCTCCGCCGCGCGCTGAAGCAGAAGCTCGCGCAGGACCAGCGCCTTCATTGCCTCTTTTTTCGCGTTTTGCAGCGTTTCTGCCGGATGGTATTGCACTTCCGCACTGATTTCGTCAGGCGAGATGCGCACGCCGTTTACAACTATTCCCGGTGCCAGAACCTTCATCACGATGCCCTCTTGCGCACGATCTGGTAAGGACGCGCGAGGTAATTGACCGGCGCGCTCAGCGCATGCACCAGACGGGTGAAAGGGAAGACGAGGAGGATAAAGAGCCCCAAAGATATATGCAGCTTGAAAACCCATGCCGTATCGGCAATAAACGCATGCGCGCCGCCACGGAAAGTGACGATATGCTGCGCCCAGTTCATAAATTTCACCATTTCATGGCCGTCAAGGTGCTGCATCGAAAACGGAATTGTCAGCAGGCCCAGCAGAAGTTGCGCCATCAATAAAACCAGAATGGCGATATCCGCAAAAGAACTTGTCATCCTGATCCGCGGATCGCATAGCCGGCGATGCAGCAAAAGCGCAAGGCCGATAAAACAGACCACGCCGGCGATACCGCCCACCACGATCGCCATAAGCTGCTTGAAACCGTGGGAAATTTTCAGCGCGTCAAAAACGGCGATGGGCGTCAAAAGCCCCACGGCATGTCCGGCAAGCACAACCAGTATGCCGAGATGGAACAGCACACTGCCGGCAATAAGCTGCTTGCGGCGTAAAAGCTGGCTCGATTTACTGCGCCATGAATAGGGATCACGGTCGAAGCGCAGCACGCAACCCAGAACAAACGCCAGAATGGCGATATAGGGGAATATTTGAAAGAAGAAATAATTCAGATGCTCTTGCATGATTTATACCTCCTTGCCGGGCACGTTTTGCTGCATGCGCTCCAGCATATCCCGTGCGCGCGGACACCCGCTGTCGGCGGTGCTATTGGCCAGACTGTCTTTGGAGAAGGCAAATTGCTCTTCCCATTCCTTGTCAAGTTGCTGCAGGTCGAAAGCTTCGCCGCCGGCCTTTTCCAAAGCCGCGCTTATCTGCGCAGGGTCGGGGCGGCGCGCCGCGAGGTTTGTCAGCGCGGCAAAAACGGGTGCATAGCCGGATTCGCGGCGGCGGTGCCTTTCCGCCAGCGCACCGGTGATCTCGACAATACCGGCCAATCCCTCCTGCGCTTTTTCAATATCCAGCAGCGAGAGGTATTCAAGAAACATCGGCAGATAGTCCGGCGTTTCCTCGCCGACAGCTTCCAGTCCCGCCTCCTCGTAGAGCGAAAGCAAATCGACCAGCGCCTGCCCGCGGTCACGGGAATCGCCATGCACATGTTCGAAAAGGTGCAGGGAAAGCGATGGCGTGCGGTCAAAAAGATCCACATAGTCCTCTTGCGCGTCAAGACTGTCTTTACCGGCCTGCCTTTCGACGAAGGCTTCCAGTGCCGCTATATCTTCTTCGCTTACCCAACCTTCCTTGCGCAGCAAGTCCATGCACTCGGCAAGACGCGGCGGCGTATCTTCGTCGGGGTAGGACAGCATAAAGGAAAGCGCCCGTAGTGTTTTCATGTTTCTTTCTCCTTAACCACAGCCGCAACCGCCGGAGCCGCAGCCGCCGGAGGTTTTACCTTTGGCTTGCGGTGTCGTGCCGCATCCGCGCGAAATAACGTTCAGTTCGTGGTGGTCCCGCTTGAAAATCGTGTTGACGCGGTTATCCTTGCCTGCGGCAGATCTGCCGCGCGTCTGTTCCGGAGAGTCGAAAAGATCAACGGCGCTATTGCTATGGGAAGAGCAGCCGTTACCGAAGCTGAAACCGCATCCGCCACTCTCGCCATAGGCATCGAGCGTTTCTTCACGGTGTCCTGTCGGAATGACGTATCTGTCTTCGTAATTGGCAATAGCCATGATCTTGTACATATCCTCGACCATCTCCGCCGTCAGTCCGGCTTCTGACAGAACGTCGCTTTTTTCCACGCCTTCGATCATCTTGCCGCGCATATAATGCCGCATCGCGAGCATGCGCTTCAGTGCCAGTTTTACTGGCGCGACTTTCCCGCCGGTCAGCAGATTGGCGATATATTTGACCGGAATACGCATATCATCGACATCCGGCATGATGCCATCTTCGCGCGTGCGCAGCTTGCCCGCCGTTGCGGCGGTTTGAATGGGCGACAGTGGCGGAATATACCACACCATCGGCAATGTCCGGTATTCGGGGTGCAGAGGGAAGGCGACTTTCCAGTCGATCGCCATTTTGTAAACCGGCGATTGTTGCGCCCCTTCTATCCAGTTGTCCGGAATGCCGTCGCGCCGCGCCTGAGCGATAACTTCCGGGTCATGCGGATCAAGGAAAATGTCACATTGGGCTTCGTAAAGGTCTTCCGGATTTTCCACGCTGGCCGCTTCTTCAATACGGTCTGCGTCATAAAGGATAACGCCGAGGTAGCGGATCCTGCCCACGCAGGTTTCGGAGCAAACCGTCGGCTCTCCGTTCTCGATGCGGGGGTAGCAGAAGGTGCATTTTTCGGCTTTGCCGGATTTCCAGTTGTAATAGATTTTTTTGTAGGGGCAGCCCGATATGCACATCCGCCAGCCGCGGCACTTGTCCTGATCAACCAGAACGATACCGTCTTCCTCGCGCTTATAGATCGAGCCGGAGGGGCAGGACGCAACGCAAGTCGGGTTAAGGCAGTGTTCGCACAGCCTTGGCAGATACATCATAAATGTATTTTCGAACTGGCCGTAGATTTCCTTCTCCACATCCTTGAAGTTGTAATCTTTTTTGCGGTGCTCGAATTCGGTGCCGAGGATTTCTTCCCAGTTCGGGCCCCAGTTGATTTTCTCCATCCGCTGCCCCGTCACCAGAGAATGCGGGCGCGCCGTCGGCATCGTTTTCATTTCAGGCGCTTTTTGCAGGTGTTCGTAGTCGAAGGTGAACGGCTCGTAGTAATCGTCGATCTCGGGCATATTCGGGTTGCCGAACAATCCCGCCAGAATGCGCCAGCGACCGCCCTGCTTGGGCTCTATTTTGCCGCTTTTCTTGCGATGCCAGCCGCCTTTCCACTTATCCTGATTTTCCCACTCCTTCGGGTAGCCAATACCAGGCTTGGTCTCGACGTTATTAAACCATGCGTATTCGACGCCTTCACGCGAAGTCCATACGTTTTTGCAAGTCACCGAACACGTGTGGCACCCGATGCATTTGTCGAGGTTGAGAACCATGCCGATTTGAGCGCGTACTTTCATTTTTTATTCCTGTCTGCTCATTTCTTACTTTGCAACCGCTTCTGCAGGCTGATCCATCCAGTCCACATCCGCATCGGCCATTTTGCGCACAATGACAAATTCATCGCGGTTCGACCCTACGGTGCCGTAGTAGTTAAACCCGTAAGACAGCTGCGCATACCCCCCGATCATATGCGTCGGCTTGACCGTCGCGCGCGTAACCGAGTTATGAATGCCGCCGCGCGCCTGCGTGATCTTGCTGCCGGGCGTATGGACGAGTTTTTCCTGCGCATGGTACATCAGCATCATGCCCTGATTGACACGCTGCGATACGACGGCACGCGCCACAATGGCGCCATTGGTGTTGAAAACCTCCAGCCAGTCATTGTCACGCACGCCTATCCTGCGAGCATCGATCTCGCTGACCCAGACAATCGGCCCGCCGCGCGACAAAGTGAGCATGTGCAGGTTATCGGTATAGGTAGAGTGAATGCCCCATTTCTGGTGCGGCGTGATGAAGTTGAGCAGGATCGTCGGCGATTCCTTCCCGTGCTTGTCGAGCATCGCCGATACCGTTCTGGTATTGATCGGCGGACGGTAGGACACAATGGACTCGCCGAAGTCAATCATCCAAGGGTGATCCTGATAGAGCTGCTGGCGGCCCGTCAACGTACGCCACGGAATAAACTCATGCACGTTGGTATAGCCGGCATTATAGCAGACATGTTCCGATTCAAGCCCGCTCCATGTCGGCGAGCTGATGATTTTTCTCGGCTGCGCCTGAATGTCGCGGAAACGGATTTTTTCCTCCTCCTTCGGCAAGGCCAGATGCCTGTGATCGCGTCCGGTGATCTTGCCGAGAGCTTCCCAGCTTTTCACGGCCACTTCGCCGTTTGTCTCAGGCGCCAGCGTCAGAACCGTTTCGCAGGCGTCAATATCAGTTTCGATTTTGACGCGGCCGTTACGCTCGCCGTTCAGCTTCCGCAGGAATTCGACTTCATGCTTGGTATTCCATGCAATGCCCTTGCCGCCGTTGCCGATGCTTTCCATCAAGGGGCCGAGCGTCGTGAAGCGGTCGTAGGTCGCAGGGTAGTCGCGTTCGACCACTTTCATCGACGGCATCGTCTTGCCCGGCACGGGCTCGCACTCACCCTTGCGCCAATCTTTGACGTCTGCCTGCGCCAGTTCCCCCGCCGTATCGTGGAGAATGGGCGAGAGAACGATTTCTTTTTCCTGCCCCAGATGCCCAACGCATATCTCGGAGAACTTTTTGGCGAGGCCCTTGTAGATATCCCAGTCCGAACGGCTTTGCCAGACAGGATCGATGGCTTTGGACAGCGGATGGATAAAGGGGTGCATATCCGACGTGTTCAAGTCGTTTTTCTCGTACCAGCTCGCCGTCGGCAGAACGATATCCGAGTAAACGCAGGTCGTCGACATGCGGAAGTCGAGCGTGACGACAAGATCCAGCTTTCCTTCCGGCGCCTTGTCTCGCCAGACCACTTCGCATGCTTCAAGCGCCCCTTGTTCACCAAGATCTTTTCCCTGAACGCCGTGCTGCGTACCGAGAAAATGCTTGAGAAAATACTCATGCCCCTTGCCGCTGGATCCAAGAATGTTGGAGCGCCAGACAAACATGTTGCGCGGCCAGTTGTCCGGCAGATCTGGATCTTCACAGGACATCCGCAAATCCCCGCCCTTAAGGCGGGACACGACATGCTGCACGGGGTCAATACCCGCGCGCTCAGCCTCTTTCACAAGGTTAATAGGGTTTTCCTGCAACTGCGGCGCCGACGGTAACCAGCCCATGCGTTCGGCGCGGATATTGCAATCGATA